>Ga0172381_10000151_pt1 | contig 81282 bp, 94 predicted proteins | sample Leawel6488metaG_FD_119754 | JGI IMG/M metagenome (GOLD analysis project Ga0172381, IMG submission 119754) | Leachate microbial communities from a municipal landfill in Southern Ontario, Canada - Leachate well 64-88 metaG | ecosystem: Engineered > Solid waste > Landfill > Unclassified | place...
AACATACCACGTAATAAATAAAGATGACAACGATTATAAATTGGTTGACGATAATGGAAATGAACGATATTACCAACTGGAACACTTTATTGAGATAGACGAATAATTTTATTTGTTTATAACTATTTGCTAAATACAACAATTATATATATAAAATAGTATAACTATATGATACCAAAAGAATTACAATACACTGAAAAAAAACTTTTAATGTTAACAAAACGACAAAAATCATCATTAGAAAAGCTTAGTCAATACGGTGTAAATGTGTCTGAATTTATTCGGCGTGCCATAAGAAGACAGATTAAAGATGAGTGGCCGGAAATTAAGGATAATAAAGACAAAGTGAAGTTGCCTTTTTAAAAAAGACCAACCCGCAGTTCTTATGGGATGCGAAATTGGTACATAAATAATCACAGTCAAAACAATAACCTGTTGTTAGCCAGTTATGGCATATAGGGCAAATCATTTCATCAACTCTTTTGCAATAATTTCAGCAACTTTATGTTTATTAGATTCATATTTTGGTAAGTCTTTTTCATTCAAAAAACATACTTCAAGTAAAATCATTGGTATTTTTGTATTATCAAGTATTGCTAATTTTCCGACAAATGTTTCAGAAGGATAAATATAATCTCTTTGAGGCACTCTTTTTCTTAAAGGTATTCCTAAGCACTTAGCTACTTTATTGCCAATTCTTGCAGCTCTTTCCATATTTTCCATTGATGTTTTTTCTGATACGATTACTTCTGTACCTGTTGCTTTAGGGTTATTATCATTAAAATGAATATCAATACCTATACTATCTGATGTGGCATACGTATTAATCATTTGCCGAACATCATAATTTGACATAAATTCTTTTTCAGTAATTGGATTCATTGAAGTACCATTGAGACATTCACTATTTTTAATATTATCAGCAACTAATTGTTGTAATTCAGTAGTGTAAGTGTGTTCTGACTTATTGTTGTAAGCGGTTGCTCCTGGTGTTGGCTTAGAGTGACCTGCTATTATGTAGATTTTTTTTTGCATATTACTCAGTTTTTTTATCAGTTATAGAATTACTAACCTTATTTTCAAAAAGCTTTCTTATTTTGGTAAACATCGAAGTAAAAACGTCCCGACCTGTCAATATATCCATATTTTCGCATATTGATTTTAACTCCACAAATACAATCAAAAAAGTAGTAAATTTTACGATATAAATAGTATTACCAATCAAAGCTATTTCAAATGCGTAAATTAAAATTGTAAAAGACAAGTATAAAATCATCTTAACGATACTTCGGGTTGCTTTACTGGAATTAAAATAATGTATTGCGTTTTTAAAACCTTTGATTTTATTTTTACTGATACCAGAAAAATAGCCTGTTACAAGGTCAAATAAAACCGATAAAATGATTATCAGTAAAAGTAACTGTATCGGTGCTATTAGTGCCATTAATGCACTCCATAGTCCTAAAAACGCTGTAAATGCTTTGTTGTATTCCATACTCCTATTTTTTTCAAATATATTAAAATTTATAACAATTTTTTTCTATTTCACTCATTTGTTTTCCTCCTTAAATATAAAATAACATATCAAAAATAATGAAAATAAAAATAATCCTACTGTTGATAATATAATTGTTTGCATATTATTCATATTTTGGTTTATGATTTTCGACATCCCAAATACCTTTTAAACAATACTCATTTTCATTTGGTGGAATTGGAAAGTCGATGACCGTCTTAATTGCTCTTATCTGTTTTCGCCATTCAATCCATTCTATTTCTCCATGACTTGGCAATTCAAAAAAATCTGTTGCAGTTAGTAATTTTGCTCTTGCTTCCAAAACCTCTTCTAAAGAAGGTTCTAATTCATTAAAAGAATCAATGATTAGCTGTGCTTCTTGCTTCTGCTCAGGTGTTGGATCTATTGCCCATGATATTGCTGCATTCTGGTCTATGCCTGTAATTGGTAAGCCTTTTTCTAATGATGTATGTAATTTTTTTATATTCATAATTAAAATTCTACTAAAATACTTAAAATTGTGTTATAATAATTTACAGTGCCAGAAAAAACTCTTTCACCAACATAAAAGTTATATACCCCCTTTGTATAATTTATAATTCCAAACGAGCTTAAAGTGGCATTAAATGAAGTAAGAATTTGAGGAGCACCAAATGTAACCGCTACCCCAACTATACTTGACCCAATTTGTAAACCACCATAGGCACTTGAAGCATCAAACGCAGCTGATTGATGACCAATAGTTATTGTTTCTTGCAATAATAAGATTACTATTTCTGTGCTATTGTCATTATTCCACTTCCTTGATGTTGAATTATTGTAAGTATGAGACGTTGTGGAAGTTCTATATACTCTTTTTGTTTTAATATTAAATTTATTTTTTAATAACAATATAGTTGCCGACATGGTTATCTGACCCGCTGTGGTAATAGTACCTCCGCTGCCTACATACAACCATGTGTTATCCGTAGGTGAAACTTCCATTCCATTCACAAGTGAGTTTGTTATTGGTGTAGCCAAATCAGTCCAAAATACCATTCTTAACTCTGGTGCCGATGTTCCTTTTATGAGGTATATATCAAACGCCTTTGATGCAGGGACTTTAAACGTGATTGTAACTGTACCATCTGCTGTGGCATTGTTATTCATTGTGATTTGGGTAGAACTGTCTATACTTGCTATTGTAGATGCAGCAGCAATACCAGTTCCCGTTACTTCCATACCAACAACTAATTGAGATGTATCTGTAAGCCCTGTTATAACCTTGCTTCCATTGGTTGTTATACCTGTTTGTGAGTCAGTGAGGTTAATGGATAAGTCTGTTGTAAGTTGGTAAGTAATCCAATCAGTACCATCATATATAGTACATTTCCCACCCAAATACTGAGTAAGATATATCACTGTCTTAGCTGTCTGAACTGTTGTGGATACAGGGACACCTGTCTCAAGTGTAAGTCTGAACTGTTGTGGGTAATGTTGAACGTCTATATCTATTTTGACTCCAGCATCATCAGTGGCAATACCACCTTTGACTTTTAATTTAAACTCATCAGGCATATCGTTGCCGTTCTCGTCAACTATTGTCTGAATGCCTGTACTTTCTGCTGACACAAATGGGTCAGCAATAGTACCTGCACCTGTTATCGTAACCCCATCACCTACTTGATCGCCAGAATTATTGCCTGAATGAGTGCCACCATTAAGCGTTGTGTCGTCTGTAACGGTTAGTGTTTTCCCTGCTGTTATAGCAAGTCCTAAAGCTGTTGCTATATTAGCCCACGTTATATATTTCCATAGCAGATTAACAGTGTCCCAGAAGTGGAACTCTGAGGCTGCTATTGGTGTGTCTGCTGCGGTGGCTGTGGGGTCAATTATGCTTAAAGGATGTGTGGCAGGGTGTGTATAATTATTAGCTCCTGCTTCTATACCATCAAGTTTTAATTTATCACCTGCTACAAAACTTGCTGCTTCACTTGCACTAAAAATAGGGTCTGTTTCAGTTGCAGGAACATCCGCCCCAGTAATAAAACCTGCTCCATTGGTTAAATCTCCTGTATCTGCTGGGATTGTAGGTTTATTCTTAATAAAATCTAATAAAACATTATTAGCCTGATTCCAATCAGATTGTATCTGAGCCGCAGGAATAGCTGGTAAATTATCTAAGTCATTATAATCATTACTTATTGCAACATCTGATAACTCATAAAGAGTACCATTATATATACCATAATATTTACCATCTAATAAGTTTTTTAATCTTACTTTACTTAAAGCACTTCCATCTCCTTCTATTGTAACATTATCTGTTTGTATTGTTCCACTTCCTCCTGTTGCTTCTACCCATCCTGTTCCTGGAGTATAACCATAATTCTTTGTAATGTCTGTAGGTAATGGTAATAAAGCTGTTAATATAGTAGTAAGATTGGTATGTTCTGCTGATGTAATATGTACTGTAGTATTTGCAATATGTAACGTTATAGTATTATTTATAATATTAATATCACTTTGTAATACCCAATGCCAATCATGTTTCCAATTCTTTGTTATCTTAGTACTTATTATAGGTTCTAATCTATAAACATTTCCGGTATCTGTAATAACAACAATAAGAAATTCACTATAATTATTATAGGAAAATGATATAAATTCTCTATTTGTTAAATATAACATTATGGTATATTTGTTTCAGTTACATTATTATTCACACAATAGTATTCATCATATAACTTATACATTTCTTCTGTAGTTACACAATTAACAGCATCTAATATACAAGTAGAACAAACACCATCTTCTACATCTCCGTCTATATATAATTCCTTATATGCATTAGCAACAACATTTTCATAAGAACAGTAAGCACCGGTATGATCATTTACCCATAAAACATCTCCTGTTATCTCTAATATTGAAGTACCATCTCTATATTCTGTTTCTATAAGATTTTCTACTGTCCATACCTGAGTACCTATTTTTACAGTTCTATATGCTTGACCATTATTTCCTATATAATCAGCACAATAAGTCCCATCTACTAATAAAAATTCTACAGGAGATGCTAATCGTACTAATTTTACTGAACAACCTAAGTTTTTATTAGCCATTGCAGATGTAGTAAAATGAGCTAAATTATACATCATTTGTCTCTTTATACCTAAACCCATAAAATCTGTAGATGTCCAAAAATGAGCAATACTTTGTTTATGATAAAAATTTCCTAACTCATCTCTATAACCACCAGGTAATCCCTTAAAATTATAAGTATCTGTAGCAGCTGTATTAGGTGCAGTCCATGAAGGTTCTAAAGCAGGGGATGTTATAATACTTTTTAAAAATCCTCCTGCAGTAGTAGCAGAACCTATATAATTCATCAATGTATCATAGTCTGTATTTAAAGGTACTATCCAACTTGCATTAGAAGTTATTTGATGAATATTTGTTATTGCCCATCTATTATATAGATATCCATATTTTATTTTCTTGTATGGTGATAAAGAGACTCCAATACCTATATATAACAGATTATTATATATTCCTGAAATAGAAACAGATAAGGATTGATTTATAATTTCAAATGCTATTTCATCAATAGTTCCTGATAAATAAACAGGTTTTTGATTAGAATCTCCAAGTACAATATCACCCCCTGAGAATGAATATATTTCTATCATTTCTTCTGGAAGGACATTATAATGATTTAACATTTTTAAATATGATGATATTATAAATAGATTTTGTTCTTCTTTACACATACCATACTTTAAACCGGTTGCATATTTATTCCCATAATATACTACTAAATCATTAAGAGCATTTATAAGATTTGTTTTTTCTGATTGATATATCATAATAATAAATTTTTAAGAACCACTTAAATCTTGCCATTCATATCCTGTTGCTGTTGTAACTAATACTTGTCCTGCTACTCCCGGATGTCTTAATGTTTCAAATAATGTTTCTCTTGGATTTACACCCATATCATCTTTAGCAATCCATATATCTCCTTTTCTAACATTAACTTTTGCTCCTGTACTATCTACTGCATTTAGAAATTCTGGTCTTATTGATTTAGGATATATTAATAAATAAAATGTATTAGGATTTACTCCTGATTGTTCATTATAGATATCTCCTATTCCTAATATCTTTGCTGTAGTATCTCCTATAACAGCATCATAAATCATAAATACATATTCATGTGCTAATACACCTGCAGAAGCTATAATCATATTTAATAATGAAGCAGTACTTGCAGCATCTCCTATAAGTAAATTATGCTGTGGCATTACAGGCATTTTCCCAAACGTTACTGCATTATTAGCTATCTTAGCTGATGTAATAGCCAAATCTGTTATCATTGATGTAATAACAGGATTAGTACCTATAATCTGTACTAATGTTCCGGGTATTCCTCCTGCGACTGGTACCTTTGCAATAACTGTATAGGTAGTTGTGCTTACAGGTGCTGCTCCTCCTGTAGCAACTGCTATAAAATCATATGTCCATGCAGGTTTTTCAATGATAATATAATCATCTTTATCATCTGTAAGGTCTAATTGTGAGGCAGCATATGTAATTCTATGTCCATCAATATAATAATTATTGGCATCCATTTCTATTATAGTGCCACCTATATTACTCTTAGTTACTACAGAAGAAGCATAATTATTAAATGGTAATTCATGTCTTCCATCTTTTATTAAATCTTCTTTATTAACTGTTTTATTTTCAGCATAATTAATAATATGATCTACTATCTCTTTAATATCATCTCCTGTAGTTATATCTACTATATTTACTGCTGTTGCAGGCAATACATAATCCGGATATGCAGGTAAAGCAATTGTATCTGTTGTTAAATCAGTATAATGAATAACCAAATCAGATGCTATTATTTCTATACTACTAATACCATTTCCTGTATCTCCTTTGGGTATTGGAATATAAAGAACTGCTGCGTTAGTTAAAGTAATAACCATTTGGTCAAGAATATTTGTTATACTTTGTATTCCTATTCCTGTTGGGCCTACATTTTGTTGAATTGGAGTACAACCACATTCACTACATGGCTGACAATTATTATTTGTTGTCATAATTAATTACAATTACAAGGTGAAACACTATAACTATCTAATCCTTCACATAACCTTTGTAGCCTTAATAATGCATTATTAAATGCACAATCATCCTGTTTACATTCTGCTGCTTTCAATGTATCATATAAATTTTGCTTCATTCTCATTATTGTCAAATAAGAAGTATCACAAGGATTACATAAATTTGCTTCCATTGCTATCCATCCTGTCATAACACAACAAACTACAGTACAATAAAAGTATTTCTTGTATGTAGTAGTAAATGTTCCTACTTGAGTACCATCTGATACAGTTAATATAATTTCATATATACCATCTACCATCACTAACTGTTGTTGTAAAAATATCAAAGGATATGTTGCACCCGGAACTCCTGTTAATACTGCTGTAATATCCCATGGTGAATCAGTAATCTCTACGCCTGTTATATGATTTTTTATTGTTATCGTTGCTGATGTAATATCCTGTCTACGTAAGGTAGGATAAGGAGCAACTTCTAAATCACTCCAACCACCGGGGTTTGTAGTTACATTATATAATCCAGTATTATCATATATTTCAACATAATTACAATTTAATGTAGTTATATCTAATGCTAAAGTTAGTGCCATAATTATTTTTTTTCAAATTTATGAATTTATTTTTAAATATTATTCTTTTTCTTCTTCACCATAATAATCTACCATAGTTTTTATATCTTGTGATGTTGATACTAAACTATTTAATGGTAATGATGCTCTTATCTTTTTAAAGTTCATTTCAAAGATACCCTCTATAAATCTATTCATTATACTAAAGGCTGCAAATGTAGAATCCTTACCTATCATTCTTAATAGAGTAGGAATTACTAATATTGAATCTGAAGCATAAAAGAAATTCTTAACAAGTCTTGTTCTTAAAATAGGTTTATCATCATCTTTATCTCCAGTAAGTAATGACCATAATAACATTGATGCCATCCATACTAACCATGTAGTCATAAATCTTGCTAAATTTCTTGCTTTATGTGGTGATTGTGTCCAATATTCTTTGCTAAATACTTTCTGATCCTTAACGAATAAATCTCTACCAGCATTCATCATTGTCCTAAAATAGCCTTCCATATATACTCTTTTCCATTTAGCAACAGTATTTCCTTCTTCATCTTTAAAGTAATCTACATATCCTAATCCTTCTGAATAAGTTCCTTGTTGAACTGCATTATTAAACTTTGTCATAAAGAATGTCTTAAAAGTATTGAATAATTTTCCAACAAGCCATGTGCCCATAAGATTTTTCTCATTTCTACTATAAGCACCGGTAACATAATTACTAGCTATAGTTTTTATTACTCTTATTTCCTTAAAGAAAAATGGTTTTGTTATTGCATCATCTATATTATTAATAAATCCACTTTCTAACATTTCATTCTTAGCTAATGCTAATCTTGCTATCTGTTCTGGAGTTTGTGATATACCATCTTTTCCATAATATCTTCTATCTTTAGTAATATCATATACTAATTCTCCTTTTTCATTTAATGATACTGAATCTCTCATACCTTGATTTCTCATATATGCTGCCATAACAACACCTCTTGCATAATAATCAGCTGCCCAGTTAAAGTAGTTAGCCATATGAGAACCTATAAAGTGTTTCTTTCCTACTTGATGTACTTGATGTGTTGCCATTTCATAATCAGTAGAATTAAATATCTGATTTTCCATACCTAACTGACTCAAAAGATTATAGTTTTTAAGTACATCACCCGAAGCTGCAATAAGATCACCTACATTAAAGTATAATCCTTCTTTATTCTGTTGTATCATCTGTATTACTGAACCTGCTATACCTTCTATAAATGCTGTCATACCATTATGTACTAAACTTAATATACCTACATTAAGATTAGCAAACATAACAAATGCAGAAGTGGTATTAGATACGTTAGTTATTATCTTATCTGCCTTAGCTGACTTAATCTGAAATCTCTTTCCTAATATAGTACTTCTTACATAACTATCAAGATATTCTAAAGAATTTTTCTGGTCAAATATTTCATCTCCTTCATATATTTCGTTCATTCTATTTAAAAGAGAACGTGCTCCATTAATAACAGGTAATACATTTTCTTCATATTCCATTTTTCTTTCCATTGAAAGAACAAACATTTTCATTATTACCTCTAAATCCTTTGATATTAAATCTTGTCTTTTTGGATCTAACAATATCAAGTCATTAGTAGTTTCATCAAAACCTAATCCTAAATGTTTCTTTATATCACTTCTTTTACCATATTTAGTTTTATTAAGTGTTTCTGTAGAACCTGTATATATTTGTTTGAAAAAAGCATCAGGCATTTCATCAAGAAAATCTGTACCCGATTTATTATCATATATGCCCATTAAGTTTTCAAAAGATTCCATAGCATTTGCTGTCTGTTCTACAGTAAGATTAATAGCATCTTTAATATGAAACTTACCCATCTTTTCTGTTACTGTCTGATACATCCATGGTATAGTACCTGGATTATAATTATAGATATTTTTATTTTCACCTAGTTCTTTAATAGCTTGTTCTATAGTATAAGGAAGTCCATATTGATGTTTTTTATGTACTATCATTTTAGCGTACATATTAGTTATCTGATTAACTAACCATGCACCTTTTTTTAATATTTCTTTTCCTTCAGTAGTTTTGTTGAGCTCCTGAGCATATTTATATCCTACAGGATCTAATTTTTCATCTGTTGTCCAAGCAACTCTACCTGTCCATACTTTTACATTATTACCCTGCATATCTTTAGCATTCTCATAGACATATAATTTATCATAAGCTTTATATGAACTATCAACTACTTCAAATTTTACATCTTGTCTGAAATACTTAACAAAATCAGTAAATCCATTCTTATTAAAATTAAGAATCTGTTGTACTACACTCATATGAGATTGTTCTGTAGCATCAGTGATACGACTAAGGACTTCATGTGGTACTGCATATTGTGTAGCAGTCATATTATTTATTGTCTGTAAGTCCTTCATCCTATTCATTCGTTCCTGTGGTAATCCATTATTATCTAAAGCAAATATAGTTTTGATAAGAAATAATATTTCATGGTTTTCTCTATCTGATATTTTCTTATTATCCATTTCAGAATAGATTTTAGATAATCTCTGTCTACATACTGTTATTTTATCATGGTTACTTAAACCATCAAAGTTTTCTACTACCTGTCCTTCTATTGTAAAACGTACTGCTTTTTCCTCTAAGTTATCTTTTCTGTTTTTATAAGCCTCATTATAAACTGCATTAAGTACATCACCATAAGAATAATTACTATCTCTATATGCTGTTGAACTAAATAGTTTAAGCATCTCTGGACTTAACTTTTCTTTAAAGGAAGTACTTTTAAGCATATTATGTAACTGTTCTGTATAATGCTGTCTTTCTGTCCATGATACTACAGGTGTAGAATTAGGATATAGTTGTATTATATTAACATCATCAATACCTATATTCCTATTACTTTCAGCTATTTTATTAGCTAATAGAGTAAGTTTAATATGACTTAGGTCTTTATAAATACTTTTTAATTCTATTCCCTTACTTGCATGGCTCATAGGACTTTCAAAAAGGTCAAGAACACCATGTACTTTTATAATTTCTTCATCAAAAAATCTTTTATTAGTTATCTGATAAAGAGAAATATTATATTTATCCTTATTATCTACTTTGTTTTTATATACTGATACAATGATATCATTAGTATCGAGAGTTTCATCATATAAATCTCTTAACACTTTATCTTCACTTTCTTTAAGTTCTTTATATGAATAGTATTCTGGAACTGCAAATGTAGAACGCATCATTATCCTACGTAATCTATTCAATGCTTCTAAATCATAAAGATAATCTCCTTGTGTATTCTTAGGTACATTAGCTCTAAAGTCTGTTATAGTACCACCGGCTTTTAATGATTTTAATGTAATGTCAAATGGACTATTTTTAATTTCTTCTTCGGTACGTTGTTTAATAATTTTAGCAATTATATTTGCCCATTCTGTTCTTGGTTTTCTAGTAAAATCTACCTTATCTCCATTAGGTAACGTATAATAAGGTTCTTCCATTTGTTCTAAAGCACTTATCGTTAAATTAATTTCTTTAAGTTCTGTAATTTTTAACGATTCAGGAATAATATTCTGTGGAGAAAGAGAGGCATTAAGGTCCTTAAAGTTATTGATTTTAGCATTTGATAATTGGTGGATTTCTTTATATCCAGACATTAACATAAGATGCTGTAATCGTTCTGTATCTATTTCTAATTTTACTTTTTTATTCAAAATAAGATTAACCATATCTAAACCCAATTCATCAATAGAACTATTTACATTAGATACTAATCCAATACCTTTTAATAAACCATTTATAAAATTGGTTATTCTACCTATAATATTTTTTATTCCGGTAAACATTCTATTAATAAATGATTGATCGCCTACTAAATTCTTTTCTATAAAAGCATTTACCCTATCTTGCGTATTAAGACCTATCATAGTGGCTATTACTTCATGTAATAGTTTATCTCCCTGATAACCATCATAACCTGCCTGTGATTTAATAAACTGTACTATAGGATGATTTTCATCTACCATCTTATTGGCTTGTTCCATTACTCTTTCATAAAGTAAAGGATTAGATTCTTTCATTAAAAGAGTATAAATATGTCCAGATTCATGTAGTTGATTTTCTAATGTAACTAAATTAGGATTATAGTAGTAAATACCATTAGTTATTTCTCCTATTCCTTCAATAGTATCGTCTGCAATAAATTTAATATTAGGAAAAGTATCTTGTAAAATACTCATAAATGTTTCTATAACATTATTAGCAAATAACTTATTAGTTTTAGAACGTAATTGTTTAGTAGATACATCTTCCTGTAGCTTTAATGTAACACTCTGCATAGAGTTAGCTTTCTTAGTTACTTTTGCTCCATTTTCTATTGCCTCATATTCAGATTGTATTCCACTGATAACTTTAGCTGTTCCGGCACTTGTCATTACTATATCACCTACAGTAGTATATCTTTCTGAATTGCCTTTAGCAATTACACTAAGGTTTTTATTGTAAGAGTCTATAACAACTTCACCTTTATCTTTAAGAATATCTAAAGATTCTTTAGAAAGAGGAAAATAGATATACTTAGACATACTTTTAGATATATTCTTATCTGTATTAAGTCCATGAGGATTGTTCCTTAGAGGCATTGTAGGATAATAGAAATTAGTCTTTTCATCTTTTGTAACTGCAAGTCCTAATATTCTACCTTTCTTTTGTCTTATTCTGGTATATTTATTATTAGAATCATCTTTAAGTTCTGATTTTGTTTTATAATCGGTTAATTTAAATTGATGATTATAGAGTAGTATTTCAGTCATAAGATTTTCTGACAAGTCTTTTTCTATCTTAACATCATACTTTTTTATATTTTCTTCTTTATAAAGACTTTCAAACCCAGTTTCAGTATTACCTACCTGTATGAATTCTTTATAAGTACCATTAGATGTACTATTACCATAAACAATTAAATGGTATAATGAGTACAATTTCTGAATATCTATTGGTAATCGAGCAAATGATTCTCTAAGAATAAATTTAGTATCTTGTTCAATAAATTTACTATTGTATATTTGCATCTGTGGATATCCTTGCTGTGTAGTAGTTACAGATAATTCTCTTAAAAATCTTCCTGCTTTATCTCCTAAGTTCTGCATAATTAATTTATGTGTCTCAGGAAAGCTATTAACAAATTTATCAATTTCTATTGCGGTACCTGTACTTGCTCTATATATTTCATTTTCAGCTATTTTAAGATTTAATTTATCATAATCTATACTTTCACTTAAAGCACGTATAATATTACCATCATAGACTTTTGATACAGCATTGTTAAGTCTCTGAAAAGTTTCATCATTATAAGGTATTCCTGTAGTATCTACTATTGCATTACGAAGTTCTTTGTTTGCAAACTCATGGAAGTTCTTTTCTATTGCTAATTTTTGTGCATAAAGAGAATTGACATAACTTCTATAAAGAGAATAGTTATGGACAATATTTGCAATATTAATATGACTTCTTTTAAATATTTCATCTCTTTTACTATCATCACTTTTATTAGTATAATATTTAATAGAGAGGTTAGCCATTTGATTACCTACTGTATGAGAAACAAATGGTTTATTAATATAATTTACAAGATCTTCTATGGTATTAAATCCAGTAGCTTCTTCGATATTTCTTATCAATAACTGTAAACTTTCTACTCTACCATCAATACCTTTGAGCATTTTGGCAAACTCTCCAAATCGTTGTAGCTGTTCCCCTAATAAAGACGCCTCCTGATACTTTATAATATTTTCACCTAATGATTCATCTATATTAAGTTTAGATGATAATCTTCTAAAAAAGTTTTTAAAGTTATTAGCATGATTTTTATAGTCGGCTGTTTCTCCAAATCCCATAAACTTAGTAAGACCATCAACCATTTCATTTATTTCAGTTTTATTCTTCTTTGCTTTATTTATAGAGTTTTCTAAGTTTTTATAAACATACATTCTATAAATTTCAAGATTACCTATTCCTTCTAAAGATTTAAGACTTTCATAAATTGTTTTAACAATATCCGTAGAATTAATAAAACCTTGTAATTTTGCTTTATAATCTGTCTGAGAAGTATAATTCTTAGATTGTATCTTTTCAAGTTCTGCTATCTTTTCATTGATAGTAAATGCCATTTCATCATTAACCTGTCCTGTATTTATTAATGCATCATATTCCGCTTTAAGTCCTACAATAGATTCTGTTAAAGTTTTTATATCATTATCTTGTTTGTACTTTTGAGCATCCTTGTATCCAATATAATTTTTAAGTACATTCTCCATAACAATTTTCATATTGCTTTGGACTTGTTCTTTTATAAAATCATCATTTACATATTGTGATTCAAGAGCACGTAATTCTTTATTAAGAGATTTTATTTCATTCTTATCTTCTGTTCCCTGAATTTGTTCTTTTTTAGCCTTAATCATATCCCCTAACGTACCTCTTACATCTTCAAGTTCTAAAGTATTATCTTCTCTTATTTCTTTTGCTGCTATACCTATGGCATCTTTAAGAGTAATTCTTTTATTACTATTCATATTATGGGAATTATTTACAATTCTCATAGCCTCAATAATAACATCATCTTTTAAACTATTCAATATATTTTCTCTTATTGTAGCAGGATTATCATTCTTAGACATAAGAAGTAAACCAGAGATAAGATTAGTATTTATTTCTGATATATTAAGTCTTCCTAAAGCACCAGATTCTTTAACATTATCAGTAGCTAAATTTAAATATTCTCCTACTGCCTGAATAACAGCAAGTAATACTTCCTGTGAACGTTCAATATAGTTACCATCTTTATCATACATCTGTAAAGATTCATCTAATCCATTAACCATAGCAGTTGGATTTAATGAAAATAATTCAGAAAGAAACACCATCATATTAGCAAAGTGTCCTACAATACCTTTCCCGGAGTCAGTAATACTTATTGCTTTCATTATACTTGTAGGTGTACTCATAGTATCTGGAAATTCTTTAGCATCATCTTTTCCTGTATCTTCTAAGAATGCTTTTGTAAATTCAGTATTAGTTTTAGAAAGAATAAGTCCAGAGTTTTCTAAGTCATTATAATATCCTTGGAATACATCAAATAACTGATTACTTAATCCATCACCTTTCTCACTTGTTCTATCAATTCTACCATCATTAGATATAGTTCTAAAATACATTTGTATAGGGTCGTTGTCATAGTCAGATCCATCATGAGTATTCTTCTCAGGTGCTAACTCTACAGCATTCTCCATACCATTATTAAAATGTATTATCCTTCCTATTGAAGCTGTTTCAGAACCCGTTGTAGGTACTCTTACTACTAATACATCGAGAGCTTCATTTAATGTTTGGTAATAATCTATTACTGTTTCAAGAGCAACATTAAATAAGACCGGAATAGTATGTTCAGTCCCTTTTACTATTTGACGTTTATTCTTCTCATATTGACTAATTATATAATTTCTTATTCCCTCATTAGGGATAATAGTAAATAATTTGTCTGATGTTCGAATATTATTTTGTATTGCAATATTGATAAATTGACTTTGTAGTTCTTCTCTACTTAAACGTTTGTTCCATGCCTGATACATATTTCTACTACCAGCATTGGTAACTATAGTCATTGCTTCATTTAAAGAAGTATTGGTATTCATACCAAATCTATTTCTAAAAGGAAAATCAATAGCTACTTCTTCAGGCACATATTTAATACCACTATTTAAAAGACTTTCTAATCCTTTAGTTTTTACTTGATTTAAATCATCAACTGTTAACCAGATATTGTTAGTATCCTCATAGTGTCTTGTATTTATCTTTCTCCTTGTATAACCATCCATTCCTACTGAATCATCAGTGAGTGTATTACCAGTAGGGTCTAATTCTGCGGCAGTATGAACAGAACCTGTCGTATTATCAAAATAGTAGTTATTATAAGAAGGTATCTGAACACCATCAAAACCAGTCATTGTAAGTTTATAAGCATCATTGAAATATGATATTATATTTTCAATATGTTTTGTTGTTGCAGCATCTAATGGAGTTACAGATGATTGAGCAACTAAATCACGTCTCTGAATATTATCTTTACTTACTTTTTCTTTAGCTAACTGATTAAGGAATGCTTTAAATTCTTTTTCCTTACCTTTTTTGGTTAAGTCCAAAAAGGTTGTAGCAGCTAATTCTATATTCTGTGTAAGAATTCTATCAATAGAATCAGCTCTCGAAGCATTATTTTTAAACAATTTTATTATACGTGTCAACTGAGTAGCTAATACTTTTTGTTTTTCATCAGCACGTTTCTGTGTAAGTGATTGAAGTCCTAAAGAACTTGTAGGTAATACTAATTTCTGATTTAATAATTCTTCTCTCTGTTCTAAAGGTAATACTGCATTATCTCTTGTTAATACTTCACCATTAGTATTATTCCAGAATACCTTATTTGATTGTTCTATCTTTACAGATGATGAAGGTGCCAGTAAATCAATTGTTACAATTCCTTGTTCGTCAATTTCTGCAATAACTGTATCTAATGCTGACATTAAATCTTTCTTCTCTTTATATAATTCTACTATTCTATTCCAAACGTTTTCACCAAGCATGAATTTATTCATGTCAATCCAAAACTTAGAACGTTTATTGAATATTTCATTCTCTGTAGCTGTTACAGAACCATGTTTTATATAATATGACCTTGCTGTTACCGAATCAAAAACTGTTATAACTGTCTTTATAGCACCAAAATGAATTCTGCCATATTCTCCGCCCTCTGATATCTGCATTTTTCTCATAGATATAAGATTTAAATATCCCATACCATTACTTGCTAACTCATCATTATATTCATTATTATAAGATTTTAATGTAGCACCCAAATCTTCAATATGCATTACATTAAATGTACTATTCATACCTCCCTTCGTAGGGGTAATAGGTATCATAGGAGCTATATCTTTAGCAGAACGTTTAATGAAGTCTACAATATTCTTAAAGTTTGTTATAGGAGCTCTTTGTATGTGAGAAAAACTTTCATTGAATAATAAAGTAGAAGCAACAAATGATTGTATCAATGGATGTTTTTCATTAAATGGTACTACCTCTTTAGTATTATCTATTTTATAATAATTCTTTACATATTCCGAAGGTGTATAGTCTATATCCGACATATACTTTATAAGGTCTTTACTCTGTTCCTGTATTAAGTTATTAAATACTTCTCCTTTATTCTTAGTATTCCAATCATTAATAAACTTATGATTAAATAAGGTGTTACGTAAAACAATAGCATTACCGGCAGATAAATATGATACTCCATTTAAAGTATTTATAATGTAATCTGTATTTCTTCTTAAAGAAGATGATTCTATTGCTTTTACTTGGGCACTATCTATTTTAACTCCATTACTATAATTTTTAGAATCTATCTTAATACCTAAACTTTTTAATGTGGTTAACAAAGCATTTTCTCTTTGTGCTGAAAACTTAGAATAATAATCTACAATAGTTTGGGTAATATCAATAAACTTGTTAGTATTGAAGTTGCTATCATTTATTACTTTATTAAGTTGACTAAATTCACTTTGTCCTTCATTAATGCTAAACTTCATTAATTCACGTCTTGACTTATCAGAAAAAGGGTTAAGAAGTACTGACATTCTATCATGTTTACCTTGCTTCAAATTACCAAAGAAAGTAGTTTCAAAGATAGTAGTCATAAAGTCCGACATAGTAAGGTCTTTAGTAACATTCTCTTTATTGTTTTCTTCGGCACCTATTAAAGTACCATACTCTTGAATAAATGCTTTTAGTCCATTATCTTTTAAAAGAGCATTGTTATATTTTATAGTACCATCTTTTTTTATTTCGGCAAGTGGTGTTTCTATTCCTTGTTCTAATGCTGTTAAAACTTCATTACGTTTGTTATCAATAGTATCCATATTCCCCATGGCTATATCAAATGGAGAAGTCATGTTATGGTTGTTGAATGTTCTACCTGCAAAGAGTGTCACAACAGAATCAGAGATATTGATATATTCAAAAATATCTTTTCCTAATTCAGCAATAAAATCATAGTAGTTATGAGGTTTCATAGTATTCAATAGCATGTTACTATTTTCTTCACCCTCTACCATACCACTACGTATTTCTTCAGCACCCTTTATTTCTTTTCCAGATGTAATGTTTTTATGAAGATATATTAAATCTCTATTACCAGAGGTCATAATAAATTTAGTTTTTTCTTTTATGGCAGCCACTCTTTTATCGACATCTAATTTCTCTAATTCTTCAATTAATAAAACATTATATTTTAATGACTTTAGCATAGTTACAAGATTATCACGATAATCTTTTCTTTCATATAAATCACTAAAACCTATCTTATCTTGGAAAGGAACTCCCAGGTCTTGCATCATTTTTCTTATATCTGCAACACTTTCTGTTATTACTCTTGTAGTTTTCTCACCATCTTGTGTAATAATAAAAGCTTCTTCCTGTCTGTTTTTAGCATTAACAGTAAAATCGTACATAGAGGATATCCTTATTGCTTCTTTAGTAATCTGTCCGGTATGAGTAAAGAATTTACTTTGTAATGAATCTTGTATTTTTTTCTTTAAATCATTTTCTGTTCTGGTACCTTGACTTTGTAAAACCTTAGTTTCATTATTAGCTTTATAGAAAGTTTTTGATTTACCTGTTCTATATACTGAGGCAATAGCATTTTCTAAGTTTTTCCATGCTACTAATTTACTTTTTATATTTCGGGAATAGTTAGAAAGATAATTTTCATTCATGTTTTCAACAAGGAATCTCTTACCCATTAACTTCTCAGAAGAAATAGTATTAGAGTTTACATATCTATTACCGAATTCAACAAGAATACTTAAATAGATATCCCTTCTCATTTTAGAATTAGTGGCTTTATTACCAGTTGATTTTATAGAACCTCTTTGCATTTCTTCTAAGACTACTAATATATCACTAAAGGTAATATCATAGGCATTTTTATGATTACTTATCTTTTCTACTATTCTTTGGAATATCTGATTGACATCACCAAAAGGAACACTACCTCTAAGATTATAAGTATTCTCAATTTCTTCTTTTTGTTTATTAAGAGCTGGCACTAACATAGGGATATTAGTCAAAGCATTTTCTACATCAGAATTCATTCCTGCATAAGCATTCTTACTTTCATTATCCTCTCCATAAATAACCGGAGTACCAAATATTTTATTATTTTCTACATCAAGTCCTTCATAAACCTGTTGAACTATATTATTAAATATATCCTTATCCATCATAGCAACTGATGCATACTTTGAATTAAGATTTAAACCAATAATATTATTAGTAATTAAATCACGAACATCCTGATATGACATTTGTGTCTCACCACGTAATTGTAAATCATTGGGGCCGAACTTTTCATATCTAACTTTTTCAGCTTTATCATTCAATACTTTATAAGCATGAGAAATAGCTGTAACTAAATCAAAACCACGAGACTCAACATTCTTTGATGATTTAAGAAACATATTTACATGACGCCTTACTTCATATTTTGCTATCTGCATAATATCAGAAGTAGGAAAAGCATCCTCTACCTTTTTATTGACTGCCTGAGAATTATATATGTTCTTTACTTTCATAAGGTCCGGATCATATATTGCTGAATGTGCTGTACGTTTACTATAATAACCTACTTCTGCCATTTTTAAGAATTCGTTAAATCCATAATTATATAAACCAACCCAATTAAGAAATCTTTTGAAAGCATCAACAAATTTTCTGAAAAATGATTTAGGTTTATTACTTATCTTTTGATTTTGGAATGAGTCGGCTATAAATTCATGGACACTACCTTTATAGTTCTTTGCTTCCATTTCTATTGTAGCTTCCTCTAATACCTTTTGTAATTCATTAGATGTTAGAAGATGTCTTAATACAAAATGCATCCCCTCATGTCTCCCTACATTCTCTTGGAACATACCATTGATACCATATAACTTAATACGCATATCTTCAAGCATACCCATTAACCTGGCATTATCTCCATATTTCATAATAAGATTAGAGAATACATCTACAAACTCTGAGTTTCTTTTACCTATGACAGATTGTATTTGTTCTCTTACCTCTACTTCATTCTGAATAAGATTTGGTGTTGATACTACTAATGTATCATTATCACCATAAAATCCTTGGTCTTCAAAATCTGGTTCTACATAATCCTTATTATTAATATCAATATTTTCATTTTTGCTTACTGAATAATTAGGTTGAGTAATAAACTTCATTTTGGTAGTAAAGTTTTCTGTTTCTATAACTCCTACTGTTCCATATACATTTTCAAAAAGTATAGGAACATCAGACTTAGCTTCGATATCATCTAAAGACTTATTAAGTTCTCCTAATATCTTTTTCATTGAGGTTGTTAAAGACTTAGAATCATAACCCCATATTTTTAAGTTATTATAATTAGTTTTAGTATTGGTAACTATCTGAAAGAATACTCGAGCCTCACTACCTTTAGGAATAAACTTTTCTAAGCTATTCATATTCATAGCAAGGAACTTATACATTTCTGTTTGTTCAATACTTTTATATGTTTCACGATATATATCTGATTTTGTTATTTTCTGTTCTTGTTTTAACTTATTTAATTCATTTTTAATTTGTTTTTCAATTTCTTCTATATATTTATCAGTAACATTATTAATAAATTGTATAATTTTATTTGTTTCTATTATTTTAGGTTCTACTTTAATTTGTACTATTGTAGTCGGATCATTAACTCTTTCAACTTTTACATAATATTCTAATTTCTTTGAACGTAAATATTTTTGTTGTACTTTTAATTCATCAGATACTAACTTAAATCCTGATTGTGATAATCGTTCTTGAAAAAGTAAACTATTTAAAGTTATTGCTTCATTTTTATAATCATAAAAAGCATATCCATTTTCTACTGATTTAAGAGTAGTACTTATTTTTTTATTTGGATTATTGGCAAGAGACTTAATAAATTTTAATTTATCAATATTGAAAGCAATATTCTGTCCTTGAAAATCATCTTCACCTAAAGCATTTTTAAATTCTATTTTATCAGTTACTTCTTTTGGATTTATATCATTGATGTAATTACCTATATCTGTTGCTGATAATTTAATTGCATTCTTCTTTACCTCTCCATTACTTCTTTCTTCCCTTTTTTCATAATCAGTTTCTACAGTAGGAACATATCCTAATATATTTACATCACTATCAGTAATACCTAAAGTACTTAAATCACCTAATTCTAATAAACCCTTTAAAGTCCTAAATGAAGTTGCCCGGACATCAACATAATTGTTTATAGTTATTCTATCTAATTCTACCTGTAATACATGTTCTATGTCTTTTTCTAACGTTCCATTTGCATCAAGTAAATTAGTCTTAGCAATATAAGATACTATTACAGGAACAGGAATATCTTCATTAATAAGTTTTTTAATCTCTGAAGCTATCATTTGTTTTCTTACTATATAAGAATTTTTAGTTGTAAAAATCTGAGTATCATTTTCAAATACTAATGGTATATGACTACCATATAAAGGCATTACATTATTATTTCCATTATTCCATATCTCACTAAATTCTTTAAATTGGGAACCGGTACCACCACGTTTATAAATTTTACCAAATTCCTCTACAGTCATTTCTTTATCATCAAAAGCAATCCATGGTAATCTTTTCTCTCCTTGTTCAAAAAATGTACTATTCTGTTCTGTGATAACTACATCGGCACCATCCTTAGTGTTGATATATCTTATTCCTAATGCAATATTAGGATTAGTAGTTTGTATTCTTTTATTAATATAGAAATCAGATTCATCAATTATTAAATCTCCGACATTATTAATAGTATCGAATAAGGTTTTAGTATTTTGATTAGTCTTTAGTGTGGTATATGTTTCTGAAATTTCAGTATCAGTCATAGTCATTATGCCATTATTGGCAGGATAATAATAACCTATTTCAGTAAGTTCACCTTTGACAAACTGAACTACTGATAAATTATTTACTGCATATCCCTGTTTTTGTGCTAATGCTGCATAAATAGTAAGTAATTCTTTATCGTATTGTGTAAGGGTTTTAAAAGCACCTATACCTACTTTTCTTATATATATATCTACTATAGGTATAATCTTTTTATCTACTTCTTTTTGTCCTATTACTTTTACTAAGAAAGGATGTCCTTCATATTTCTGTCCATCTATTGTAGCAGACAATGTATGACGCCAAAAGTTAGTACCATAAATATCAGCCAGAGGACTTGCATTTTGATTTACCCATGCATCTATTACTTGTTGTAATTTAGTATCTATCTCTTGTGTAAGGATAATATCTGTTGATTTACTTACTACTTTAGTAGGTACTAAGGTAGAAGCACGAACAGCACCTTCTGTTGGCTCATAATTATTTCCTTTATTTGTTTTATGATTTTCATTTACTATCTCTTGTGCTTTTTCTGTATCTTCTGGTTTAAATAGTAATGCTGTTCTATTAGACTTAACTCTTACAGGTGGTGGTTTAGGTATTGATATATCATCACCTAATATATCTGACATATCCTTAACAAGAGTATTTACTTTTTCATTTAAAGTATCTTTGTTAACAGGAACATATTTGCTTTCTTCTATTTTAACTTCTGTAAATCTATCTGCCATCATCTTAGAGTTGGCAGTATAGAACATTATAAAACCTGCTTCTTTTGTTCTTGTACTTGCTGTATAACCTGCTCTACCTATACTTAGTTTTTCGTCTGTAATAGCATAATTCTCTACTTTAGGTTTATCATTTGATAAAAAGGCATAAGGATCATAAGCAAAGAAAACCATATTAGCCGATAAACCAGAAACCATATTATTCTTTTCGAGTGTTTCATCAAGTCTAAGAACTTTTAATCTCTCTGAAAAAGAAGTAAAACGTGCTCTATTATTTTCATCAGATAAGAAAGATTCTCTTTGTTGTTCTGTCTGAAAAATTAATACTGCATCATTACCCGGGGTATTAACTGCATCATAAAAATTATTAATAACTTCATCAAGTGTATTCTTCATAAATACACCTTCTCTTATATTAGTACCTATGATAGTATTACCTTGGAAATGTCCATCTGGTATAATAGCATTATTATTAGTTTGAGGAATACCATGTTTAAATAAAGGTGTAAATGATTCTTGGAATTCTATCGTATAAGGATTACCTACTCTATGGGCATTTTTAAGAGCTGTGCTTCTATCTTTAGATACTTCTGCTATAAAGTTATCATTAAACGAAATAGATGCAACCTGAGAAGAGTCACCTAGTAAATAAATCAATTCAGTCTTGCCAGCTTTTCTTTTTTCTTGTGCTATTTGTAATATACCTGCTTTCTTAATATTGTTTATCTCTTTACCTTCTTTTAAAATAAATTGGTCTACTGCTGTTGCCTCATCAAATATTATGATATCATCAAGGGCTGACGTATTATTAGCTTCTTTAATAAATGCTTCATGAACAGTCTTAGTAGTTATATTTAAGTTAGGAAATACTATGGCTCTATTTTTATGTTCATTGTTTAAAGCAACCGTAGGAGATATTATAGTAATATTTAATTTTTCTAAACCTGATATCTTTCTGTATATTTCAAAGATATCTAAGATAATAGAAGATTTACCTGCTCCACCAATACCTGTAATACCAAAAATATTCTCAGTAAGAGACCTCTTATCCTCATTCTTTTCAGTCATTACCTGAGATATATTCTTATTGTTTACTGTAATATCTTGTGGATTTATAGCGAAGATAACACCATGCATTATTACATCTATCTGTTCTACAGAATAAGGTAGTTTATTTTCTCTTACTTCTATAAGATGATCTTTAACTGCTCTATAAATATCAGAATATTTTAATGGAGTAGAAGCATTAGCAAGTCTATAAAGTTGATTGAGTAAGGCAAATCTATGTGCAAAGTATTCTCTTGGATTAGTTTTACTATTCATAAGAGCTCCGGGGTCCATAACATAGTTTCCTATATTATCGTAATAGTCTACAGAATTTTTAATATTGATAGCACCATTTTCCATATACTCATTAAGTGAGTTGTATGGCATACTATTTTTACCTTTATTAATATCTTTATTTGCTTCTAATTCTTCATAGAGTCCTTTTAAATCATTATTAATTTTTTCTTTACTTGTAGTACTATCTAATGATTTTAAGATAAGTCTTGATAATTCTATTAAATGTTTTTTATTATCTAAAGAACTAAATAAATAAGCACCTATAAGCATCCAATCCTCAGTACTTCGGTCAACTGTTAAATCAACATTCTTTATTTCTCTATTACCAAAAGATAATTTCTTTAATGATAAAAGATATTCAGCTAATTCATCTATATTAGTTCCATAATCTAAAGTTAATTGTGCTTTTATAAGTGTAGATTTGATATCAGCTTTCCAATTACTCTTTTCTTTATTATACGCTTGTAATGATTCAGACAATTCTATCTCACTAATCTTTTCAATAATAGCATTAGTTTCATCTAACAACATTGTTCTTTCTTCTGGAAAGAGAATATTTGTATTACTTAATAATCTATTAGGATTATGTTCTTCATCTTTAGTTCCTTTAAGAGTATCAATAAAATCAGTAAAGTTTAAATAGCCTTTAACATTTTCATTAAGTATTCTCCTAAATTGTATTAAGTTATTAATTACTTTTTCAATATTTTCTGTAGGTGGCAATCCTTTTTCTACTATATTTTCATAGTAATCATTTAAAGTTTGTCTTATATTAACAGGTACTTGTTCTTGTTGTCCATTTTTTCCAGTTTGTGTTGTTGCCCATCTATCAAAATGCAAAGCCTTAATACCATCATTTCTTATCTGTTTACCTATTGTAGGATCTTCATTATAGTTTTCAAATGTAAGTCTTTTAGATTTTTCATATTTCTGTCCCCAATTTTCATCTGGCATAAAATCATAAAAATCATAATCTTCACCTATATTTTCTCCTTCAGTATAATAATTAAGAACTGCTTCACTAAATTGTTTATATTCACTTCTTATTTTACCTATATAATCATTAAGTTCAGTTACTCTTGCTTCATTAGAGATTACCTGAGAAGCTTTAATAACATTCTGTATAGATTTATTAATTTGGGTTAAATTAGTCTGTAAACTTGTAAGATTAGTTCCTTTATCAGTAATAGATTTTAACGATGCAGTATGTTTTGCTAATTGAGTATCAATATTTTTATCTAATTGATTATCTAATATCTGTTCTTGTTGGTCAAGTACTTCATTATATTTTTCTACTGCATATTTAATACCTGCTTCATGTCCATTAGAAGTATGTACATAATGTTCACTTGGTGAAGTATATCCTTGTTTATATGCTGCCCCACTAAAACTACCTAACTGTGATTGTATTTCTACTAAGTCAAGTAAGTCCCGGAATGTTCTTTTCTGTATAATGTTCTTAATATAAATCTCAGTAGAGTCAGCTAAATGTTTATTTACATATCCATCAATACCTTTAAGATATTTTGCTTTCTGTTCTGAAGATAATCCTTTAGGCATCTTCTTACGATAATCTTCTTCTAACTGTCCTTTAACTCTATTCTCTGCATATATTTTAAATACTTTTTCATCAAGTATTCTATAAGAGTACATAATACTTGTTTTCTTAGTTGCACTTTCTGGTTGTACATATTTAGCAATCTTAGCATCAAGTGCTTGTATTTGTTTATCTATTGTTCCTGTTTGTTCCTCTACTGACTGTTCTTTTTTTATTGTTGATACTTCTATTTCTTCTGGAGTTAGTTCTTCACCCTTTTCAAGTTTATCTTTTATTCCTTTAAGGGTATCCTTAGTTTCAACTAATCCAAATGCTTCTTCCATAAGTGTAGTACCTACCATACTAGTCATTAAAGACTCTGCCTGACTAAAATTATTTTCTACTGCTCTTTTAATTAATAATTGTACTTCATCAACAAACATATTAATATGAGCATCAGCAACTTCCTTACCATCTACTACTATACCCGGGCCAAAGATATTAGGATCTATTTTTTTTGCATCGAGCATTTCTTGTCGTAATGCTTCTATAGCTGGTTCATAATTTCCATCTTTTACTTGTGTCAATATATTTTGAACATATTGTTGTGCAAATAGTTTTTGCTCATTATTCTTTTTTGAACCATGTCCTTTCATTCCAAGATTTGAAAGCATACCTCCAAATGGTGCTGATAGTCCTGCCATTGCTGCTTCTTCCCAATTCCAAAATTCTGGTTGTAAAGGTTTTTCTCCTGCTCTCCATCTTAATGCATTATCTACATCTTCCTTACTAGTTTTCCATATATTATAAGGTAATCTTTCTTTATTCCCTATTGGACTTTCTCTTTGATATTCTGTAGTTCCATCAGGAAGTAATACAGAATTAAACTTATGATTGCCATACATAGCAAGAGTAGCTTCCCCTTGTGATTCAGCAAGACTATTTAAAGCAATATCTATTGGATAATCCATAAATCCTTCTGCTAATTCTTCAACACCTTCTTCAAGTCCCATGGCTACATATTTACCCCACTTATGTTCGCCCATTTTACGTAGGCTATTGTCAAGTGAATAGTAAAATGATTTTAGGATATTATCTCCTGCTTTTCTTTGTGCAAAAGGTAATGTACTTATTGCTCTTTTAGGTCCGGCTAATTGATTATAAGCTTTTGTCCATTGTGTATTAAACTTATCCATACCTATAGCATCCCTTAAATAAACGTTTGCCATAAATATTCTTTCAGAAGCATAAGTAGCTGCTGCCCATGGTATAAACATTAAAGAAGTTATCTTTGGATCCACTCCTTGTTGAATTGCCATATTACGCATCATACCACCTGCTTGAAAACCACCTACAAACAAAGAAGATTGCATAGCAAAATTAGCTGCTAAATTTTTAGATGAATCTAATCCTCTTTTCATAGAGTTTATCATACTCATTCTACCACCATAACTAGCTTGTGCAAACTTAGATAAACTTGCTATCTGTCCTATACCATCACCAAAAGAATATAAGAATGAATTAAGATTATCAAAAGCACCTTCTTCTTCATTCTGATGTTTAGCCAATGTACCACTAAATAAATTGGTAACAGCATTATTGGCTTGATTAAAATACCATCCTTCGGGAGTTCTTTCTTGTCCTGATATAGAATAAGCAAAATCTTCCATTACTGCAAGTGGAGATAATAAACCTGTTGCCATTTTACTTACAGCACCATCTAATACTCCTTTTAATAATGAACCAAGTAATGATCCTTCCATACGCCTTGTACCAAAGAAACTCTGTACTGACTGTGTAGGTTGCATTACATTCAAAGGCATTACCTCTGTTATAAAAGATTGTCTATCTTCATCCCATACTGTTACAGGTATTTCTCCATTTAATATACTTGACTGTGGTGCTCCGGAAAAATACTGTCCATCTTTTTTCCATATACCAGAACTCTTAGCAACTTCTTCTTGATGAAATTTCTGTACTGGTCCTAATGCTACATCAAAATATTCTCCTGTTTGTGGTTTTGGTGATGTTATTGCCGGTACCTTTTTATTAGTTACATATTTTAATGGAGTATTAGTAGTCTGAAAAGGAATATACATATTCTGCAAATAGTTCTCACTGGATTTATAGCCGTCATATAATTTGACAGCTTCTCCATAAGTCTTTTGCAATACATCATCTGTAATGTTAGGATTCTTACTTTTTACGAACTTAGAATAATCTTCAAACTTTTCTAATCCTATAGGGTCTTTACTATATTGCATGTCTCCTACAGTTGCACCATTAGCAATACTTGAAGCAAATGGTGTTATCTTATCTTTAGGAGGATCTTCCTGTGTAGGAACTACTTGTTGTGTATTATTATCTGCCATTGTTAATTATTCGTTTATTGATGGAGCTAAATTACTTTCTGTTGTTTTTGTTTCAGTTTTAGGATTTTCAAAACGTAGTTTTTCTGCCTGATAATTCATATCTAAATTATAAGTAGCATCATCATATTGTGTAAGAGCAGGTAATTGTACATATGAAGAAACTTTTACATTTCCATTACCATCTAATTTAGCATCTATTGTTTTAAATCCTCTTTTTTCTTTTAAATGTTTTATTGCTTGTTCATCGAGACCTTTTTCTTTTAAAACTTCTTCTACTTCTTTAAATGTCATTCCTTCTATTTTAAAGAAACCATCTATAACATTAGATTCTACGCCATCCCATTTTTTATTTTCGAGATTATTTATAGTTTTAGTAGGAATAAGAGTTACATTAGCTCCTTTTAAATCTTCATTAATATCTATGTTAGCACCATATACTTTTAAACTTCTATTACGCATACTTGCATTTACAAAGGTCATATTAACTGCATCATTAGGAGGTATCTGTCCTGTTAGATAAGAAGTAAGAACATTATCTCCTTTAGTAAGGTTTTCAATACTATTAATCATCATTGCTTTATTCTGTTCTGTTGAGTAAGATTGTTTAGGATGAACCGCATTTTTAAGGTCTTTACTATTCCACTCATCTCTAAGCCATAATAATCCATCATTAATATCATCTAACCAATCTGCATTATATGCTAACTTTCCAATCTTTACATCATTTACTAATGCTTTCATTGTTAAAGATTCTAATCTTTTATTATATTCCGGACTATCTTTTGTTATTCCTAATATATTTAATCTACTATCTAAATCTTTAGTTAATTTTTCTTTTTTATTATTATATTCTAATGATAATCCTTTATCTTTTAATATAAAATCCATATAACTACCATCTTCACCAGAAGTAAATGTTTTTATATTGGCATTAGTATTCCTTGTTCCATCAGCATTAAGTTGTGGTTCTAAATTAGCAAACCACCAATTAGATTTTTGATTTTGTTTATTATATCCAAAAGCACCACTATCCTGTTGAACATTAGGAATATTCTTATATTCATAATTTAATTTAAATTTTGATAATACTCTTTCTTTTATAAATTCTTCCTGAGTTAGATCAGATACATATTTTGTTTCTTTAGTCTCTGGATCTATATATCCCATACCACCTTGAACAGCCTGAATATATTCACTATTCCAATATGCTCTTTCATTAGTAGTAAGTCTTTGCACATAAGAATTTATTTTTCTTTCTGCTTCAGTTCTATTATCCTTACTTGTTATATCTGAATAATAAAATCCTTTTCCACTTATTGCTTCTTCTGAATTAGGTACTCCTTTTCTTATTGTAGTACTTATTGGAGGTATTGAATCTACAAGTGCTGTATAAGCATTTTCAACATCTTTTTGTTGATTAGCAGTCATATAACCACCCTTATCAATAGGTTGTCCATAAGGTTTACCATACGGTCCTATCTGGTCTTGAATATTCATATTATCAAAAACAGATATAGGGTTTAATTCTAAATTTTTTAGATATAACTGTAAGTCATTATCATCTTCTTTATCTAATGGTAATTCTTTAGGAATACTACTTTTTAAAAATTCTTTATCTTCTTTGGTAAACTTATAAGGTGTAGGACTATCATAACTCTGCATTACCTTTCTCTGTAGTTGTTTTATCTTTCCATAATTACTTGACGACATCTGTGTTAACTTTTCCTCACTACCAAAAGCAGATATGCTAAACATATTAGAAAAAACATCACTATTCTTAGAAGCTATAAATTTTTGTGAATTAGGATCATCAAATATTTCACCGTATGTTTTTTTATTCTGTAATTCCTGTTGATGATAAGCTGTCTTACGTGCACTTGCTTCCAAGATATCTTTTCTTTCATTTTCTATTTCTAATTGATGCTTATTATAGAATGTAGATGGATTACCTCCTCCTTCTTTTTTATATTGTGCTAACCATTTAGAAGTAAACTGGTCATTCTTATCTTGTAAAGCATTATCAAAGAGAGTAGATTCATATTGAGCATTTGACATATACTCATATTTTTTTGCTGCTTCTTTTTGTTGCTTAGGTGTTTTTGCAGAAACACCACTTTTTGCACCCATCATACCTAATTGATACATTCTTGTATCATCTGGTAGTTGAATAGCAGAACCAAACTGTGTCATATTTAACAAAGCCTGTCCACTTCTAAGTCCGTCAAATAGTCCCATATTATTAATTTGTTTCTTCTGTTTGTGTATTTAAAGCTATACTATTATTAGGAGATAAAATTTGCATTAATAATAATACTTTTTGATTACTATCCATATCCTTTGTTACTTCATCAAACATCTTCATATCTATACCTTTTTGTGTTGCCTGTGTTTTAAGATTTGCTAATGTTGTAAATGAATTACTAATACCTGCTAATAGGGTTGCTCTCTCTGCTGATATCTTGTCATTTTCTGCAGTCTGTAATCCTATATTCTGTGCTTCTATCTGTGTTGCAGTTGCATTATTAGCCATTTGATTATTATAATCTAATTCTGCTTGCTTATTTTTTACTTCATTACTTGCTTTAGCTCCTTGTATTCCTAAATCTTTAGAAGCATTATAATGTGCTGCTCCTATTCCTGCATATAAGTCAGGCATACCACCTGCAGATTTAATATTTCTTAATAGCATCGCAGTAGATTTATCCATTTGTGCATTAGTCTCTGCTCTTAGTGCTAATGAAGGGTCTGTTAGTTGTGGTGCTTCTGTAGGTCTGAATTTAACTTTCTCTGAAGGTTTACGATTAAAAGAATTATAAAGTCCATATAGTAATGCTGCTGTTTCTACTCCGGCTTTTATATTAGCCATAGTTTTAGAAGTCTTTAAATTCTTATCATAATCTTCTCTCCAAGTACTATATGCATTATTAGCATCTACTTCATTTTTATTAACTGTAACTGTTGGTAGTTGCTCTGAATATAAATCATCTTTTATTTGTTTAGGAGGAGGAATAGAATACATTCTCTGTGGTTTACTAATAGTATTATCAGGACTTGTTTCACTTCCTATAATTTTCTGTTGTCCTAATGCAGTATAATTAGGATTTAAATTATTAGATAATAATGTATTAGTAAAATTTGTTTCTTGTGTAATAGGTTGTGTTTTATAAGGGGGTTCATCATTACCTATTACTATACCATCTTTAGCTTGTACTGTTTCTCCAAAATCTAAATCGGGACTTATAACACCACCATTATTAATAGTTTCATCTTGCTTATTACCACTGATATTCTTATATTGACTATAACCTGACATAGCAGTTGTTAATGCTCCTATATAGTCTCCCTCACCAGCACTATTAATAGTATTCTCATTACCTGTCAATAATTTAGATAATCCCTCTTGTGATGAAAAGTCTCTCCAGTGTTTTTTTCCTTGTTTTGCTAAGGTATCATCTGTTTCAATACCTTGTTCTAATAAATCTGCTGTGCCATCGAACGCATATTTTATTGGACCTCCTATTAATCCTCCTATACCTCTTAATAATGAATAGCCTGTTTGTCTGTTTTGTACAGCTTTATCTGTTTGCGATACTTTACTCATGATATTTATTTTTATGAATGTGATATTCTAAATTGTGTTATTATATTCCTTAACTCCATTCTAAGATTATTCTTATAATAAAGTGTAATCTTTAACCATTCTCCTTTCATCTGTGAACCTATACTATAATCAACATCTGTTGTTGCTGTAGCATCTTTTACCGGGAACATCCATTTACCTTCTTTATAAACAGGTGTTATCCAGAAACTTGCTGTCTCTGTTCCAAAATTATGTAATGATGATTGATATTTAGTTTCATATTCTATTTTTTCAAAATCTGTTTTCTGACTATCAATAGATATTGCATCATATTGTTTTATTAAAGATACATAGTTTTCTTGTTCACTTACCATTCCATTAACTACAATACTTATTATAGCCTCGACATCTGTACCATATAATTCTAAATCACTTCCTTCTATATTATGCAAATATAAATCAATTTGTGAAGTATTTTGAAAACAAGAATAAAAATCATCATTGAGAGTAAAATAAAATGTAGGTTTAAAATAATACTCACAAGTGAACATATTTAATTTTTCATTAAATACTAATGTCCTGTATAGTTTTATTCTTTTATCATTAGGGTCAAATTTAATAAATGTTATAAGTATCTCTGCATTCTTTCTATCAAATCCTGAAACAATACCTTCTCTGAAAGCGGGGTTATCATTAAATGATATTAAGGCATCTGAATAAGAACTTATATCTTTTCTAATATCTGCTAACCATTTCTTGTTCAACATTTCATCTAAGATATTAGTAGATTGTAAACTTGTTTTACCTATACCCGATACAGCTCCTGTTATTCGCCATATAATAGTTCTTTTTAAATCAACACCATAAACTGCATTATCCGATTGAACTATACTCCATTGATGTTGTGAACCATATTCAGCAATAGGTTTTACATTTTCTGATAATAACTGATTGTCTCCTAATACTATTTCCTGTGAAGCAGTGTCAGCATCTTGTAAAATCTTTCTTTCTCCGATATAATGTTGATTAATACAATCACGTTGAATAGAATATAAGTATCCATGGAGTACACCTATTTTATTAATTTCTCCATATCTTATATCATAATCTTTAAAAGAGTTAACATTTATAATTCTATATTTATCTTCAAAAGAATATGGATGATGTTGCTCACTATAATATATTGCTGTTGGTTTCTTTGTAATATAAGCAGGTAAATAAGGATCATAAAGATAATGAGGAATTACCGACAATATTTTGTCATAACCTCTATTAAAATAAAATTCTTCATCACCATTCATTAGGTTTCTACTTGTTATAACATGTGCTAATGAATTAGGTTGCTTAGGATAGTATATATCATTTGGAGTATTAAAACGCATAGCAGCATTAATAGCATTCTCTGTAACAAGTCCTAATAGAACTCCATGTCCATAAGGAATAGGCTCTATACCAGTATTACTAAAAAATTGTGTAGTCGTATCAGAGGCAAGGGCATATGACTGAGCATACCATGACATATTATATCCCATTTGTTTTATAAATACCATTTGCAGAAAACAATCTCCATTAAAAACATTAATATTTGTTGCTAATGTATCTATATCAAAAATATCTGAAATTTGATAATATTCTCTATTAATATTATAATGAGAAACAATATTATATCCGGCTTCTTTAGGATTTCTTTTATATAAATTTACTATAGAATTATTATAATCCCATACTCTATCTCCTTTTAATGGATCCATAGTATGTTCATTATTTGTTGTCTCTATAGCTAAATATCTTGACGTAGCACAATCTCTTATTGTATGTCTATCACTTGAATCATTATTCCATATAATACTATTCCCATCATTACTATCTAAAGAATAAGCGTCTCTTGTATAAGAAATATATTTTCCATTAATTTTATTTATAGGTCCCGTATTCTTTGGGACATCGTAAACATCAGAAGTAAATAATTCAGATTTTTTTGTATATGCTGTTCCATGATAATCATCTTCTGATAAGTTCTTCATTTTATATACCCAATAAGAAGGTCTAACAAAGTGACTATTATGTTCTGTATCTAATTCTTCCATACCTACTTTACCCAATTCCTGTATAAATGAAACATCTATTCTTTTATCAGGATTAGCAATATAGTCAATACCAAAAAATCCATAACTATTTTTAATAGCGAACATTCTATTCTCATCCATATAACGTTGATCGGGATGCGTTTTATCAGTATCCATTATAGGATAGTTCCTATACATTAATGGAATCTGAGCAACAGTATCTTTCTTATTATCTGCTATATCTCCTGCATTTTGACCATTAAAAATTAGTTCTGTACTTGAACCTGTAACCTTATTAAATATTAATGCCGGTATATTATCGGCAATGTCATATCTTTGAGAAAAAGGTAAATCAACAGTATTAATAACAGTTCCACATTGACTTATCATTAGTCCTTGATATAATAGATTTTCATGTCTTTCTGTTCTGGTAAAATAGACTCCTGCTACATTATTCTTTATCCATGTTCCTTCTACAGTTGTATTTAAAAATGTTAAGGAATCACCCATATCAAATTTAGCTCCCATTAAATTTATCCACTTATCTACAGTATAAAGATGTACTTTTTCTCTACTTGGAAATCTAAATATTCCTTTGTTATTAGTTAATGTACTTAAAGGATTTAGGTATTCATTATTGATTTGTGAAATTAATAAATCATAAGCATCTAATCCTCTCACAGGATAAGATAATGATTTATAACCATCTTTAAAAACAAATACAATAGCAAATGAATATGCTTCTCCTCTAAAATAACCTACATTATCATAAATTAATTTATAATTTTTATATTGTTTATTATGAAAACTATTATTAATAACATCTGTATCTGCATCTATGTTTAAGTTAAAAGCAGAAATTTTTATTTTCTGAGCAAAATCTACTAATGCTACATTATGTCTTTGTATTCCACTCCAATTAGCACCATAGAATACATTTCCAAAATGAGTTATATCCTTACATGTTCTTAGATAACCAGTCTGTTTAAGGATATCCGATATATCAGCACCTTCTTCTCCTAAGTGATCAGTATGTGTTATTATTTGCCAACTATTTCCAGTTATTGGAACTTGTTGACTTAATTTATTCTCTTCTATTAATATATTATTTGTATAATCAGAATAATATCTTGTATAATAAATCTCTATATAAGCATAGTTAGTATCAATATTATCTAATCGTATAGTTACTTGTTTGGTAGATACTGAACCTCCATAACCACCTTGTACTGTAGGACTATCCCCTGAATTCCCATCATATACTTGACAAGCTCTACTCTGTGCTATTATATTTGTAGGTGTTAAGTTTATATCTAAATAACGGAAAAAATAGATATACATTCCATATTTTAGTCCTCCTCCATTTTCTATTAAATCTATTTCTGGATTTAAAAGTCCATTGTTACCCGGTATAAGACTTACACTATTAGGGAAACTATCATTCCATACATACCGATTATTAAGTCCTCCATTCTGCAATATGCCAGTATTTATTGCTTTTATTGGTTCATTAAAGTCTGTAAAAAATAAAGTATAACTATCATCATAATCTAATCTCGCAAACATACTTATCTGCTTAAAAGGATAGATATTAAGTAATGCAGTATTAAATACTAATCTCTGTGTAATAGGGTCAAAGTTAATATCAGTAGGTTTATGTGTTCCGGTAAAATTTACTAATGGTTTATATATTCTTTCCCATCCACCTCCCGAATTAGGAACTACTGGATTTATAGTATAACTTTTAGGTGAAGGATAACATCCTATTTCACCAGTACCACTTCCTGTTGAATCAGCACTTATTATAAAAGCAACTCCATTTATCTCACATACTCCTATAATGATATATCCTGTTGTTATTTGACTTTCTTTCTGATTAGATGATAATGATGTACAAATAAATCCTTGTCCATCCTGATTAAAGAAACGTACATTTGCAGTAGGAAAAACCCAATTTGCAGGACTAACTTTAGAATTATCTAAATCAGATATTACTCCCTTATGAAATTGATTTATTTGCTTCATTTTTATTCTCCTAATCCTTGATGATATAAATTACCTCCTAATAATGAAGGTTGTATATTGTTGATTATAGTTTTAATATTCAATAGTCTTTTTCTGTCTATATTTCTAAATCCATTTTTACAGGCGTCTATTTGTAAACTTTTCTGTTGATCTATATATCCCCATTTAGTATTATCTATCTCTCCCTTCAACCATCCTTCATAATTTAATTTCCAGATACAAAAAGCCTCACAAGCCTGCTCATGTCCTTGCTTTATTAATGGATATCCTGTTTCTTCATCTATTGTAATACCAAAATAATTAATATATACTGTTGTTTCAGTCATATCACTATTAAAGTTAAGATATGCTCCATTATTATAATATGATATTCTTGAAGTAGGATCTGTTTCAGATGTATAAACATCTAATATCCTATAAAGGTTACATGGTACCGGAGTTTGTAAATTAGTTACTGTTAAAGGTACTTTAAGATAAGTTGTCATTGATTCTATATCACCACACCATTCTGTTTCACATTCAGCACACCACGCTATAATATCACTCTCCTGTATAATCTTACTTGGAAATAGTTTTGTTAACCTATCAAAAATATCTCCGTATGTTGTGTATTTGCTATTATCCATTTTGTAAAGCTATGAAATTATTACTATAACTTGTATTAGTTTCTTTAATATATTTTTTAAGTATCTTATGATATTTACTTGATAATATGCATTTATACCATAAACTCTTTTTAAATCTTTTGGACTTATTTTCTCCAAAATTAAATTCTGTTACTACTTTATGATAAAATACTTTTTCCTTACGTTTCTCCGGACACCCTATTCTTACCACATGTCGTATAGGATTCTTATCTCCAAATTTTAAATGTTCTTTAAAGAAAAACTTTCCTAAGAATTTCTCTATGAACCCTATTTTTAAAAGAACATCTTTTGCTGCACCATTTGTAATTTCATATTCTATATGAAGTTCTATTAAATCTTTTATTAATAGTCTATAAAATATCTCCCAAACATCGGTCTTAAATCTTTTAGTTCTATTTTCTGTATCTATGTTATATTTAGTATTTGAAAAGAATTCTAACATATCTTTTTGCGTAACTCTCTTTGGTCTTATATATTGCCAATATACTAATATCTTACCTCTTGTTTTTCTTCTTTTCTCTAAATATGCATTTTGCCTTTGTTTCTTTAATGATAATGGTTTATCCATATTATGCTGATGTTTTTTCTTGTTCTTCTGTATTTCTATATCCTGCAGCGTTAGTGCTTGCAAAAAATCTTTTTTCTGATTCCATATAGTCTAAGTAAGCCTGAGAATAATCTACTTTAAGAGTAGTATCTATACCTAATAACCTTTTAGTTTCTTTAACATAATCTACTATGTTATCGGAATACTTCTCATAAAGATAGTTTAACTTATCTACATATTCTAAAGGATATGTTTCGTTATATTCTACTACTGCATCTTCGGGAATATCATAAGTAACACCATCTATTTCTATTTGATAATGTTTTTTTACTTTATATTTATTCTTTACACCACAGTCAGTACATACTACTGCTTTCATTATAGTACCAGTATACTCATATTGTTCAAATCTTTTGAACCATACATCATCTACTTCTATTGTATATGTGAAAAGTACTCTACTCATAATATTTCCATGTTAAGATTAATACCCATGGTATAACAATAAATGGAGTAAAGATAGTATCATACTTTATCAGTAATACTATACTTACTACACATGATATATAGGGCGACATACAAATACTGCATAATCCTAATGGATGCAATATCCATCTTTTCCATCTGTCCTTTTTTCTCCAGTTCTTTATCCAATGATAAGTTAACCATAGGTAGTAACGTCGGAATATCATTCCTGGTTCCATTGTTATCTGTATCATCTTCACGATCCCAAAGGAAATAAATATTCCCATTAACGATACGACAACCTCTTTTACGACATCTAAGATTTGTAACATTCATTACCTTTTTCTTTGTTGTTGTTGACCATCACTAGTTCCATCTCTTGCATCATTCTTTTCATCTCTTGGTATTCCATAAGTACTAAGAATATCCTGTTTTACTATCATCTCTAATTTATAAGGGTCGGGTACCGGATACATATCAGTACCTTCATCATAATCACATACATCTGCTGGGTTAGCAAATAATCCTATCATAGATACAAAACCTATAGGACATGAAAGATTACGTAATATAGCGGTATCAATACTTATAACACTATATATCGTATCATTCTTAGTCCATTTAGAGAATTTACTTGCTAATAAACCTGCTAAACTCTTTCGAGTAAAATTCTTATTTAAATCTAAGGTTCCTAAATATTTAATGTTTATCCATCCTACTCTTGTTAACAAAGCAGGAAGGGTAACATATATTTCATTAATCCCTGTATCTTCACATTCTACTTCACATGACTTATTACTATCTAATTTTACCTCTATACATTCTGTACGTTGGTAGTATAAATCATCTACTGATTTCTTTTTTTCAAATTCATCATTAATTAGTATTGCACGTACATCATTAATTTTATCGGCTATAAACTCATTATCAAGTTTACTATCATCTATGATATTATAATTAGATAATGCTAATTTAATCGAATCTATAATTGCGGGTAGTGTTTTCAATAGTTTAAATTTTAATCAAAAATACAACAATAATTAATAATATAAAAAAATATTATTAAAAAAGGGAGTTGCACAATTACAACCCCCTCTTTCAACATCAACTGAATTAAAAATAAATATTAGTATGGAAGTGCTGCTACATCATCAGCCCAACCGGTTGCTGTACCATTCCAATATTCAGTAAGTTCATTAAAATCTTTATCATAACCACCTGCTGTTGACATGTAGTCTGTTGAGAGGAATTTATTAGTAGTAACATCAACTAATTCACTTTCTCTGAAATAGAGTTCTACTTCTGATAAGAATGAATTTGCATGACTGGCTCCTACCAAATCATAATGGTCTAACTTATTGATAATGGTAACTTTTACAAAGTTAGCATCTACAGGTTCATTACTCCTTGTCATTGCTGCTAACCATCCATTATTAGGTATATGACTGAATGTTTGGAATACTTCATCAGAAGTTAATTGAGAATAACGGTTTTTCTGTACTTCCAAGAAGTTAGTACCCCAGAATGGATCCATCTCTACTGAAAATGTTACATCAGTATATTTTGCAATAAGACCAATATAAATTTCAGTATTTGTATTTGCTATAGTACCTGCAGTATTTGTAAATGTTAATGTATTTCCAAAATTAACATCTTCATGTGCAATAATTACTATAGACGTTGCAACTGTAGGATGTTGATACGCATATGCTGTAGTTCCTGCATTAATATTAGCAATAAAACCTGCAATAGTACCTGATGCGGCAACTATATGTTGACTTGTTAAACCTGCATTAAGTGTCATAGCTGAAGCAGCATTCCATGAATCTAAGATTAACGATTTACCTGCTTTTACTATTGTTCCGGGTTGTTCATAAGGAAACGCAGGTTTGTAACCCAAATCTTTATTAATCTGCTCAATGATAGTTTCTTTCATTGTCAATATCTGAGCAAGAGAAATAAGATGATCATTTGGTGCTGCCTGTGATACTGGTTTTGTAATAAGTCCTGAATAAGGAGTCATTTTATGATAATAATCACTGTTATCTACTCCTGGTTTCTTAACTGATTTTCTTATTGACAAACCATAGTCATAGTTACATTCTACGCATGGCATATTTCCAGTAAGCGAAACTAACTGTACTTTAGGCAACCATGAAGTAGTATGACTAACATATACTTTTGTTACACCTGATATAAAAGGAATACTATATCCATGGTCTTTTAATACTAATACTTTTTTTGCTAACATAGTATCATAATATGCACCAATTGCTGAAGAATCAATAACATTAAATAATACTTTTTTTGAGGGTTGGGATAAATTCCCGCCTTGTGCTGACATAATTTTTTGTTTTTAAATTGTTTAAACTTATTTCTTACCTACACGGAACATATCTTCCTGTAGATTGCTTTGATATCTTTCTTCTTTTACTCTTTCTAAATATGTCCGAACTGCTAAGTCCACTATTTCTTGACGTTGTAGTGCTCTTATCTCGCCCGGTACATCAGGAGGGCCTAAAGCTATTGCTGTAGGATATTTGATATACTCTATTCTCATACTACTTGCAGTTGAAGATGTTCCTGTTATTAATTCTACAACATTACCAGTAATTTTATAGTATAACCTATTATCTTTAGGGTTACTATAATATGATAATGCTCCATAATTATCGGCTCTCATCGGTTTTGATTTAAGCCATCCAGAAACACCTGTCAATCCACAAATATTATTAACATAGGTTATCTTAAATTGTATGCCAAGAGTTTTCATCACAGCACTAGGATATGTAAACAAATTACCTGACGTTGGTGAAGATATTGCAATTACATGAATAGGTTGCAAATCTTCTATTATCTTCTGATTAAATTCTGCCATATCAGCTTTATCTCTAACCCAGTTAAGATAACATTCATTGATAAGTAATACCCATTCTGTTGGGTTCAATACTGCCGTTGATTCTTTCTTAATCCCCGACAATGTCGCTGCATACATTTGTGTTGCGGTAGTTAACATAATTATCTAACTTTACTTAACATATAATCAATAACTTCTACTTCGGTAGCTAAATACTCCCATTCTGTTTTCTTATATTTCTTTGAACCACACATTTTCTTTAATTCCTCTAATGATAATTCCTTATATTGATTGCGTAATTCTTCCTGTGTTTTCAAACGTATCTTTTCTGTTAAATCAGTTTTACCTTCTTTTTCATTTGAAAGTGTTTTCCACTTTCCAACATACATTTGATTTTCAGGATTAGCCATGAATATCTTTACTCCTTTTACACCCTTACCAATAAACTTAGGACCATCATAGAAGTCGTCTCCTACTTTTTTTATAATTCCATATATTGAGGCTTTAAGAATAAATAATTCATCATTGCTTTCATCACCTTTACAAGTAAGTACTTCTTCGGGATGTTCTTTACATGCTTGATAAAGTTTAGCTCTTATCATTACTTCTGTCATTCCCTCTACGTTAATGTTAAAGGATTTAATTTTATAATTAAGTAATAAGGCTAATTCTTTATATCGCTCTATGGTACATTCTTCTCTTATAAATTTGGTTGCATCATATATCATATCTTCTTTAGAAACAGTTTCTTTTGCTATTGATTCTACATCGTTGATATAAAAATAATCTGTACCATGACGTACTGTATTTCTTGAACTTGCTACCATCCATGAATAATTTTTAAACATATTAAACTCAAAGAAGTCTTTGGGATTAACTGGTTTACCATCATTATCTTTGGTAACATCAAATTTACGTCTATTCCATAAGGGATAGAGTCCATGAGGATTGATAACATAAGGGAACTTATCTCTTTTGATATCCGAAAGAGGAATCTTACCCAGCATTTCATCGAGGGTAAGATTTCCTTTCGTTTTTTCATCAGAAGAATCTATGTGTTGACCTGTAAGCCATGTTCCTATTTTCGAGTCCTCCATAGGTCTGAATGGATATGGAGTTTCCATATACCTTTTATCTATTGCTATTATCTCTATAACTTGTTTCTTCATCTTTATTTTTTATTAAATTAATAATTAGGACTGTGCCGGTACATAATATACAGGGTTAGCATTTGTAGGAACAGGTTTGAAAATTCTTGAAACCTTATTTCTACAGATAACACCTGATTGGAAAAGTAAATGTTTGTGACTACCATCAATTGAAGAAGCAATATCTCCACCTGCATCAATACCTTTAACGGTACCAGACTTAACACCTCTGAGTGTCATCATTTCAATACCATTATTGCCATTATCATCAACACCCAAAGGTACGATGATTGCATCATGAGAAGAACGTCTTGTTCCATCAGGTAAGTCAATACTTGGACGTTGCATTGTATCGAAGTAACGGTAACGGATAAATTTAAGCCTAACACCATCAATTTCATAGTATTCATAAGAGTTGTTTACGCCCTTACTTGCACCACTACCTTCAACGTTGTTATTCATAGTTGTGAAACCAGCTTCTCTTAATACTCTACTAAAGTTAGATATTGCTTGTTTTCCACCCATTACTACAGCTTCAATAAGTCCATCTTTACCACGTCTTAAATCAATGTCTGACATGATACCTTCAATGAAGTTCATATTCCATACACTTACAGGATATTCAAAAGCACCTTCACCTTGGTACATGATACCATCACCGGCCATTACTTCACGACCTTTAGTATCTTTCATTAAGATGTTACCATCTTCATCAACAGTACCTTGTCCAAATACCATAGCATATTCATGATATTCAGCTGCTCTTTTCATCATAAGATAATCAGCATGTGATAAGAATGATTTTTCACCATTATGAATAGTCCATTTCATTCCTTCTTTCATTGCTGCTGCTGTACCTGACCATGAGTGTTTGAAACGTTGTAATGTCATGTATGAACGACCCCATCCATCAAAAGTGTATTTCTCACCTGCTGTTTCAGAGAAATCGTGTTCGTACATTGTCATTACTGGAGTGCATTCCATTCCTTCTTGTAAAAGAATAGGATCACAATAGGTAGCTTTAATTTTGGTAACAACTTTTACTCTGTATTTAAACGAACCATTATATTCTTCTGGAACTTGGTCGTCTATAATATAAAGTAATGTTCTGTTATCAGCTAATTCTAAAGTTTCTTTTGGTATAGCCCAATTTGAATCTAAGTAAACATAGAATTCGGTCTGGTCTTTACCGGGAGTTGTTGGATAAGCATCGGAAGCATAACAAGCACCATTTGAAAAGACACCTACGAAACGCATCTTTCTTTTATTGGTATTTGCTATAGGATACATTACCACATTTGATTTTGTAACTTTGTATTGTCCGTTTGCTAATCCTTCATAAAGTCCTTTAGCTTTCAAACCTTTTATTTCTAAAAAGTCTGTAAGTGGTGCTTCTTCGGGAAACAAACGATAAACGGTTGTAATCATATCGGGGTCAACTACTGCTGCCCTCATTAAGTTATAGCTACTAATACTTTCATTGGCTATATCTTTAGGTTGTCCTGGGAGTAATCTCATTTTAATTATTTTTTAAAGATTTAATCTGTTTTATCTTCGCCCTTCCATTTTTTCCAGTCTACTAAATCTACACCGGTTTTAGAAGAACTATTGGCAGTTATGTCAGCTTTAACGCCTAACTTTTTCTCTATTGTATCTTTAACTTGGTTCTTTGCCTCTGCTATCTTAGCCTTTATTGCTTTACCACCACCTTTCCATAATATTGCACCTAATTCATATAACGTTTCATCACTTTGTAATAAGAGGTCATATAAACTACTTGTGCCTGTCTTAGGATTAATCTTTACTGCTTCCTTAAAGAATTTCTGATATTCCACTATTTCAGCTTTGCTGAATGAAATACCTAATAACTCTTCTTTGTTTTTGTAAGCATTGATTAATTTATCGGCAATAGTATCTTTTTCTTTATTTAAGTTTATTAAATTATTTTCTACAGTTTGTTTAGCTAATTCAATTTCCTTTGCTTGTCTCTCTTTTGTTATCTGTTGATATTGACTTTTAATTTTCTTAGCTTCTATACTCTGTTCGAGTTTAGTCATTTTATTAATATGCTCTGATATTTCTTCATCAGTACTTCCTTCTGTATTTTGGTCTGTCTTACCATATTCATTTTTATAAACACTAAAGAGAATATCTGTATCGGGCATTTCCAAGAATGCTTTCTGTTGTAATCTACCTTCTATCCATTTCTTTTCATCATACTGTCCTTTACTATGTAAATCTATAATTTCTTTTGCTGTATCGGGAATACCTTCTAAGTTAGTACCTGTATTAATATTTTCTGTCAACCAATCTAAAAGGATTTTACTTTCAGTTTCAGGAGTAATACCTTCGGGCATCTTAAATGTTCCTACACCTAATTCAGCTTCATATTCTTCCTTTATAGTGTCCCATATAGGATTATGTTTTACTTCTGGCAGTTCTTCCGTTTTTTCTTCCTTTTTTGTTTCATCTGTTTTAGTTGTTTGAAGTTCTACTTCTGGATCTGTTACTTCACCATCTTTAAAACTTGCTATAATAGCAGCTTCTATTTCTTCAGATGTTTTATTCTTTACTTCTTCAGTAACACCATTTTCACCTTTATCATCAATAACGACATCGTCAATTATTTCTTTTTCATTATCATCTATATCCATTTTTTTAAATTTTTAGTTTATATTCTTATCCTTTAATTTGCAAATATATATTATTTTAAATTAATAAAAAAAATATTTTTAATGTGATTGGCCAGAAGGATTATATCCTCTTTTTAATTTAGTTCCTTTTTTTTCAGTAACAGTAAAATTTCCTCCACTATCTCTATTTACTATAAAACCTTCTTTTTCTAATCTTTTTTTATCTTGAAAATAATCTGTAGTTCTCGAATATGCTGAATTTATTTCATTATTTTTATTTAATATCCATGAGGCTTTTTGAGCTTTATCCATTCCATTAGTATTTTCATTTATATAATTAGTTAGTTCTACATCTTCTTTTATATCTGCAGCAACTCCAATTAGTCCAGTTAATGGAATTAAAGTGCCAAATGAACTAGTACTAAAAGGTTTACCACTACCTCCACTTTTAAAGAAACCACCTTTAAAGGTATTATTAGATTTTCCTATTACATTTGGAACTATTTCTTTTGTTGTAGTTTGTAAAGGTTCTTTAAAATTTTTAAAGATTTTAGAAGTTTGTTCATAATTCTTATTTGGTTTTAAATTAACTTCTTTTTCTAATATTGTATTTGGATTATTTTTATCTTTTATATATATATATTTTGTTGTTTTTGGTTTAGCCTCAACAAGAGTTGGATTTTTTTCAACACATGGTTTACTATATGCTCTTTTAGTTACTGTAGAAGTTTCATTAGTTATTGGTTGTTCAATTATTGGTGTTGTTTCTGTTACTACAGGTTTAAATGCATCCTTATAAGCAACCTGTACTTCTTTAGGAGTAGTTAAAGGTTTCTTGGTATCTATTAACTTTTTAGAAAATTGTTTTGGTGTTAATTTAGTTTCTCCTGTATTTAATAAAGTTCTTTCTTTACTACCTTCTGTTAATGGAACTCCTTGTTTATATGCTCTTTTAATTTCTCCTGTTGCTGTTTTACCTCCTGTAAAATATGATTTCTGTAATAGACTTCCTCCTTTATAACCTTGTACTTTATTTATTAAATCACCTACAAACTTTCTTCCCGGAACCGCAACTGCATAAGTTGTTGTTAATCCTGCAAGTCCTGTACCTACACCTGAATAATCTCTTGATTTATCCAATTTAGAAGTCTTTCCTTCTTCAATATCATTTACACTTTGTGTAGAATCTATTTTTAATATAGAATTTAATATACTATCTGTTCTTACAGAATCCTGTAATGCTTTCTCTCTTTCATATATTGCAGTACTATCAACAGGTATTTTAATTGTATCTGGAGGTTCTCCTACTACTAAACCTTTCTTAGCATTATTTGCCATAGTAGGTAAAGTAGATACTAATTCATCAATAGCAGTATGATTACCTTCTGTAATCCATTGTTCTACTTGTTGTCTATACTTAATAGGTATTATAGCTATATCACCATTAGAATTACGTAATGAAAGTTCTCCACCCTCAACTTCTACGTTCTTAGGTTGTTTAAATTTTAGTGCCATTGTTATTGATTTATATGTTTCATTAACTCTTCGTTAGTAATAATATTATTATCTCTTATATCAATTAATCTTTGTCCATGTTTAGGATTCTTTTTAAAATCTAATGGTCCTTTAGTTAAATCCCAGCCGAATATCTTTGTAGCTCCTTGTAAATCTTTATGTCCTAATGCTATTGAACCATTTCCTTGTAGTAACTGAAGTCTATCAACTTCTTTAGTTAAACCTAACTTATCTGCTTTTGCCATTTTATCATAATAAATTAATGACGCTGCTTCTATATTTCCTAACTTTCTGCCTAATTTATCTTCCTGTTCTTTAAGTGTGCTTGGTCCTAGATGAAATAAATCATCATATGCACCATAAGTTGATTCTTGTCCAGCCCATGCAATTGCAGTAGGTACATCTTCTTTTTTCCAATATTTTTTTATACTATCTAATGCAGATAATTGTAATCCATTTTCTTGTTTATTAGTATCTGTTATAGGTATATTCATTGCAACATCAAATGTTCTTTTATCTGGGATTCCTATATAAACATTTTGTTTTCTTTTATCAACAAATTCTAAAGGTTGTCTTTCAATTGCTTTTATTGCAGTCCTATTATATCTATCTTTTAATTCATTACTTTGTATATTCCAAATAGTCTTACCTCCAGTTATAGAAGATATTTCTTTTGGTGGTTTTTCTACTAGCACACCATCTTTTGCTTTAAAACTTCCACTACCATTAGTCTGCTGTATCTGTCCATCTCCTACCTTTATATCTATACCACCTCCTTCATGTGAAGGTCCTTTAAAGTCTTTTATTATTTCCCAACTACCTCCGGGGGTAAAACCAAAGTTACCTCCATTCTCTAATTTAGGATATACAAATTTTTTATATGTTCGTTTCATTTATTTTCTTTTTAGCATAACGATATTTGACTTTCTGTTTCCAAAGGATATTTTGTTCTTTATACATCTTCTTTAATACCTCCTGAGCATACTTATTAGTGTAAGGCTTAAACATAATCGGAGAGTTTACTTGCCATCCTTTTCTTATACATCTTCCCCAACTTCTTTCTAAATCTATTAATGCTTTCTTAACATCATTTCTTTTACAAGTTGTTCTCTCTGGTTTATTCTTTGTATTTTCCTTTATTTCTTTATATATCCTATCAATATAATCATGTAAATTTAATAACATATTTTAATCTTTTACCATTTCTTTTTTTCTTGCTACTTTTTCTTTTACTTTAATATCAGCCATCTTAACTTCTAATCCATTCTTTTCCATAAGGGCATTTATATTCATCTGCATTGCTTGTAGTTGTAAACCTATACCCTGTAGTTCTTCATTTTTAATAGCACTACGTTGTTGTTCTCCAAGATAAGTAAGTTCTACGTCTCTCTCAGATGTTATTGATGCTGCTTTAATATTTGCTTCTGTATCAATTTTTTTATTATCTATTTGTAATTTCTTTTCCGCTAACTGAGCATCAAGTTCCATCTTAGATTTTTTCAACTGTAAGTCAAGTTCTTTGAGTTTAACGTCTTGTTGTTTTAACATACCCTCAAAGTCCTGGTCAAATTTCTTCAACTCCATCTCTGCCTGTTTCTGTGCTTCTATCTGATTAGTTTGCGATTTCTGTGCTAATTCCTGTGATTTCTTAGTCCAAAATCTAAATGATTTCTTTAACTGTGTCAAAGATTCCATATCGTAAATATCAAGAACTTTTTCAAAAGGCATTTGTCCTTTTTCTGATTGTCTGAAAGCCATCTGCTTTAATTCATTTTTAGACTGTTCTTCTTCTGAACTATTTTCATACATAACTGCATAGTCAGAACCGGATAATAATTCTTTAGGTATATTAATATACTCTATACCATCAGGATTTTTAATATCTAATATAGCACCATCTTTCCATGCATACTTACAGTAGTAATTTATTAACTGTGTCATAGCACGTATTTCTACTTCATCATGTTTATAGAAAAGTATTTCGGTGATTAACATAGACTGTTCTCTTGCCATCTCTGCTGTTCCTACTTGGTCTGTTGCTACTATTTGTCCTAACCTCTGTCTTGGTACTCCTATAATCTCTAAGGCAGTATTTCTAATACTTTCTAACATATTATCAATATATTGTACCGAAGGAGGAAGTGTATCATCATAGTCTTTCCATTGATTATAAGGACTTGTTACCTTTCCTGTTTTTTTTACTGTTTCAATATAAAGATTACCTGTTTTTTTATGATATTTATGTTCCTCTAAAGTCATTCCCTCTGGAGTCTGTGCAATATCTATTATCTGTCCTTTAACTCCCGATACTGCTATGATAAGTTCTCTATGATAATGAAGTAATACAAAGAGGTCTTGTAAATCTTTCGTTGCCCATATAAGACTATAAGGTTGATTAGCAATATTTGAAAATGAAGGTCCAATGATTGGTAATCTACGTTTCATATAATTATCTCTATCAATAAGAGCTTCATCTTTTCTTCGTGCATTGACAACATACTTACCATTTATTATTACTGCTTGGTATATGTCTGTCATATATCTTTTAGTTATTTTCTTATATTGTTTAGCTATATTTTCATCTATAATGTTATCATAGAAATGTTTAAAATCTATATCAGGATTATTTTTATTAGATTTCTCTCCTATATGAATAGTCTTTGGAACTCTCCAATATATTCGTACTCTTTCTATTCCTGTACTTGTATCTTCGGTACCACCATATAAACCTGTATTAGATTCATCAGATAAATCAGAACCTAAAGATAAACCACTTTCTATTTCTTCAATGATACTATCATTAAGGTCTGGACTATCTCCATATATATCAATGAAATCATTAAAAGAAATAACATCTTTTACCCCTGCCCATGGTCCATCTTCAACCCAATCAACACCTGCAATTTTAGGATAGAATATGTTATTAGAGTTAAGATAATAATAATCACATTTATTAGCTTCCGGGACATAATCTACAAACCTATATTCTTTTCCTGTTACAAATCTATCTGTAATACCCATAACTCTTTGAGTACGGATATTATGTTCTGTGATAAGTTTCTTTAAACCTTTTTGTGCTAATATCTCTTTAAGGTCTCGATAGTCATAAGTATAATATTCTTCAATCTCATTTTTCTTATCTTCATTGATTTGGATTTTATTACTTATTTCTTCTTGTATTAAAGTTAGTTGATTTTCTAACTGGGGTAGTATCTTTTTTAATTCTTCTTGCTGTTGTGCCTGTTGTTCATTCTGTGGTTGTTGTTGTAATTGTTGTTGTATCTGTTGTAACTGTTGTTGCATAGAACTAAGTGCCATACGCATCTCACTCTGTTGTATAAGTAATTCCTTTTTAATCTTATCCAGCATATCAATAAACATAGTCTCCTGTTTCTTTTCTTTAGATTCATTATCATTGATAAATGTAGATAATATAAAAGGTCTGCGTGAGGCTTGTGATATTAAGAGGTCTATAGGACTTCTCTGAATAGATATATTCCTTATCTTTGAAGGTAATGAAAATGTTTCTTCACCATTAGGACTTTTTATTTTAGTAAGATAATCCCAATCTTCGGGATTCATATATCCATGATAATAACGCCAGCATTTTAAATCTCTGTATTTTTCTAATCTATTACCTATTGTTTGGTGATATAATGCAAGTGCATATTCTTCCATCCATGGTTTATCCTTTTTTTTATTAAGGGTTGAAAGTAATTTCATTATTTTTTTGTTTTAGGTAAGTAGTCAAACATTCTCCTTCTCATCTCTATTTTCTTATTTTTAGAACCTATCTTTATTAGTTGTTCTAATTCTTTAGACAAAGATATTAAAGATTTACTTAATGCTAACGCATCAGCTTTTTCCTTACTATTATCTATTTCTACTTGTACCTTTTTATTTTCTATTAATCCATTAATTTCTACAGGTACCTCAACCGTTACAATCTTTGTGAATTTGATATTTCCGATTCTTGTTATAAGATCATCCATATCATTCTGAACATTTTTTCTTAATCTTTCTTCTCTGGAACATTGAATTTCTTCGTACAAATTTATGAAATTTTTTACATCTTTATTATTTTCATATAAATTTATATCTTCTCCACCTAAATGTCTTTTACAAATATACAACTTTCTTTGAGAAGTTAGCATTTCTCTGTAAATACTTTCGTTGCAATACATCCAAAAAATATATGTAAGAGCTTTATCATAGAACTCTTTACCATGTTTTTTTAATTTAAGGACTTCTTCAATATATTGAGCTTCCTTAATAACTTCTACTTTACCATCTATTTCTTCTAATATCATTTGTATGCTACTTTAAAATTACCATTTCTATCTTGGACATAATAAGAAAATCTTACTTTCTTATCTTTTTTAGCTATTAATTCTTCTTCTACCTCCAATACTAATACTTCACATATTGCTGTTGCTATCGTTATATCACAATTATATTTTGCTTCTTTAGGATTATACTTAAACTTAGCATAAGCTTTCATCTGTTCCACATCATCCATTTTAGAAATAAAATCATCTGTAAGTCTATCTCTAAGAATAGAAAGCCAATAAGGTTTTGTTGCAGGGTCTATACCCCACCAGTTACTTGACTTACTATTATCAACCATATTAGCCATTGCAAATTCAGGTCGTGGCATAACAAATGCTGAAAGATTATTCCTTTTATACCAATCGAATATTCTTAACTTGCTATGCTCTATAAGGTTTCTACAACCAAAATAAACACTTAATAAAGCACTATATTCAAAGAATGTTTCTGCTCCTCCTTCTTCTACCGTCGGTCTTGAAACTACTCTTGCTACATACTTACTACTTGACTGTAAAGCATTATAGAAAGTCTTACGGATATAAGATGCACCCATAGAATTAGTATAATAGGCTTCATCCTGGTCATAACTATCAGTACCTTGTAAATATAATCCTTCTGGTATTATTCCATCAACTTTATAAGGATGCTCATAGATATAAAATGGTCCTGCTATATCAGCTTCCCAAACAACACCATTATATTTATTCTTAATATCTTTCCATCTTAACCACCCTCTTGATTCTACTTGACTTGCCTTGTTAAGATTTACATAGGCTATTCTTTCATTTAACTTCTGTGTTATACTTTCTCCAAAATAACCACCACCTGTTATAAGGAATATATCTGTAGCAAATAAAGGATGCTGAGTACGATAACGATATTTCTCTTCATGAGTTTTCTTTTTCTCATATTCTTTCTGCCACTCTATCATACTTGCTCCTATAAGACTATTACCTTCACTATCAATAATCTTATATTCTAAATCACGTATTACATGCCCTACCCTCCTACTTGATTCCTCTTTATCCCATTTGTTCTTAAAAGATAGAATATTATATTGTTCAGGATTATAATGACGTTGTTCCATATCATAAACACCATCAGACATTTCACCCCCGGTTCCTAAGAAGAACTGAAATCCTGTTTTAACTCCTTCATTCCATATAGAAGGTTCAACAAAACCGGCAGTACTTATACTCCAGTTTTTCTTTCCCTTACCTATTTCTTCATATATAATCCAGTATGGAGAATATCTACTCATACATTGAGGATTGTCTTTAGCAGTAATACATCTTACTTCACTTTTAGTATTTTGACTTTGGATAAGTTCTTTATTATCTCCACCTTTAGAACGGTCTTTATAGAATTGGGTATTTTTAAGATAGTCTAAACCATCTTTAGTCATATTAAATGTATTCTCAGCATCAGTGAGTGTATAACCTACTATGATAGTTTGTGCTGCAGGAACAAAGGTATAGTTCCAACCGGCTATCATACCTGCTACTTTATTACTTTCTCCCTTTTGACGTGCTTTAGAATCCTGGTTATCTTTACTTTGTTCTTCCATCATCTGTAACCGACGTGCAAAAAGGAAATCTATATCAAGGAATTTAGGATATGTTAATTGTTTAGCATTTCCAAACATCTTATTCTTAACTAAAGCTTTCATACGCCAGAAGTTAAGATAGAAATATAAACGAGGTGGAATGATTATAGTACGATTATAAATCCATAGATCATAATTAGGTAAGTAACAATCATTACCTTCCCAGATACAATCAATGCCATCAATAAACATGTCTCCACCTTTTTCAATAGCATCTTCTACAATATATCCTTCAGTACAATACTTCTGTTGTCTTTCCCACCATGACTCATCAGTGATACATTTACTTAACGTATCTTTATCTACATCTTCGGGATTAAGATGAAACATATCATCTTTATCCGGAAGGTCTAATCCTGCTGCTACAGGTGAAAATTTTATCGTATTTACAAAACGCATTATTTTCCTTTAGGAAATTTAGACTTCTCATTTAATTTGAATGTTGCTCTTTCTTCCATATACTTCATTACAGTAACATAATCTGTTTCTGCAATATGCCACGGTACTAATGAGTTACTATGAAATACATTTTTATAATATATCTTATCCGGGCCCCACCATCCACATTCAATACCTTTTATTACACATCTTGTCTCTTGAAGTGTTGAGTTACCTCTTGTAGTATTAAACTTTTTAAACTCTTTAATAACTCTTATCACTTCTAACTTAATTCCTAAGTTATCTTTATGGGCGACATCATCACCCTCTTTAAAATAATAGTCCATTGTTTATATTTTTATGTTACTAATATTGCTATACCCTTTTGTATGAATACAAGAGCCCATTTATTTTTAATTTTATATGTTTTTCCTATCTCATATATACTGAAAGTTTTTGTAAATAACAATAATACACTTTCTTTATTAACAGGATTTTTATCTATTATTACACCTGAATGTTCTCCTGTTTGTATAGAAGTATAGGTTTTATCTAAATATACTTTATTAGGTATTACTTCATTTAATTTTTTAGCTACTCTATAATCTCCACGTTTCCAATATCCCCATTCAATATCTTTTGAATATTTACTATGAAACATATATCCTATTGTACTTATATCTCTACAGATAGGATTTCCTCCTTCTTTCATAGACTTCCAATTACCATCACTGGGAACTAATCTATTTAGAAAGTCAACACGCCAAAATAATAAATCATCTTCTGTATTTATTCCAGTTACTAATTCTTCTATTACAGTAGGATTTGTAAGTTTATCATCATCATCTAAATATAATATCCAACCATTATTAACTTTTTTTGTCATTATATCAAGATAATGATTATAAGGGAACCATATACCATAATCTACAATATCCTCTGGCTTTTCTATTTCATTAATAACTTTATCATAATGAACCACTCTACATTTATAAGGATATACATATTTTTTAGTTTCCTCATCTTTCTTTTCTATACCTACAATAACATTAATATTTTCATAAGTTTGTTCTAAAATACTTTTCATGCAATCATGAAAATAATTTTCTCTCCTACATGAACGAATAAGAATATTAACTGTTGGCTTTTTATCTATATATAACATTTTAGTTTTTTTATATAATTGTTCATAACTGGGAACATATACTATTTGACTATCTGCAAATTGAGGATACCATCTTTGAAAAGAACCTATTTTTATTTCCTGCGTTTCCGGAAATCCTGGTTTACTATAAATAATATTCTGACCACCAAAGAAAGAAGCAAGAATAGAATAGCCACCATTCATAGTAATATAATGTTGACAATTACTAAATACTTGTAACATTACTTTATTCCAATCTGATTTCTGTTTATTAAGAAGGTCTTGAAAAATAATAATTTCTTTATGGTTATTTTTAATATGTTCATAATCACCTAATTTTAAATTATGAGCATGATCCTGAAAACATTCCGGTAAATCTACACCAAAATAAACTATCTGATATTTATCTTTTAGTTTCTTAAATAATCTATCAAGACATTCTAAAGAAAAATAATTAATTGGTTTTATCTTCCATTCTATATTATATCTATTACAAATACATAATGTAGGTTTATCCCATTTATATTTATCATTAGAATAATATTCTTTGTAAGGTGGTATTTCAAATTTAGTAAAATCAAGATAATGAGTATGAATTTTAGCATTAGGTATTTTCTCTTTATATAATTTATCCATATTATCCCAATCTCTATTATCTGCTGAAATAGTATGTTTAGGACTAAAATAATATAGTGACTTACTTCCTTTTCCGGAAATAGTTTCTTTAAGTTTCTTTTGTTTATGTAACCAATAAGCATAAGGAACACAACTTATTAATTCATATCCAAACTCTACATTATAACTATTTATAATCATGAAATTATATTTTTATCTTTTAATATTTTTATAATATTATTTGCTTTATGTTCCCATGTATGATTATTTAAAATAAAGTTATATGCACGTTCAACTATTTCTAATCTTTCATTTTCATGAGAAAGATAATAATTAATTTTTTCTGTTAATTCGTCGAATGTTTTAAAATAAATTACATTATTACCAAATACTTCACGAAGTTCTTTTGTTTCATATGCAATACATAATGCCTTATATCCTATAATTTGATACATCCTATTTGAATATGTACGTGATGTATCGTAATGATTTATAGCTATACCTATTTTGGATTCATTATAAACACTATTATGAATTTTCTTTATATTAAAAGACCAATCAGTACCAAAACAATAAAAATTTTTATACATATTCATAAGTCTAAAAATATATGAACATCGTATTGAACTTAAAGGAAAAATATTTAAACTATTTTGTCCAGTGAAAACTATATCATATTTTCTTTCAATATCTTTAACTTCATAAGGTTTAAATCCCATCATCAAATATTCTGCATTTTTTCCTAACTTTTTTACTTCTTCTTTAGAATTATCACTTGAAGTTAAAAATAAATTAATAGAAGTCATAAATTTATACCAAGATTCCAAAGGTATTCTTTCATCATTTCTCCAATATATATTATAAGAGTTTTTAAAATGTTCATAAGTCTGAATATTGAAACAAAATTTATTATAATGTATTAAAACAACATCTGGTTTAAAATTATCATAATATTTAATAATATCATTCTGTATTTCAAACTGAAATATTTGTATCTCGGAAAAATAATTATTAAACTCTTTAATAAAATTATTTAATTGATTATACCTATCTTTCTTAATTATATAAAGTAATTTCATAATAGTTTTAATAATTCAATTTCTACTTTTTTACTTATAATTTTATAATCAAATTGTTTTACTACTTCTAATGCATTAGTTCTTATTCTATTCCTTTCTTCTTCATTTGAAATTAAATATTCTATATATTCTTTCATTAATATATCATTTCCACATTGTACTTTGTATGTTGTTTCTTTATTAAATGCAAATTCGCTATTACACATTATATCAGTACAAACTACAATACAACCACATGCCATAGCTTCTAATACAGGATTACACCAACCACCTCTTATATGACCATCTACATATATAAGTCCTGTGTTTAGAAAATCAGACATATCAGTTTGTTTAATACCTTTAGCAAAATATGTTTTAATAGGTAACTTATTAAATCCTTCAAGTGCATTTATTACAGTTTCACTACCTTTACGTGGTCTCATATCTCCAGCCCATATTAAACAATCTCTTTTAATATCAGGTTTATACTTAAACATATTAAGATTTATACCTCCTACTGATATATCTAATACTTTAAAATTTTCTTTTCTAAGAAGTTCTAATTGTTTATTTGAATCAGCAATAAGATAATGATGTGTAACAATTTCTTTTAAAAATCTACTTTTATTGAAATCTTTATTATTATCATCTACTCCCATAAAACAATAGATTTTTATTTTAGCTTTAGCTGCCTTAAAAAATTCAGTGTACATTAGTTCATCAGGAACCGCAACCATTATAAGAAAATCTAAATCATCATCTATACATTTATGACAATGTTTTGTTTTACCAAGATATTCTATCCATGTAACTGAATTAGCAGCCGGAGCATATAGAGTTACTTCATGACCATATTTTACTAACCAATTACTATTTTCAATAACTTCTCGAACACTACCAAATATTCCATTAGTAGATATTAACCATCCTATTTTCATAATAAAATATTTTTAAAATTACATAGATAATATTCCCAACTATAAATTCCTTTAGGTATTTTATATTTTTTCTTTTTATTATAAAGAAGAACAATACCTGTTTCTATATCTTTTAGTTCCATATACCAACCTTCTTTAGCAAGTTGAACTATTGCTACCCAAACATCACCTTGCCAATTTTTAGATATTCTTTCTCTAAATTGATGATGTTCTGCTTTAGGTAAACAATCATGTATTACAATAACTCCTTTATTATTTAAAACAGATAAAGAATTATTTACATCTTTTATAACTTGTTCACTTAAATGTAATCCATCAACAAAAATAATATCAAATGTATTTTTATTTTCTATAAAAAAATCATCAGATGTTTTCATTATTGTTGCTTCATTTATAGGATCAACACTAATTTTTACTTTACAGATAATTTCATTAAAATTGATTCCACTACCTGCACCTATTTCAAGATAACTTTTATAGTTATTATCTTTTATTAATTTATTTAATAATATAGTTCTTTCTAACATAATTTATTTTTTTTACAAACTTATTAATCTTTTTTAACTTCTTCAAATTTATTTTCTTCTGGTATTACAGGAAATAAAATCTTTCTCTGTCGAGTATTTCTTAAATTAGTTTTTGTAGGTATTAATTATTTTGATATTTAAAAATAAATCCCCTTATTGTTTTACGTTCATTTCTACAAACTCGTCTTATACTATTATAACAAATACCCGTATCTTTACATGCTATATTAATATTATCAAAAGTATTTATTAATTCATTTAGTTTAGAATATTGAAATACTTTAATCCAATTTTCTTCTTTTTTAAAATGACTTTTACTTAGATTTTCTATATGTTTAGAACTAAATATAATACCTTTTCTTGAATTACTTATTTTATTTTTTGTTTCTTCAGTTCTTTTTTTTCCTAACATATATTTATTACCTTTTTTTAATTCCGATATTTTCTTTTTAAATAATTCTGATTTTTTAGAACCTAAATTATATTTATTACCTTTCCTATATTTCATTAACATTAAATTTACTTCATCTGACATTTTTCTACCTGGTTTTCCAGTTAATGCTTTACTTATTTTCAGTTTAGTTTCATTAGACATTATTCTTACATTACCACCATCTATAAGATTTAATCCATATTTTGAATTAAAAGTTTGAAATAAATCAACATAATATTTTTCTAATTCATTTAATTGTTCAGAATTACATTCTTGTAATATTTCAAATTTATGTTTATCAACACCATATTTTTTTAAAGAATTATAAATTCTTGGTTGTGATTTACACTTTAAATACTTATATTCTTTCCATCTTTTTTCAATATCTTTACTTTGTCCAATATAAATATTCATAGTTGGACTTGTTATCTTATATATTCCTATCATAATTATTTGTTAATATTATTGGAAAAATAAATTTTAATTGACCTTTAACTCTATAATTATTAATAGGTTTAAGACCACTTTGAAATCTTATTCTTGCAATAAGCCATTGTTCTTTCATATACTTACTTCTATCAAATTTCATTTTAAGTTCTCATAACGTAAACCTTTGTGATACGAATTATAATTTATCCATGTATTAAATGTTTTCTCCATGCAATAGTCCACCGATTGATAATACCAGTCAATTATAAGTCCTTTCTTACAGTTGTTATTAATATCATACAGTATATCGGAGAAGTTAAATGTGAAGTCGTTAAACGTTCCTACACCACCTACTTCATTACCTATCCAGCCATACCAATCCATTTCCTGCTTACGGCAGAACTCATACAGATAGTCATTGACTACATCTACATATCTTATAAGCAATTCTTCTCTTTCTTTTTTATTCATTTAATTTAGGATAAAATATTTGTTTATAAACTATACCGAAGAATCTTTTTCTTTTCATTATCAATCTAAAAGGATATTTAAATTTACCATTTTCTTCAATAGGTTCACCTGTAATTAAAATTATTGTTTTAGTATTACAACCAAAAAATATTTTTATTTTATTTATAATTTTATTCATTATCAAAAGGCATTTTTAAAAATCCTATTCTTTGTTTAATATATTTTCCATTAATAGAAAATTCACTGGGAGTTAACCAACAAGTTTTATAGGTTCCTTCACTAAAATATGACACTTCATATTGTTCATAATTTTGTCTTATAGTAACTCCGGTAATAATACCATCTATGTTACCTATATTTGTTAGTATTCTTGTACCATGTTTTATTATTAGCATTTTTATTCTTTTATGTTATTTGAGCAACACCTTCTTCTACCTCATTTATTATCAATAGAAAAATCTGTAATCTTTTTATTGTCATTTCTTTTAATATTATCAAATTAATGAAATGGAACATACATCACAGTTACACCTTCTGGTTCTAACCTAACTGATTGTATATTAAGTTTGTCAAACTCCTGATGGCATTTTCTACATAACACCTGCATATTAGTTACCGACCAAGCAACTTCACTCCTACCTTGTTTTTGACAATCTGATACGGAAATTATATGAGCACAATCTAAAGGCAAACAATCATTTCTTTTACATTTCTCACAAAAATTATAACCGTACTTATCTTTTTGTAATTGTAGTAAGAGAGCTTTTGACTCCCTTACTTTTCTATTAATTACTTTCTTATCCACCCGGGTACCATCGGAACAATTATAACTTGGCATCTTGTAGTTTTTTAATTAATTCTTTGAATTTTTTTAAAAATACAGCTTCTTTATTATTTACTTCATGTTGTTCTAATCTAAAAAAGCAATTATATAGAATAACTAAATCATCTTCAGTAATAATTACTTTATTTTTATCTTTCTTATATTTATCAATCTCATATAATAAATCTGATACGTGTCCTTCTAAAGACTTATAACTTTTTTTTAACTTCTCATGTTCTCTATGTAAGTCCATAACAGTACTACCTTCAGGTATAGAAGTACAATTAAAATGCTTATTTTCTATTGTTCCCTCAAAAGGTGTCATTCCTTTTCCGGGACAAGAAGTTTCAAGTGTACATACCTTTTGGTTTAATTCAGCATTTACCTTAATAACTTCATCTAATTTCTTATTTAACTTTTCATTCTTTTCTTCTATATTTTTGAGATTGTTTTTACTATTTACTTTTATAAGATGATTATTAGCAATTTCTAATTCCTTTTTTTTTCTTTCTAAGTCAGAAATTGTTTCAAGAAATTGATGATTAGCAGTTATAACTTCTTCATTTCTTCTCTCTAATTCTTGATGTTTCTTTATATGCTTTTCTAAATCAAAAGAATTAAGAAGAACATTTCTTTGTTTGAGGTCATTATTTTCTTTTTCCAAATCGGTGGATAATTGTTTAAAGTAACTATTACATTTTATTAAATCTTCTATCTTCTTTTCAGAATATTTTAATTTAGCGTCTATAAATCCAAAATGATTTTTTAATGTTAAATATTTCAAAGAAAGATTATCTTCAGTTCCTTTACAACTATCCATTATTTTTTCTTGACAATCACCTAATATAATTTCAGAAGTACTATTTCTTTCTAAATCCTTTTCTAATATTGATTGTGCAAAACCTTTTATAGTTTCTCTTCTTAATTTTGATTTAGTGGCATTATAACTTTCTCTTTCTTTCAAAAGATAATCTTTTAGTTTATAAAATTTACCATCTTCTTCAACAATAAAACGGAAAATATTTAATTTATTATCAAATAAAGTTTCACAAATAATACCCTTATCATCAAAACCTACATTTATGATATTATCATTTTTTCTTATATTGGTAACATTACGAATTACACGTAACAAATTATCGTTATTATATATAAATAATTTTACTCTTTTCATAATTAATTTATTGTTAAAGGATTTTTCTTAGGAGTTCTAACAGCTAATACATTATGTATAGAAATCTTAATATACAACTCACCATTAAGATTAATATAATCTTCATCCCTAAAGGGTCTATCAATATAAAGTAAATCACCTTTCTTAATCCCTTTCGGAAAGTACTCCTCAAAACCTATTCCACATAATACACATTCTAACTTATAAGGCTGATCTTTACAATCACTTAACATAGGCTCTTTCTTTGCCTTCTCATTTAACTGTATGATAACTGAATTAGGTTTCTTTAACTTAGGCTCTATTAATTTACCTACTAACATCTGCTTCTTTAGTGAAAGCTCACTTAATTTATAATCTTCCATATTATTGTTTTTTTAATTTGTTTTCTAATTCTTCCATATATAATCTTAAATACTTATTTACTAAATAACTTATTGTCCTATCCTCCCTCTTAGAGTACTTCTCCAACAACGCCAATACATATCCCTCCATCCTATAAGACCGCAATACCTTCATAACTAATCATATTTTATTGCAAATATAATAATTATTGTAATACAACGTATCACATCCCCCACTTTTATTTTGTTAATTAATAACACTCCCAACTAAACTACCCATACCCCACTACATTAAAATACCCCCATAACATTATATTAACATATACACCCTCTTAGAGGAACCCCCCTACACCCCCCCCTAATGAATTAAAAATAAATTAATAATCTAAAAATTTAAAAAAATGAAAAAACAAGATTTAGAAAAACAAAAAGCTCTTGATGCAGTTTCCGGCAAGGCAGTAGTAACTGTAGGTGTACCGTATAGTGTTATTGAGGGTATGAAAAGAAGTTTGTACTTAGACAAGAATGTAAATTTGCCAGTAGGTACATTTAGTCTTTTAGTAGGCAAACGTTTCAAATCAGGTGCTAATGATGCAAGTTGTGTATTAAGACACACTTCAGCAGATGGCAGTACATTTGAATTTAGAGTTAACGCAAGTGAACTCAAAGCTCTTAATGTATTGAAAGCAGATGCAAATGACAATGCTTACTGTGATGACTTCAAAGGAACAATTAAAGAGGGCGTTATTGAATTAGTTTAAAACTTTAGGAGAGGGAGTTATTGAACTAGTTTAAAACTTTAGGAGAGGGGATAAAACCCCTTTCCTTTTTTTTTATTATTTTAATTTAATTTCTGTTACTATATATAGTGGTTATATATATAATGTTGTCTTGGTTGCTTAACCAGTATCACATTTTAAATGAATTTCCTTTATAATTACACTTACTTACCGGAACATTTAGCCAAATTATGAAGGATTTATACTCTAATTTACCATATATTGGTAATATTCTATATAAAGTCATAGTTGTTACCTTCATAAATTTAGAAAGTGCTTTCTTATTTGTTGTCAACAGGACATCTTTACTATCTAAATTGACACAAACATATTGAATTTCTACTTTTATCATAGTAATGTTGTATTGGTTAGAGTACAAAGATAACACTTTTATTCATATAAACATCTATTTATTACTTATTATAATACTATTATATATAAGCATTAGTTGTGATATAGCCTATTATAGTCCTTTACATTGGATGTGCTGCGCACTAATATTGAATAGAGTTATATTACATTAGTTATGTACTACTATATATTGTTATAAAAGGCTATAGATGTATATAATAGTATAATTATAATATTGTGTGTAGTAATATACTATATGATAATATGATTGGTTGTTTATCTTAAATGGGTTAATACGTAAGTTGTTTATTTATTATTATGGTAGTAGATATCAGAATGATATTTATGTTTGTTCGATTCCAATAATAGTGGCTAAAATTTAGAGCTGGTGGCAACAGTGTAATTCAGCGTATATAATATGAATATTTTATATGTAAAAAAAGTAGGTGATGGATTAAATTATAGGGATATATATTCTTTTGATTTATATTCATTTAATGATTTATTTGATAAGATAACTGAAGGCTTAACAGTTAAGATACTAACTGAAAAGGAATTAAATGATATGAAAGGAGGTGCATAATGTTTGGTGATTTTGATGTATATGATAATGAGTGTACTGCTTGTTCAGCTAGTGATGCTCAGTTTGAAGCATGGATTGATAGACGTATTACAAAATGGCGAAAACTTTATTATAGATTACGTAAAAGGTAATGATAGAGAACTTTATTCTTAATGAAGAGGACTTGGCTCCGCTCTTAAATGAGTGGGGCTTAGATGTATTAATATATGATTTTAGAGAGAATTTCATGAGTTCTATTATGTATATAGGACATGATATAAGCATATTGCTGGCTTTATGGAAGAGTCAGTTACTTGAAGCATATTATAATAACTGCAATCAATTACGATTGGCAGTGTAATGTATAAGAGAATGATGAGCACACGATTAAACAGCTTAAACTACTGCTGTGCTTGTTGTTCTCTTTAAGATATATATTGTAATGGAAGCATGACACTCTTTGAAGTGTTAGTATCTGGTTCGAGTCCAGATTATATCACAAATTTAATACTAATTATTAATTTAAAATATAAAATAAAATGAAAACAAAATTTGCAATAACAAATAAAGCAACAGGTTTTATTGTTGCTTTACTTGAAAACTTTGTGCATGTTGATTTGCATGAAGATTTTGAATTATGCCAAATTAATGAAAACTGCCATATTGAGGGTGAATTTTTGATTTGGGATAATTAAAAAATAAATAACAATATAATCTCTTATCCTTCTACTAAACGTTCTTTTAGTTATTATTCACATAAGAATCAATTATTTAATAACTTTATATAAATATTGATTATGTCTGTTAACAGAACTATTATCAATTAAAAACTTGTGGGTAATGTAGAAGTGATAAGAGATTTTTTTTTATTGCCTTAGATGGTACATCTGTTCGTTCAGAGATAAGGCACAAATAGCAATAATGCTATCTAATTAAAAACAAATTACAATGAAGGTATTAAGATTTAAAAATGCTTTAGAAAGACTTAAAGCACAACTTACATCTGGAGTAAAAACAGATAAAAAAGAACAAGTAGGACAAAAGAAGTACAATACTGTTCCTCTTACTGATTCTGATAAAAAAAGAATTGAAAAAGAAATTGTTATTCTTGAAGAAAAGATTAAAAAATTTAATTAAAATAAACTATAATTATGTATATAATTAACTTTTTAAACGAGCAACAAAAAGTTGCTATACAGGAACAAATCGACAAATTCGGTTTAGTACTTGTATCTAATGCTGTTACTAAAGAACAGTATATAATAAATAAAGCTAATAATAAGAAAGCTTTATTAGTTGTAAAACCTGATGGTAGTCTATGGCTTTGTCGTGGTATGCGACAGAATCATAAGGATTGGGATAACTTTACTGAATGGCTTACAAAATTAAATGATTATTTGGTTATTGTACCTAATAATTTATGGAGTGATGAATGTGCTAAAGGAACACATAATCATCCTTTTAATTTACTATTATTCCTTGAAAAGCATAAAATAGAAGAAACAAAAATTGTTAGAGCGATAAATGTGTTTAATCAGAAATACAAATTATTATCTGATATGCCACTAAAAGCAATGAAATCTTCTTACCTTAGTATCCTAAAAGAAAAAGAATTAGTATGACAGAAATAATTAAACAAAACAGTTTAATACATCCACTTAGTATAAACTATTGTGGTGTATATGCGAAACGTCTTAGCCTATCACAGGCTGATGTTTTGCGAATCCTTAATCGTAAAGCTATAAAATATCAAAAGGATTTTATTGATGCTGCTATGCGTTTTAAACGCAAACAATGTCTTAAAATAATTAATCAGTTCACAAAACAACTAAACTTAAATTAAAATGAGTATTTTCAATTTTCTAAAAAGAAAACCGAAGATTGTTGAGCCTATCATTAAAGTAGACCCTAACCAAAAAGTAGTAAAACAATTCTTTATTGATTACTTTAAAAGAAAGGAAATTGATGAGCAATGGTGGGGTATAAGTAAAATCACTGTTATAACGTTTGATAAAGGCGTTAAGGTTATTGTAGAACTTGCAAGGCCCGGATTGTTAATCGGAAAAGCAGGACATAATGTTCGTGCTTTATCTGCGGAATTAGAAGCAATTATTGGATTGCCTGTAACCTTTACTACTCATATGGTAAGTGTATGGAATTAAGTTCAATTGACCTATTAATATTAAAATCTGAAACGATAGAGAAGATAAAAGATATTCAATATCGTTTCGGATTACTTTCTTCTGAGTTTATTCTATCAACAGATTCAGAAGTTATAGAAAATAATGTAGGACACAATGTTTATATAGCAAAACAAATTACTGTTCTTACCCAATCATTGGATAATGAATATAAAAATTTAAAATATTATCAAAAACAAATTAAGGAGATAAAACAATGTTAGTAAAACCTTTTATTCAAGTATTATTTAAAAATTGGTTACTCATAATAATAATAATGCTTTTTCTTATTATTCCATTTATCATTATGGATATATACGGATTATCCTTATGGTTTCCTGTGCTTACTGTACTGTTATATATTATTCTTATAGTATGTTATACTATAATTAAATGTAGTGGTATTGCAAGCAGACATGAAGAAGAAATAGAAAGAAACTATTATGGCAAATGTATTTGTAAAGTATCTAAATATAAATGCAATTTTGGTATACTATCTATTGATACACATGAATGTCTTTTTCGCAAAGGATATATCTATGAACAAGCTAATAGAGAAAAAGAATTTAGCCTTATTGATGATTTAGATTATATTGTTATTATTCCGGTTGAATTAAGAAAACATTTTAATTTAGTTTAATTATGAAAGGAACTAAAATACTTAAGGATATCATTAAAGATATTCTTATAGCTTCAGACAATGCTAAAGATTGTGATTATACTCTTTATAATATTTACCTTAATATAATTGGAGTAGAATCTTGGTTATATACTTTAAGTTGGTGGTTACAAGTACAAAAAAATGGAGGTTATACTGTTGATAATAAATACATAGCCTGTATAAGTGTCGTATCCAGACGTCGTAGGGAGCTTCAAAAAGAGTTTCCTGAGTTACAAGGTACTAAGTACTATAAGAGACAAGAACAACTTCAACAACAAGCTCTGTTAGATACAGGGTATGAAAATAAAATGACTATACTTGGTATAGATAAAGGTACAACACCTTAAATTATTAATAAAATATTTATCATGAGAAAAGTAATAAATTTTGAAAAAGACAATTGTGAAGTAATCACATTAGAAGAACTCAAAGAAACATGTAGTTTAAGCGACTACAAGGGACATAAGCCAAAGGCAAAACCGCTTGAACATTATGAGCTTATAGAAACAATCATAACTATGTTAACCATAAATAATCTTAAATTTGATATGGGTGACATATACACTTCTAAAAGTGATACAGTAAGAATAATGAAACTTGACCCTGATAAGATAGGATTACTTGAAAGCTGGATGTTTCAACGCCTTGTTACTAAAATAGATATTCATTCTAATGATGCTAACTATACTCCAAGTATTGGAATAGGCTATAATATCAATGGAATGACAATAGCTGTAGGAACTAATGTAAGGGTATGTAGCAACATGAGTATCTTTGGCAATAAACTTATTCAATCATATGGTAACAATGCTATACACGAACTTGATAAGTTTAAAGAATTGGTTAATACATGGATTACCAATATACCTGAGATACATAAAACCAATTTAGCAATCTTTGAAGGCTTAAAAGAAGTATCTATTGACCCAGTAATTGAAATGCGTAACCTTATAGGTGATTTGGAAATGGATGCTGTTAGAGCTGCTTATATTGATACTAAACACCCTGCTGCATTAAATATAGGACAAGTAAGCCAGTTAAGTAAAGATATTATGCTTGCTGACTTGGAAGGTAATAAAATGTTTACTGCTTACGAATTATATAACTGCTGTACCTCTTTGCTCGTCCCCAATAGAACTGATATTGCTAACATATGGCAAGATAATGCTACCATTGGAAAATATTTTTGTCGTAGATACTTACCTGAATTACAAACTATTGAATAATGAATTATAATATTAAAGAGTTCAAAGAACTCAGAGATAGATATAATAGTATTACATTAGAAGAAATAGAAAATATCTTTAAAGAGTGTGATGAAAACCGTGCCTATTATTTAACAGGTTTTGGAAATGATAGAAGTTGTACTTTATGTAAAAGTGCTCGTGAAGGATATAACTGTGAAAAATGTATATGGTGGTGGTATAATCCTATTAAAAACAATTCATTTGATGCAACATGTCAATATATGAAATTAGCCAAAACATATTATGCCATAGATGAAGCTAATACTCCTAAAGAACTCCTTAAAGCATTTCGCAATAGAGCTAAACTAATGACCGAAGTAATTAATAAATACGAATTCATAAATAATGAATACTTATACTTTTCTGTTAAATGATAATACATCATATACTGTTATTACTAATGAACTAAGAACAGCAAGGTTTATAATAATGGGTAAGTTAGGTTATGATGTTATGGATAAAGTAGTTTTTATTAATGTCCTTGAATTACCTAAAAAAAGAGGTTATGAATGGGACGCTAAAATTAAAAAATAATGGACTATATTAATATTGGTTCTCCCGGGTATGCTCAGGTAGGACAAGATGATTATTATGATAAACTTAAAGTAGAAAAAGCTATTGTTAAGTTACATATCGAAAAAGAATATCCTATTCCAGAAGAATTAAAGGGTATATGTGAACTCAAATGGAAATCATTTCCTCATGATTTTGGTACTTACCATGAACTATGCCTTGTTTATTCTAATAGAGTAGTTGATGAATGGGAAGAAAATGAAGATCCTCGGGCACAACAATTTTGGGACTTTGCTAATAAATGTGAAGATATGGATTTTGAATTATTGGAACAAGAGTGTATAGAATTAGTAAAATTTAGAGAAGATATTGAAGCTGATGTAGCCTTACCACAAGATAATTATAATTATAATCCTTTTAAATAATGATAATAGGTGAAATATATCATGACGAAATAAGCAATGAATGGGCTATTTCTTTTGGACAAGCACTTCATTTTCTTTTTGATGGAATAACTGATATTGATGAAATAGTAGAAATAGGTGGAGAGATGAATGTTACTCATAAACCCGATTTACATTTATTATTACATACAATAGATAATGAATGGCGAATTAAAAAAGATGGTTCATCAAAAAACACAATAGTTGCTAAAGGCAATTATACAGATAGTTTTTATAAAAGTATGAAACCGTATTTTAAAATATTTATGAAATGAGTAATAAAAGACAATTTAGATGTCGGTCGTGTGGAGATTACTTTACACTATCTGATGAAGATAATGAAACTTACGAAGAAGGCTATTATGAATTTGAACCTGATATATGTGATGATTGCCTTCTTAATAGTACCTTTTCACATGAAGAAGATATATTCGATTGTACTGATAATTTATAATAAAATCTTTATTATGATAAATAAATATTTAACTAAAGAGATAAGACACAAGATTTATGAAGTAGCATATAAAATGTATATTGAAAAAGATGGTGCTGGTTCTGAATTTATGTGTATGTGTATATCTTATGGAATGCACGTAGTATTATCAGATAAAGCTAAAATACCTTTTGCTAATATGTCTTGTAATGAAAAAATCAATTACTTCCCTGAAATAATGGAATATAAACCTGTAGGAGATCCTTATATTTGGTTTCCTACTGATAGCAAAGGAAGAGCTAAAAGAATATCTATTTTTAAAAAAGCTTTAAAAAACACAGAATAATTATGTGTCAAACAATAGTAACAGCACAGCCAGTAGTAAATAAAAAAGGGTTTAATGTATCTGCTTCTATAAAAGTACAATCTAATGTGATGGAGCCAGGTGTTAAATATGAAATAACTATTACTCCTATAAAGCCTAAATAATGGATAATCTAATACACTCCTTACATTTATTTAAAGAAGGAGATATAGTTCATAGAGTATATGACAACAAAAACTATAAAATCATTGATGCAAGCAGTTCTATTTGGAAATTATTATGTGATAATGTAATAACCGAATGGAATGCTTGTAACAATGGTGGATTTAAATTAGTAAAAGATTCTAATGAAGTAATACAATTATCAATTTTCTAAACAAAAACAATTAATTGAAGTTTAATATGAATAAATTTAATATTGGAGATGAAATATTCTTCATGGAAAATAATGAAATTAAAAATGCCAAAATAGTTGGTATAAGTTCTTATGTAGGAAGTATCTATTCTTTAAATATGAAAAAAGATATTCCACAAGGAGAAGTATTAAATATTTATCATTGTGGACCTTATGTAGAAGTAGAAGAAGATAAAGCGTATAAATCCTTAGCAGAATTAAAAAAAGTATTGTTTGCTAAATTTAAAGAATAATGTTTGAACGCATTATAAAGCGATTTAAGAGAGCCTCTTCTAAAGACAGCACTTTATATGAATTACTTATTGCGTTTAAAGAGAAGTGGGTAACAAGTGATATGCTGGTAGATTTTGAGATTATATTAACTAAAGTTAAGAAACATGGAAAATAATAATAAATTAGGACAAACTTCTGCTTTTCCGACAACTGACAATCCTTTATGGAAAGGCACAGGAATGAATAAAAGATTTTATGCTGCTTGTACTGCTATGCAAGGATTAATAATAAATGAAAGATTTCATAAATCAGATTTACAAGATATAATTACGAAATCTTTTATACTTGCTGATGAACTTTTAAAACAAGAAAACTTATGAAAAAGTATAAAATTGAGATACTTGAAACATTATCTAAAATAATAGAAGTAAAAGCTGATTCTTACCATGAAGCATTTTTAAAAGTACAAAGTGATTACCAAAATTCAGTACATGTTTTAGACTCTAATGACTTTGTTAGTATGACATATAATGATGTTACTGAATATTCAGAACAAGATAAGCTAATTAAATTCTTTGATGATAATGGTTTTTCAGTACATTTATTCAAACAGGATAAAAAGCAATGTGCTGAATTAGAAATATGGACAACCGGTGGTGTAGATATGATTATTACTCTTATGCCTTTTAGTAAAAAAGAGTTTATAGGATGGGTAGATAGTTTTGATATTGATGAAGAAATTACAATCCATAGACAAGCAAAAGATTATTGTTCAGCTTTTACTTTAAGACAATCATTAGAGGACTTTGAAGAATTTATAATTAAGTTAGGTACTATTGTTGAAAAATTAGAAAATGAACTTATATGAGTGATTATTTAGAACATTACAGATTACGTCTTGAACGTAATAATAAAGAATTAAAAGAATTAGCAGATAATGTCATTAAAGCTGATCCCGAAGTAGAAGTATATTTTAATAGAAATAATGAATTACAAAATAGCTTATGCTTCTTTAAGGGTGAGAGTATTAATGGTATAGCTTTTTATAAAGTACCCTATCGTTGGTCGGGTTGTGGATATTCAGAATTTGGTAAATGTCATAATGGTGGTGAAAACGTTTCTATGCCTTTTGACGTTAATGATGTACTTACTACTTTTATACCAATAACAAATATAAAGAAAAGCCAGCCTAATAATTTCTTTAAATCTAAAGAACAGTATTTAAAATGGTATTCATTCTATGAAAAATATGAGAGCAAATAAATTTTATAATTCAATTAATTCTCTTTACTGTGAATATGATTGTTGTAGTATTACTCTAACTAAATGGGATAAATTAATGGAAGGTGCTATAAGAGCAAATAAGTATATCATTAATAGACTTCTTAAAGAATTTTGCCCTGAGCATTTTGTTAGTTTTGGGTTTGATATAAAGCCACTCAAAGACTTAGGTTGGTTTAATCCATATAACTATTACAGAACTAAAACTCATATTATTGTTGTCCATTCAGGAATAGAATATTTCTATAAAATAAATTGCTTATGACACACGATAGACTTAACTTCCTACTATTAGAGTACAACTCATTAGAACAAATGTTTGAACAATATCCTAATATACCAAAGGATATAATAAGTCAATATTATAATGATAATAAACTTGCTGATTTAATGAAAAAGTATGATAATAATACTTATCTTAAAGCAATAAATGATACTAAAAAACCTAAAAAGAAAAAGAAATGCAGTACTTAGACCAAAAACAGACATTATGCTTTGCTCATGATGAATCTTTTACCTTTATAATATGGGTTCATAATGGCAAATATTATTCAATACAAACTCATTTTATGGACTATCCTACTTGTTCTATGTGTATATGGGAAAATAAACAAGAGATGATAAATGATGTAGTATGGGATAATATGCTTATTGAAGCTATTACTGATGAAACACTAAAACAAGAAGTAGAATTCAAAGAACTTGCTTCTGATGCTGAATATACCAAAAGAAAAGAACAGTATTATTATGAACTTGAACAACGTAAAAAGAATTAACAAATATTTTTATCTATCTGTGCTTAATTAAATAAATTTTTATATCTTTGTCTTAATATTAGTTGGACGCTAATATTCCAAAATTAAGACAAAAATGAAAAGAAATTATTTAATAAAAGAGGTCGTACAGATAGGTAAAAATACTGTTGTTTTAGTCTTAGGGCATACAGTTACTCTAATCCATAGAGCCTATCATACGGCTTTTTATATTACACTATAATATGGCATTAAGAAATCAACCATACATTCCTTTGTATGTACAAGACTTCATCACTGATGAAAAGCTAATAGAATGTTCTGCTTTAGCAACTGGTGTTTATATAAGAATAATGTGTGCTATGCATAAATCAGAACAATATGGAATTATTTTGCTAAAGCAAAAGTACAAGCAAACTACAAGCACACATAAAAATTTTGCTTTACAACTTGCTAAACAACTTCCTTATGATGTTGCTACTATTGAAACTGGATTAATAGAATTATTATCTGAAAAGGTAATATATATTGATGGTGATTCTCTTATTCAAAAACGAATGGTAAAAGATAATCAAGTAAGCGAACAGAGAGCATTAGCAGGTGGTTTAGGTGGTAAAAAAACTCAATCAAAACTAAAGAAAATAAAGAATGATTTTGCTTTAGCAAAAAATGAAGCAAACACTGAATATGAAAATACAAATGCAAATGCAAATGAAAATACAAATGCAGTTTGTATGGAGGGAGAAAAAGTTTCTTCCGACATACCAGTAATTTCTTCTGAGTTAGATAAAGAATTTACTCAACATCTTATAGAAACAGAATTAAAAGAACAACAAAACTTTTATAAACAATGAATTTAAATTTTGAATGTAAAGATTGCCAAATATCGGTAGGTTACTCAGGTAAAATAGCACTTGATATTGATGGTGCTGATGTAGATAATGTTTTAGATAACATAAAAGTGATTGAAGTGGTAAGTCATTTCGATCATGGTAAACTACTTGATTTAATAGGAATGAAAGAATGTATGAATTACTTTGACTTAAAAGAAAACAATGAATAAAATAATAAAATTCCGAGCTTGGAATAAAATCAAAAAAGAAATGAATTATAAGGTGTTGGTTGGTAATACAGACTTAAATGATACTAACTATACTTGTAATGCAATTTATCAGGAAGGTAAGGGATGGGTTAATGCTGACGATGTCTGTATTGACTTAATGCAGTACATTGGTATTAAAGACAAAAACGATGTAGAGATATATTCAGATGATTTACTTAAAGATAATGAAGGAGTAATATTTAGAATATATGCTGTTGCTGGTGGCTTTGCAATAAAAGCTAACTACTGGAAAGATAACTGTAACGACCTTGTTCATACTGATGCTCTTATTATGGAAGCTTTATCATATCCTCAAAATGCAAGTTCGTTATCTCAATGTGAAGTAATAGGTAATTATCATTTAAATAAAGAACTAATAAAACAATTATGAACTATAATAAACAATTTAAAGTAGATGATAATACTATATGGGAAGATACAGGTGAAATAAAAGTACACAACTATCCTCCTGATAGTAGAATGACTATGTCATACGTTACACGAATATATAAACAGTATATAAAAGGAGAAATGGGCTTTACTTATGTAGAAGGAAAAGCAATATATTGTCATACTGTCGGAAGAAGTTCATGGGCTTTAGTAAAAATAATGGGTGAAGCACAAAATGAACTATCTAAAACTTTACCAAGAGAAGAATTTTTAACTGAAATAAATAAATAAAATGAATAAAACTATTGATGTAGAATTACACTACAGAAACTACAAACAATTTGCTGAAAAATCATTTAAAGTAGAAGGTGCTAAAGCTCTTTTCTTTATTGGTAGTAATGGGACTGGTAAAACCGGTGCTGCAATAGGACTTGCCGAAATGGTAGGTGCTATGAAAATAACTCCTCAACCTGTAATGCAAGGTGAAGTTGAAGGTTATAAAGAAGCTGACCTCGTTGATAAAGATGGATTTCCTGTGCATATTACCCACTGGTTTGATAATACAGGTAAATTCACTTTTAAGTTAATTGATAAAGAAGGTAACAAAGTATCTCAAGTAGGTAAAATAAGAGAAATAATGGGTGCTGTTACTGTAATATCGGTTGATGATTTCTTTAAGAAAGCTGTAACTGCAGAAGGAAGAAAAGACTTACTTAAAAATCTATTCTATAAACTATTAGATGATACTGATAGAGAAGCTATAATTGCAATAGATAAAGAAATGGTTACTGAGTCTCCACTGTATAAAGAGATACATAGAATAAAAGGATTACTCACTTCTAAACAGGAAGTATTAAAGTCCTGGGCACTCACAGAAGATGAACAAACTATACTTAATGAAATTGATGAAGTACAAGTACTTTATGATGAAAAGAAAGCAATAGTAGAAAATTATAACAACTGGGTTAAATCTAACGCTTCTGTTGATACTTTACTTGAAAATCATAAAGATAATAAGGTTAAACAAGAACGTGCAAAGGATAAGCTTAGAAATGATTATGAAGCTGAACTTATTCGATTAAAGAATGAGTATGAAAAGAATATTAAAACTGCTGATGATGAAATAGCTGAGCTCAATGCTAAAATAGAGAATTGTAAAGCCTCTGATGCTCCTTGTACAGAAGAAGAATACTTTGCAGCTAAAGAACTGTTTGATAACATTACACCTCATATTAATAATTATGATAATGCAGTTAAAAGAAAAGCAACCTATGACTCTCATTTTAAAGAAATATCTCCTTTACAAATTCAACTGGTGGCAAAAGAAAAAGAGAAAGAAGATAAAAAGAAAAAGAGAGACGAACTCATAGCTAAAATTAATCTTGGTTCCTCTGTTACTTTTAGTGAAGATAGTTTCCTTATTGACGGTTTGAAAATAGATGAAAGTCAAATAAGTGAAAGTAAACTTGGTTTAATACTTATTGAATATCTTTGCCAAACAAAATTAAATGGTAATCCTCTTATCTATGTGGGAGACCTTAGAATGTTTGATGATGAAAACTATGAAAAAGCTATGCAGATTTTCGAGCGCTATGGGAAAATCCCGATTATTGAAGAAATAGTAGGAGGAGCAGAAATAGAATTAGTAACTAAAATTGATGTAAAGTAATCATTTAATAAGGAGTACTGTACTCCTTTTAATATTAAAATTATGAAATGGGATGAACATACCTTAGTAGAAAGACCTATTGGTAAAATAAGGTGTAAGTTACCAATGACTAAAAAAGTATTCACAGAAGATTATGAAATATTTGAATACGAAATAATAAACAAAAAACCTGTTTATAGATACTTATATTCATTAATAAAAGAAACAGACTTATATGGGAAAATTTAAAGAACAAGACATCGAGAAAAGAAATTACATACAACAAAACTTTAGTAAGTTAATAGCCGACTTATCCTTCAATTCTGCCAGAGATGAAATGCAAAATAATTCAGATTCATTTATTGATGATGATGATATTTATGACTATTCAGGAATATATGAAGAAAACACTGATAATAAACCAATAGAAATTCATTATAATAAAGAGTTTCAAATTCTTTATAATCGCTGGGTAGAATACTATGAAAGTAAATTCTATGAGTTTATAGAAGTACCAGTAATAAATGATAATGAGTATATATTAGTTAGATGGCCAGAAAGTCAGAAATACATGACTAATAAAAAAGCTTCTTTAGCTGATAGTGATATGTTTGGCAGTTCTGCTTATTTTATACCTAAAAAATATTTAAAATAATGTTTGGTAATTAAAAAAGTTTATTTATCTTTGGAGTGTATTTATAATTCATCAGAGCCAAATGTTAGATAGATTTTTCTTATTAAGCATAACTATTAAGAGGCAAACTTTGCTCTTTTCTTCTTATTCGGGTGGTTCTGATGATAAAAAGGAGCGGTTTGCTTTCTTAATATATATGGTTTTCGGTTCGGGTATTTTAAACCAATGCTTACACACTTATAAAAGCAGAAAAAATACGGAGAAACTACACAAACTATACTGTAATAATTCCTGCACTGTCTTACGATTGACAACAGGTACTTGCATGGCTGGAGAGCTAAAACAGTATGATGTACAAGGGCATCTTTGGTTGAGGAGTAGTATTGATAGTCTTAGTGTTGTAATAAAGACTATGCTAATTGAATGTAAAAGAATAAGAAGAATATAAGAATGGGTATTTAAGAGTAGAAGTTTTAAAGACTTGCTCATTAAACAATCATTTGTTCATTCGCCAACATTCTTAATACATGCAAGGGAAAAATCGTTATGCAAATATTTGAAAAAAAAATAATTTAAAAATAAATTAAAATGGCAAAGAAAAGTAAAGTAACTAATTATTAAAAATAATTTTATATCTTTGTATAATCAAATGTACGAGATTTGAAAGATATTGGTTGTAAAACCTCGAAGCCTCTTTCGGTTAGCTCGTACCTAATTGTTTGAGGCTTTTAAATTTTTAATTATGATAGGCATATATAAAATAACATCACCAAGTAAGAAAATTTATATTGGACAATCAATTCATATAGAAGAAAGATTTAAGGATTATAAATATAAAATTTGCAAACAACAATCTAAATTATATTCTTCTCTTAAAAAACATGGATATGATAAACATAAATTTGAAATATTGCAAGAATGTAATTTGGAACAACTTAATGAATTAGAAAAATATTATATAGAACTTTTTCAATGTTTCAATTCCAAATATGGATTGAATTTAAGAGAAGGTGGTGGTGCAAAAGGTAAAATGTCTGATGAAACTAAATTAAAAATAAAAAATATTAAAACAGGAAAAACTCAAAGTAAGGAAAGTAATGAAAAAAGAAGTTTAGCATTAAAAGGAATTAAACGAAAACCAAGAACACAAGAACATACGGATAAAATAACATGTAAAATAAAAGGAAAAAAACGTTCAGAAAATACTAAACAAAAAATGAGTATTTCTAAATTAAATATGTCTCAGGAAACAAAAAATAAAATGAGTATATTTCATAAAAATCTTCCCGATAATCTAAGAAAAAAACATAGTAATATTATGAAAAAAAATTGGAATAATCCAGAATATAGAGAAATGATGATTAATGCTCAAAATAAAAATAAATATAAAATAAATAAAATTTAATAAAATGAAAAAATCAAAGGTAACTAAGGTAACATTTAAATCAGAATGGAAAAACCCTACTTCTGGAATGATAGTATTTTATTCTGAAATAGAAATGGAAAATGGTGATAAAGGACAAATAGGCACTAAAGCAAAAGATGGTGTTAAAGAAGGTGATGAATTTGAATATTCTATGACCGAAGATGGTAGAGGTGGATATAAAATTAAAAAAGAACAATCTACTTTCTCTAAAGCATACGATAGAGCTTCTAATAATGTTGATAATCAAATAGGGCAGATGGTTGGTAACGCAATCACGAACGCTTGTATGTTATTTGCTAATGGTAAAATAGAAAAAGATAAATTAGAAGCTACTGCCCAATGGATATGTGAAGTTAGCATGAAATTAAAAGAACATTTTAAATCTTAATTATGGGAAGTCTTTCTGATTTAATAAAAAATAATAAAGTAGAACCAGTAAAGAAAGAGGAAAATAAAATAATACATATATCCCAAAGTATTATAAAACGTCTTTATGATAAAAATCAGGAACCAATATTACATTGTCCTCTCGAACTCTATGAATGTGATATAAAACATAATTTCGATTTTCCTACCTCTTATATGATTAAAGGAATGTTTGGTGAAACACTCTTATTAGGAAGTTGTGCTAAAGGTAAAAAAGTAGAAGATTTAGAAAAACATAAGAAAACTCATCTACCTTTAAAAGATGAAGTCAATATAAGGCAGCAAATAACAGAAGCTAATAAATTTATTATTGCCAATCAAATTAATATTATTCCTCATTATAATACTCAAGTACCGGTAATATGCAAAGTAGAAGAAAATGTTTATCTTGTTACTGAACTTGACTGTTTCCCTACTATCATATGGTTTAAAGATGGACTTAAATTATGTGCTCTTGACCTTAAAATGAGTTCTGATATAAATTCAACCTGGGGAGAATATGCATGGCGTAAAAACTTTGAGTATATGGACCATTGTCAACCAGATAGCATTTATTGGCTTATGGATCATATAGATATTGATTTATGCAAGAAAACATATCCGGAATTTGAAACAAAAGTAGGTTATGATAATATCTTTACTCAGCAAGTAATTAATAACCTTCATAAATTAGTTTTCATTTACTTTGTAATAGGTTATGATAAAGTCGATATTAAAGATATGGAACTCTTTAGAAGATGTAAGCATGATGTTAATGAAAAGGGTGAAGAAATGCTCACTAATCATAATAGACAAAGAGATTTCTATGAACGTATGAGAAAGTCAATAGAACTTCTTAAAGTATATTATGATAGAGGGTTTTTACCTATACCTTATAATGATGTTGATAGAAAAAGAGGATGCCATAAATGCCACTGTAATGTTATGAATAAATCTGAATTAAACCCAAAAGCTTTTTGCGAAGAAGGAAATAAAATAAGGAGTTGTTAATATGACTGACGAAATTTTTAAAAAAGAATTATGGGATTTAAATCCCTATTTCTCTAATCCATTACATAACTTCACCAATACTAAGCACTATACAGAAGTAAGACTTGAAAATGATCCAGTACTTCCTACAGGTGAAAAACTTACTTTTAAACTTCTTTGTGAAAGGTATAAAGAATATGCACAAGATTGGCAAGAATCAGTGGGAAAAAGAGGAAAAGAATTTGTTGGTAAAAAAGATAAATTATTATCAATTTATCAATATATAGATGATAAATTGTATGAAAGTACAATAAGAAAAAATATTCCTGAAAGTGATCCACGTTTTAAACTTATCTTTGGTGATGTTACAATTGAACAAATAGAAGAAGCTCATACACAATTTAGAAATACAATAAAAACTAATGATTGAAAATAACACTACTATACGAAGTCTTTTTTGTTACTATTTTTATTCATTACTCATGAACCCCCTAAGACATAAATTTCTTATCAAAGAAAAGAATGTTTTTACTAAAAGAGAATATGTAATTTATACAGTAATAGAAAAAATGATTGAAGATGATGATAATCCTATTGAATATCCTATTGTTCTCTATGAAATGAAAGTAAAAGATTGTGATGTAGATTTCAATTACGTTATCAAACAAGCAAAAGAGGGAACAATAACAACTGATAGAATAGATTCTTATTTTAATACTCTTTATAGAGAATATAGAAATGATTTATTTCGTAATACTAAAAGTACTAAAGACATTGAATTTGCTATCAGTGAGGCTGAAAAGATACAAGAACTTACTGATAGTATATTCATAACTGCTGCTGATGGTTTTAATATGCTATTAAGTGAAGAATTAGCAATAGAAAATTTAAATACCGGATTAAACTTTTTTGATAAAAAATTATATCTATCTAATGGGATTTTAATGTTAGCTGCTGGTAAAGGTGCTGGAAAAACTTCTGTAGTTGTTGATTTAATGAAACGCATTCTTGTCAATCATAACAAAGATAAAAATGTTTGTATTCAATGGAATTCTATGGAAGATGAGATTAGAATGATAATTGCTAAGATGATAAGTTCAGAGGTAGGAATACCTGCTAAGTTACTTATAAGAAAAAATAGTAGATTCAAAGAACATCATAAAATAGAAATGCTTAGGTCTGTAATAAGTGGATTTGATATAGAATTTCAAGATAGGCAATTATCAATGAATGAAATATTAACTAACTGGAAAGTATTTCTTAAACAAAGAAAAAAAACTGATAATCCTCAAAAACCTACTTTTCCTATACTTATCATTGATAATATAATGCAACTTACAGACCATGGCAATAAACAAAATCAAACTGCTGATGATGATTATATTTGTAATAGAATAAATGTTTGTAGAAATGAAGCTAAAAAATTATTTGGTACTTCATATCTTATAATTGTCTTACATCATATAGGAAAAGAGAATTTCGCTAAAGATAATCTTAAAAATGCTTTTATACCTGACGATAATTCTATTAAAGGAAGCAGTCGATATAGTGATTTACCCACAGTAGGCTTATTATTACATTGGTTTGGAGTTAAAGATAATCTATTACAAGAAATGAAACCTTTTTCTAAATATCTTAAAAATCTTTTGTATGTTAGCTGTTTTAAAAATAGATCAGGCGGATGGATTGGAAATGATAGACTTTTTTTAGATTTAGATTTTAATATTACTGGTAATTATTTAGAATTTAAGGAATGAACATAATAAGTATAAGTCAACCAATGCAATATTTGAATATTCTTATAAAGGCTGTTGACAATCAACCATCTTTAGATATTGTTAATAAGATAGTAATACCTTTTGATATTACTGATACAGATAATAAACTTTTTAATCTGCCGCCACATCTTATAACTGTTATTCTAAATAATGAAGTTATTACAGCAAAATTAATAGGAAAAGATATAAACGTAAATGTCTACACGCTACACACAAGTAATTTGATAAATTTAAACTAATAATTATGAAATTTAAGGAATTTTTAAAGAATGAATACCCTGATAGTTACGAAGCTTTTGATATGGTACTAAGTGATTTTATGAAAAATTTAATATTTAAAGCTATTGAAGAATATACTACACTTATGCGTATAACAAACGGAACAGGAATACTACCTAAAAAAGATGAATAGAACAGAAATAATGACATCTGAACAATTTCGGGAAGCTCTTAATAATGGTTCCATAAAAGTAGGTACAAAAGGTAAACTAAAAGACAAAGGATTAAAACAATTATTTAGAGACCCTATGAAGTTACCAACTACAGAGAATAAACGTGTAAGAAATGCCAAAAAGGTGCTCGATATAGAAGGGAATGTTATCGCTGACTCTAAGTTAGAGTTTCAACTTAAAAGTGCTTTACAAACGCTTAAAATCAATTTTACATTTCAAGAAAAATTTATACTTATACCTAAATGTTATGACCGTTATACTAAAAAGAATATTCAGGAAACATCATGGACCATAGACTTTGTATTTAAAGAAAAAAAGGTAGCTGTTGACTGTAAAGGTTGGACAACTGAAATCGCAAAATTAAAAATGAAACTATTCCGTTCAATTTTTAGTGAATGGGATATAATATTTGTCAAAAATTTAAACGAACTAATGAAAGCAATCGAATTTATTAATAATAAAAAAAATTAAAATGGAAATAAAAACAGAAGATTTAAAGAATTATCGCCCGGCACATATTGAATTTGTAGTTAACACTTCAAGTTGTCTATTGCCAGAGCATATTGTCCTTCCTGAAGGTGAAATAACTGCTGATGTAGTTATTGAGCACATGGAAAGAATGTTTGTAACAGAAAATCATGCATTAACTGTTGACAGAGTAATGGATCATGTAGAAAAGACTGAAATCCGTAAAAAGATAAATAATATTCTTGAAGACCTACTTCCGGTCCTTGAAGAAGATGTTTTAAAGAAAAGTGTAGCTGCTAAAGAAGCTAAGAAAGAACTTGATAATGCCTTAACTCATGTAGCAAATTATGACCTTGAAGCTAAAGTATTAGCTAAAACTGTTAAAGCCGGTGTAGTTGAAATGAAATTAGACCAAAAGTTTACTTGGAGAATACCATATAAAGGTACTTTCTATTATTATACATTCATTGATAAAGAAATGAGGTTAGTAAAAATCAGTGAAATGTCTCCAAAGGAAAGACAAGAATTATTTAATCAGGCTAAAATCAATGAAGATTATTTTGACCATGGCATATTAAAAAATAATACTGTCAGTGTTTCTAATGATGATTTTGTACAAAATTCTATTGATGCTATGCAAGGAATAATTGATAATAGTGATAGTTTTAATAGAATTGAAATTACCGGTACCGGAATAGATAGTACTATAATTGTTGAAAAACATGAAGATTTTGACACAACAGAAGTAGGTAATGTAAATAACGAACATGGTGGTAATCATGAAGCACCTATTATAGAAGAAAGTAGTACGACTATGAATATTAATACTGAAGAACCTACTTTTGAAAATGGTGGTAAATCATTAAAAGATACTCTTAAAAAGAATGGCAAGACTGCAACACAAATTAGGAAGAAAGAGTAATTACGTTTATTTATTACAAAACTCCTATCACAAAGCGGTGAGAGCGAAAGCTCTCCTGCGTGATGGGTTTGCTTGTACTGTTTGTAAAAGAAGAGATTTACCATTAGAACTACATCATATTAAATATTGGGTTAATGGAGTTAATATAGTAGGAAAAGAATTAGAATATATGGATTATATTACCATACTTTGTGAACAACATCATAAACAAATACATAAATTATGAACGAAGACACCTACCTATTAGGACTACTAATTGATAATGACAGAGAAGTTGAGGAAGCAGAAAATAATAATGAATAAAAATTAAAAATTTAATAACATGAACAACATACAAATAGCAGCCAAACTTTACGATTGTAGAGATACTGCAAAATCATTATTCAAAGAGGAATACAAAACAAAATTACAGCCTTATACTCATATTGTCAAAGAAGTAATGAAGGCTAATAAATTGGAAGTAATACCAGCGTTGTTGAAAATTAGTAAAACAGCAACTTATCAAGATAGCGGAATAGCACAAATGATGTTTATGGCTGCCGTTGAAGAACTAATTGAGCAACATTAATATTTGCAATAACATGAAACTAAACCAATTCAAATACAAAACCGTTATAGATTTAGGCTTTATTGATGAAGTGAAAAGTGATACTAATTACTTCAATGAGCATGGATACGAATATTCTATTATTACTAAAAAACTAACTAAACTCATTTATCTTGACTGGTGTAAAGAAACTAAAGAATGTGAGTTAATACGACTTGACAACCTCAAAGAAATGAATATAGTAGCACGTTTACAAATCAGAGATATAAATCATCTGCACGAAGTAATTAATTTTTTTACTAATCAATTTCCGAATTACGATTACTCAAAATTAGCATAATAAAAACAAATAACAATGTTTTGTGCCACATAACTTTTTTAAAACTAAAACCAAAGTAAATATGAAACCCACCCTCTACATCATATCAATATTCCTCATCTTTGAATTTGGCAGAATATCAACTACCCTTGAAACATTGCCGATACAAAACACAGACACCCTGTTTTTCTCTACGGAGCTGAACGATGTCAACTTACTTAATGCTTTGGAGTGCTTCGAGGCGAAAGCAAGCCACATAGTCCTAAAACAAGCTAAATTTGAAAGTGGAAATTATACCTCACGTCTTGCAGTTGAGGATAAAAATATTTTCGGGCTTTTTAATTCTGCTTCGGGAAAATACTATATATTTGAACATTGGATTGAAAGCGTTTTGGCTTACAAGAATTTAGTTCAGAGAAAATATAAGGGCGGTGATTATTATAAATTTCTTGAGGAGTTGCCCTATGCGAGTGATGGAAATTATTGCGGGAAGGTTAGGGGGATGTAACGGTTGGTGGCTTGGCGAAGTACCGCCTTGCAGAATGTTCAAATATAGTACAAAGGCTTGTGGCGGTATTTTGCCAAACCACTGTTATAAGCCGTTTTTATTCGTGTTTGGCTTAACAATTTAATTTAAAAACAATGTCAGTATCATTAAACGCAACAGCTTATTCAAGCAAAGAAAGCAAGGAATTTCAGAAACATTACAACGCTGTAAAATTCTGTATCGAAAACGAATTGTCGTTCCCAAAAGAAACCTCTGAATTTTTCAAAGGCAAACTTGGTGGCGATGATTTGGAAGACATTAAATCCGAAGCGATACTCGGTTATTTAGATAATGGGGTTTCAATTGAAATGCCTTTCAGATATTTCAGAGGTTCAGAAGTTCAAATCAATGTTTCTGAAATTCCGTCAGGTGTCGATTTAATTGTTGTGAAGCTGTCGTAAAATGGCTTATAACGGATGTGTGTATGGCACGTTGCTTACACTTAACTTGACTTGAAACACAAAACTTTAATAATATGGAAACAGATAATTTGAAACACGAAAAGCAATGTGCTATACACGATGTTATATAC
>Ga0172381_10000152_pt1 | contig 81231 bp, 86 predicted proteins | sample Leawel6488metaG_FD_119754 | JGI IMG/M metagenome (GOLD analysis project Ga0172381, IMG submission 119754) | Leachate microbial communities from a municipal landfill in Southern Ontario, Canada - Leachate well 64-88 metaG | ecosystem: Engineered > Solid waste > Landfill > Unclassified | place...
AATTATTGATAAAAAACAGCAAATAATAATTACAATTATAACAACCGGCAGCAAATCTATCAAAGATAAAACAATAGCCGCTAAAACTTTCTCGCATAATAAAAAAAATATATTCATATCCTAACAAACTTTTATGAGGTTTCGTTTCGCTCAATCCATTTTTTTGAATTTGCGCTTTTGTCTATTTTTTTTATTTTAACACAAAACCGCGGAATTGCCGCGGTTTTGTTTCTCTGAATACGGCGCTCAGCCGGTATGCCATAACTGTGTAGAGTAACTATGCCACTCGGTCACCCGACTTAGCATAGGCTGGCTGCGGGTCTTGGATTCGAACCAAGATTGATGGATTCAGAGTCCATATGCCTACCATTAGCAGAACCCGCAATCGACTAATACTGTCTAAATTTTAATAAATCTTTACACTTAAAAACTTCTTCTTTCCTTGAAATTTGGACTTGATGACCGCTAATGTGCGGATGAAATCCAAGAGTTTCCACACCATCAAAAACTATTTTTCTCAAACTTTCATTTCTATTTGAAAATAATAATTTATATGTACTTGTCGGTTTGTGTACACAGAAACATCCTTCCGCTTCATACAGACCGCGCAAATAACGTATTAAAAACTCCTTATTTTCTGAAATCCATTTCGGAATTTCAACTTTCAGGTTCGATCTACTTCCCACTGGCACCCCAAGCCTCTCGCTGATTCTCTTTTGGTAAATCCTTATTCTTGTGCAATTTACTCCCTTACCAACCCCCGATACTGATGGCTTTTTATCAAATATTCTTTCAACTAGAAACGAATATCTTTCAATAAACCCGTTGTTATTCGAGTTCGAGAAAATCATCAATCCATCGGTTCGCGGACATTTTTCAATATGCCCATCGCCCAACACCACACCGATCAACTCCGCCAAATCACCATTTTTCAATAAATCCGGATAAACTGACCTTATCTTCCCTGCTTTTTTCATTCTTTCGCGCCACACGTAAAAATTATCCAAACCATTTTTTAAAAACGTTTGTGAAATTTTATTTACGCTCGCGTTTGTTTCCTTATTGAGTCCTTTGCACCATGAAGCAGGCCGCTTTTTCAAACTTTCACGCCATTTTTTATATCTCGCATCATCCTTCGGTAAAAGGTTGGGCCCAATTAATTTATTTTTGCGAAGTATAGCCATATACTAACAATACTATAATTCGCCATAAAAATCTACCAATAGCTGATACCGTGCGCCGATCAATACGAAATAAAGCTTTTGCAAACCTTATCATTCTGCAATATTTTGACTAAACTTTCAAGTGGCGGGTGATGGCGATCATGCTGGAGAAGACGCCCAGGGCGGCGCCGATGGCCATTTGCATGCCCAGTATCGGCCACAAATTCGCGGAAAAATTGCGCCATAAATCCAAGCCCGAAAGCACTCCCGCCAAGGCGGGGCTGGCATACCAGCACACCGCCGCCGCGACGATAAGCGACAGCCCCGCGGCCAGAAGGCCGAAGATCAGGCCTTCCACCAGAAACTGGCCGCGGATGAACCACTGCGACGCGCCCACCAGCCGCTGGATGCCGATTTCCCGCTTGCGGCTCAAAATGGCCATGCGCACGGTGTTGAAAGTCACCATAATTGAAATCACGCCCAGGATCGCGAACAGCGCCAATCCGGCTTTTTGCGCGTTGTCCGTGAACGCGAAAATCTTTTGAATTGTTTCTTTTTTCTCAACATAATTAACCTTGTTGACCAAATCCTTGTAATCATCCTGCGCCAGCAAGGCGGTTACCTGGTCAAATTGCGCCGGCGATGCCGCGCTCACGCTCAACGACGAAAACAGCGGATTGCCATTGACCTCGTCCAGCGATTCCAGCAACAACTCGTTGTTTTGATGCCGTTGCCGGAAAACCGCCAGTGCCTGGTCTTTGGAAATATAATCCGCCTGATCAATGCCGGAAATTTCTTTGATCTTGTCTTTGACCCGCAAAATATCGTCTTCGGAAACGCTTTCGTTGAAATAAATTGAAATATCGGCTTTTTCCTGCAATTCATTAACCAAAAAATCGCTTACGGTTTTCAACGAAAACAGCGTGGTGGTGAGTAAAATCGGAATCATAATGATGAAAATATTGGCCGCCGCAATGCCGGAATCATGCGCCAAATTCTGCCATCCCAAAATAATTATCCGTTTCAAAGAAGTTAACATATAAAAACGACTGTTGACTATTAACTATTAACCATTTAACAAAATGCCATTGCATTCGTATTTTATAGTTAAAGGTTAAAAGTCAAATGTTAAAAGTTAGTTTTGCGCTACAGCGCGAAGCGGCCATTTTGCTCGTCGCGCACCACTTTGCCTTTGTCCAGAGTTACCACGCGCTTTTTCAATTTGTTGACGATCTCGCGATTGTGCGTGGCCAGCAGCACCGTGGTGCCCATTTCATTGATTTTCAATAAAAGTTTCAAGATATCCAAGGTGTGATATGGATCAAGATTGCCCGTGGGTTCGTCGGCCAGCACCACCTCCGGCCGATGGATCAATGCCCGCGCGATGGCCACCCGCTGGCGCTCGCCGCCGGAAAGCTCGGCCGGAAAATTTTTCGCGTGGTCTTCCAATTCCACGATTTCCAATATCCGCGGCACATTGAATTTTATTTCCGCGTCGCTGGCGCCGATCACTTTCATCACATAAGCGATGTTGCCGTAAACCGTCATATTCGGCAGCAGTTTGTAGTCCTGGAAAACCGCGCCGATGCTCCGCCGCAAATGATTGAGTTTGCCGGGTTTCAATTTGTAAATATTCTGATCATTGAACAAAATACTGCCCTGGGTGGGTTTTTCTTCCACCAAAACCAATTTGAAAAGCGTGGTCTTGCCCGCGCCCGAACGCCCCACCACCGACACAAATTCCCCCTGTTGCACGCCAAAAGAAATGCCATCCAGCGCCACCACATTGTTCGTGCCCGCCCCCCGCGAACTGTAAATTTTGGTAATACCGTTAAACTTAATCACAAATGGAAAATTGAAAAATCAAAATTGAAAATGACAATGTAAAATTAAAAATTAAGAATTTATAAATTTTACATTTTAAACTGTCATTTTTATTTTTGATTTTTACACTTTTAATTTAATTTTATTTCCGCTTCCACAAATTCGTCCAAGCCGCCGTCCAGCACTTCGTCAACCTGCGAGGTTTCAATTCCGGTGCGCGTGTCTTTCACCAGTTTGTAGGGATCCAGCACATAATTGCGGATCTGATTGCTCCAGCTGGCCGAGACCCTTTCCCCTTTGATCTTGGACAATTCGGTTTCCCGGGATTCCTGCATCAATTGGAACAGCTTCATCTTCAACAACTCCATCGCCCGGTCGCGATTCTGGCCCTGGATGCGTTCGGTCTGGCAGGTGGCGAATATTCCCGTGGGGATATGAGTGATGCGCACCGCCGATTCGCGCTTGTTCACATATTGTCCGCCCGGCCCGGAAGACCGGTAAAAATCAATCCGCAAATCCTCGGGCCTGATTTCCAAATTTTTCAATTCGCTTTTGGGAAATTCCGGATATACCTCCACCAGCGCAAACGATGTCTGGCGCAAATGTTTGGCATTGAACGGCGACAGCCGCACCAAGCGGTGCACGCCGGTTTCTTTTTTCAAATAACCATAAACCATTGATCCTTTAATGTACACCGAAACCTCTTTATAGCCAACCCGTCCATCGGTCACGCCATCGCCAAACGATTCATGTAAAATGTTTGCCTTGAATCCCTTGCGTTCGCAATAACGCTGATACATCCGCAGCAGCATCGCGCCCCAATCCTGCGCGTCCTGGCCGCCCGCGCCCGAATGAATGGTCAAAATCGCGTTTTCACGGTCATACTTGCCCGACAAAAAAACCAAGACCTCTTTTTCTTCCAATTTTTTTGAAACCGCATCAATCTCGCTTTGCCCGCCATTCTCGGCGATCATTTCCAATTCCACCCGCAAGTCATCCAAATCGCCGATAATCTTTTTCAGTCCGGCCAATTCCTCGCTGATCCGGGCGGCAACTTCGGGAAATCCCCAAAAATCCGGCCGCGCCGTTTCGGCCTCCAACTCGGCAATCCTTTTCTTTTTGGCCGCAACGTCAAAGACGGTCCATCAAAAGATGGAGCTTATCCTGCAATTCCGCGATTTGCGCATTGATTTCGGCCATATAAATTCCTACAATCCCCACTGCCAATTTACCACACAAAATCCACAAAAACAACCCAAAAGGTTGTTTTTACAATGAGCCGAGAAGAGGGGTCGAACCTCCGACCTGCGGTTTACGATACCGCCGCTCTGCCAACTGAGCTACCTCGGCGTGAATAGTAATGAGTTGATGAGAAATGAGTTGATGAGAAAATTCAAAAACAAATACCATCAAGGCAAGGAAATTTTAACACAAAATATAAAAAAAGAAAGAGCTCAATCGCATGGTACAAGCGGCATGAAAAAATCCACGTCGTCCTCCGTTAACTGTAGCCCTGTATTGTTTAGTTTTAAGCTTGATTGCCGTTTGTCGCTTCTTGCAAAGCAAAAGTTTTTCTCCTTTGCCTTAATTGCCGGTATTTTCATAATCCTGTCAGGATCAACAAAAACCTTGCAAATAAAACAAACTACTCCGAAAAATAACATTCTGCTATTGCACCGAGGACAAATAAATTCCATTTCCTGCGCTTCTTGATCATTGCACAATCAGCATCACCCCTTATTGTAAATAGTACTATGCGAACATATATTCTCTATTCTTTTTTTCGCACTTTGTCAAAAAAACCGCTCACTGACAAAAAACATTCCAACATTCTCGAGAATGTCAGAATATCGGCAAACGAAAAAACTAATTTTGCGAGGGCTGGTTTGTTTGGTTTTGGAACTCATCGGCGCGGATTTTGCGGCCGGGGATGCCCAGCGCCAGGAAAAATCCGCCGGCGATCAAGCTCACCACAATGGCCGCCTCAAATTGCGCACCTGACAAAATCGTATTCTTGTGCGCCATTATCCCCAGCCCAAAACCAATAAGTATCCCGCCCAAAATCGTGAAAATGAATTTAATAATCGGATGCATAATTTTTCTTAATTTTGACAAACTATATATAGTTTGTCAAAAAAATGTGGCTTCGCATCGTGTTGCAATATTTATTTAGCTTGCCCATTATTAAATCCTATCTTGGGCGTTGGTTTTTCCTCTTCCTCTATTAAAAGTCGCAAAATATCAAATATTTCTTTTAGTTTGCTATCGTAGCGTTTTTCCATTTCCATAATCTTGCGTTGCAATGCTTCGTTAGTGCCCAATAGCCCTCTTATCTTGGTAAAGGTTCTAATTATCTGTATATTTACATCAATGGCTCGGTCGCTGTTCAATACGCTTGATAGCATAGCTACGCCTTGCTCGGTAAAGGCATAGGGATATTGTCTAACTCCGCCCCAACCCGTTATCACAATTTGTGATTTCAAGTTTTCCAACTCTTGCTTTTCCAGCTTAAACATAAAGTCAACAGGGAAGCGTTTAAGATTTCTTTTAACGGCTTGATTTAAAACCCCTGTCTTTACCCCGTAAAGCTCGGCAAGGTCTCGGTCAAGCATAATCTTTCGGCCTCGGATAATATAAATTTTGCTAATTATCCGCCCGCTCGGGATTATTCCGTTGTTGTTTTCTTGCATATTTTTATTGTTTAATTTGGCAAATTGCAAAATCAAATTCAATTATCTTTTTTTCGCGAAGTCGCAGATGTCTTTGTATTCGCACCATTCGCATTGCCAGCCCGGTTTGGCGCGGAAGTCGCTTTTGGTGATTTCTTTGATAATTGAGGCGATCTTGTCGCGCTCGTCAACGATATCCTGCCCGGCCGGCGAAAACGACAGCGGCTTGCACTCGTTTAAATAAAAATAGGTTAATTTTTTTGAGTCCAAATCAAAAACCTCTTTGGCCGCGATCTGGTACATCATCAATTGCATTTTGTCTTCCGGCCGCAAGCGATCTTTGGCTGTGCCGGTTTTATAATCAATGATCTCCGCGCCGGATTCGGTTTCGTCAATGCGGTCAATTTTGCCGGTGATCGCATGGCCGTCAATTTTCAAATTGAAATCCTGCTCCAGCGCCGGCGCGCCGTTGATCAAAAGTATTTTGGGCCGGCGGACGGAAAAATCATTCCAAAAATTTTTCAGCGACGCCAATCCCTGTTTATAATAATTTTCTTTTTCCTCCTTGCCGTCATACCATTCGTCAATCCAATTTTTTTTGTAAATATCGGCCAGCTGTTTGAAATTGCCTTTCTTGTTGCCCAGTTCAAACAGAAACTCATAAAGCGAATTGTGCATGGTTTTGCCGTAACTGAAAAACGGCTTGCCGCGCGTGGGCACCCGCAAAATGTGGGCAAACTTGTATTGCATCGGGCATTTTTCAAAAGTCGCCAGCTGGGTGAACGAAAAATGACCCGGCAGCGCCGCCCGCACCTGCGGCCGCCGGTAATTGTTGGCCACGCGCACCATCGTCACCTCGTTTTGATGGTTATCTCCGTTATAGCCCATCTCGTGCAAAAAACGCGACACTTTTTTTGCTTTGACCCCGCCGTAATCCGCCGCCGAAGTCAAATACAAACCGCGCCGCGCGCGAGTCATCGCCACATAAAACAGCCGGCGCTCTTCTTCCAAATGCGCATCGCCCTCGGGCGCGGGATCTTTGGCCAGCGCTTCGGGCATCTCAATCTCGTCGCCGCGTTCGTTGGTGGGAAATTTGCGATCCACCAAATTGGCGATGAACACATATTCAAATTCCAACCCTTTGGCGGAATGCACCGTCATTATCTGCACCGCGTCCGGGGTTTTGACCGGATCAAAACTCAACTTGCCCTCTTCACCGGACTCAATTTCCATATCCAGCTGGTCAATGAATTTTTTCAAATTGGGATCAAGGTTGGCCGCCTCAAAATCCTTGATCTTGCCATAAAATTGGCCGATAAAATCAATCTCGCCCCGGCGATCTTGGCGCACCAAATTTTCCAAATAGCCCGACTCTTCCAAAAAAGTCAGCGCCAATTCGGAAACATTCTTTTCGCGACTCAAAGCGCCATGTTTTTCTATCATCGCCATCAACTTGGCAATGCCCGCAACGCCATGCGGAGTAATCCCGGCGATCAGCGGCAATTCAATCAACGATTCGTAAATTGATTGGGATTTTTTGTAGCCGTATTGGGTAATTTTCACGATATCCGCGCCGGGAATCATCAAAAACGGCATATTCAACACCCGCCACATCGCGCCGCTTTCATGATAATTGTTCAAGATCTTCAAATAGGAAATGATATCCAGCACCGCGGGCTTGGAATACAATCCCTTCAACGCCATAAATTGCGCCGGCACGCCCGACCGCTCGCACGCCCGCGCGAATTGCGCCGCGCTTTCATTGGCGCGCAAAAGAATGGCAAAATCGCCATAATTCAAATCGGCGCTTTCTTTCATCAGCCGGATAATTTCATTGACCGCGCCCTGCACCTCCTGCTCCACGGTCTTGAAATGCAAATGGCGGATGGTACCCACGCAACCGCTGTCGGCCACCAACCGCTTGTCAATTTTGGCCGCAAATTCCAGCCGCCGCGGATTGTTTCCTTGAATAAAACCATAGGCCGCGTCCAAAATATTCTGGCACGACCGGTAATTGCGCGTCAATACCGCTTGCGCCGCCTCGGGAAAATCATTTTTAAACTGCAAAATATTGCCGAAAGCCGCGCCCCGCCAGCGGTAAATCGCCTGGTCATCATCGGCGCAAACCGTTAAATTATTTTTGGGGGCCGCCAAAAGCTTCACCAATTCGTATTGAATCCAATTGGTATCCTGGAATTCATCCACCAAAATATACTTGAACTGTTGGCGATATTTTTTCAACACCGCCGGCCGTTTTTTGAATAAATCCAGCGTGTAGTTCAACAGATCTCCAAAATCCAACAAATTGTTTTCCAACAGCAAATTTTGATATGTTTGATACGCGCGCGCCACTTCCCGCGCTTTTTCTTTTTCCTCAATCTCGCCCTTCGCATATTTCAAATAATCCGCGGGAAAAATGGCCTGGTCTTTGCACCGCGAAAAATGACCCAGCAGGGCGTGGATGAATTTTGCCGGATTGCCCAACGGCTTGTAATATTTCAATTTGAACCGGTCCAAATTCTGCCGCGCCAACAACCAAGCCGCGGTCTGATCAACCAATTTGAAATTTCCCGACAGTCCGATATCAATCGCGTTGCGCCGCAACACCCGCTCGCAAAACGCGTGGAAAGTGCACACCCAAAGATCGGCGTAAGCCAGCGACAACAGCTCATCCACCCGATCCGCCATCTCCCCGGATGCCTTGTCGGTGAAAGTAAGCGCCAATATCTCCTCCGGCTTGGCAAACCCTTGTTCCACCAGCCACGCAATCCGATGCGTTATCGCCCGCGTTTTCCCCGTCCCCGCCCCGGCGACAATAAGCAACGGCCCCTCGCCATGGGTAACGGCAACTCTCTGCTCCTTATTAAGTTTATTCAAATCCAAAGCCATTGATTTTATTTTTTCTCTACCAACCGGTATCTTTTTGAAAGTATTTTTATGTCGCCCTGCGAGCGCGACGGCGCGAACACGAGGAATTCGCCAGCAGGCGAATATCCGTGCGACATAAAAATACTTTCAAAAAGATACACTCACCCCAACTCCCACTTTTGCATTTTAGCGCAAAAGACGACAAAACAAAAATGCGCCGGTCTCCCGGGCATTTTTTGCATTTGGATTTGAAAATTAGTTAATTGGAAATTTATTGGTCATTGGAAATTGGAAATTGGTCATTGATTATGAATCTCCTCCTCCTTTTGCGTCCAATCCTTGTATTTTTCTTCCACTACGTCTTTTTCTTTTTGGATGCGCTGGTGCTTGGCTTCCAATTCCACAGGAATTGGGCGCTTCTGCTTGGTGTAAAAATCGTAAATCGCTTCGGCCAGAGCGTCGGCGGCCAGCACCGAGCAGTGCAATTTGATCGGCGGCAAACCGCCCAGCTGGTCAACGATTTCTTGTTTGTTAATCAACGCCGCCTTTTCCAACGACATCCCCTTGGCAATATCCGTGATCGCGCTGGAAGTGGCAATCGCCGCCACGCAACCAAATGTCTCAAACTTGATATCCTTGATAATTTCCTTGCCCGCTTTATTTTTGGCAACTTTAATATACAGCCACATGACGTCGCCGCAAACTAAGTTCCCCACTTTGCCGATGCCATCCGGATCCGCAATCTTGCCGTAATTGTGCGGCGCCTTGAAATGTTCCATTACGGTAGAAGTGTATGGACCAGTTGACGAACCGCAAACTGCCGGTTTCTTTTTTGTTGTTTTTTTGGTTATTTTCATTCGATTAAATTAAAAATTAATTTCAAAATGATCTCTAAAAAGGGTTAGACCCTTTTTAGATTAGTAAGCGGTTTTGAAGGGGGAGATTTCGCGCAGGCGGGCGATGATTTTGGGCAAGACCTTTAATACATAATTCACTTCGTTGGCCTTTGACCAGCGGCCAAGCGACAGGCGCAACGAGCCGTGCGCTTCCTGCGCCTGCAAGCCGATGGCCAACAACACATGGCTGGGCGCCAACTTTGCCGATGAACATGCCGAACCGGTGGAAGCGGCAATGCCGTTTAAATCCAATTGGATGATCATTGATTCGCCTTCCACAAATTCAAACCAGATATTGGCATTGCCCGGCAACCGCTTTGTTGGATGGCCATTCAAATGCGCCCCGGGAATATTTTTCAAAATTCCGGCAATCAGTTTATCGCGCAACGCCGCCAAACGCTTGCTTTCCTTGGCCATTTCTTTTTGCGACAACTTTCCCGCTTGGGCAAAACTGTAAATCGCGGGTACGTTCACCGTGGATGACCGCATTCCGGATTCCTGGCCGCCGCCGTGCAATATCGGTTCAATTCTCAGCCCTTCCCGAACGAATAAGCACGCCGCGCCTTTTGTGCCGTAAATTTTTTGCGAACTGGCCGTCAGCAAATCAATGTTCATTTTTTTCACATCAATGGCAATCTTGCCGAAGGTCTGCGCCGCATCGGTGTGAAAACACACGCCTTTTTCGCGGCAGATCTTGCCAATCTCGGCAATCGGCTCAATCGTACCAATCTCATTGTTGGCATGCATCACCGAAACCAAAACCGTATCCGGCCGGATGGCCGCCGCCACTTCCGCGGGATTCACCAAGCCAAAATTATCCACCTTCAACTGTGTAACCTCAAACCCCTGCCTTTCCAGCCACTCCGAACTTTCCATCACGCACGCGTGTTCAATCGGCGAAATGATCAAATGCTTGCCGCGGTTTTTGTTGGCAAACATCACGCCCTTCAACGCCAAATTATTGCTTTCGGTCGCCGATCCGGTGAAAATAATTTCTTTGGGATTGGCATTGATAATGCCGGCAATATCGGCGCGGCTCTGCTCCAAAACCTCGCGCGCGGCTTGCCCGAAACTGTGAAACGACATTGAGTTGGCAAACACCTCAGGCAAGCGCGCCGTCACCATTTTGGCCACCCGCAAATCCACCGGCGTGGCCGCGGCATAATCCATATAAATCCTTGGCAGCTGTTTGGGAAGTATTTTCTTTTTTATTTTCGCGTTGTTTTTTTTAGGCATAGGTTTTTATAATTTTCAATTTCCAATTTACAATTTATAATGAATGACCAATGAATCAATTTTCAAACAAATGCTAAATCGTTATTATCTATTTGAATCATTGAAACATTGAAAAATCATTGAAAATTGAAGTTTGAAAATTGAAAATTAGCGAATTTTGTTATTAATTAATTCTTCCAGCGTTACCGACGCCAAAAAATCATTAACCGCATCCTGCATCTTGCACCACAAGTTTTTTGCCAAGCAATCTTCCTGGCGGGAGCATTTGCCGTCAATACATTTAACTTTGGTGGCCGGATTTTCAATCGCGTTGAAAATCTCGCCAATCTTAATCTCTTGGGCAGGCCGGCTCATTATGTATCCGCCGCGCACGCCTTTTTTTGCCGCCAATAATTTTGCTTTCAAAAGTTTGGCAAAAATCTTTTCCAAATAATCCCCAGGCATCTTTTCGCGAATCGCGATCTCGCGTACCGATACCGCCCGGTTATCAACGGAATTCTGCGCCAAATACGCCATTGCCCTCAACCCATATTGCACTTTTTTTGATATTTTCATAAAAACAAAAGCCGACTAATCTTGTCGGTTATATCTTAGCAAATTATTTAATTGCCTGTCAAATAAAAAAAGAACTCTGAGCGCAAAGATGAATTTAAATTAATCATCCCCGCACACAAAGTTACTATTAACCGCAGCCATACGCAACCGGGACTCCATGATCCCCCGATCCTCGCACCTGCCAAGCAGTAGTGGCTCCTTGCCCCACTGCCATTGATGAGGAAAGGCCAACCCCGTTATTCAGCACTCGGAACAGGCCAGTCCCGTCTTGGTTCTTGTAGAGGAGTACCTCCCCTATGTCTCCATTACCAACATAGGCACGTCCATCGTCGGAGTCAAAGATCAATGCTCCATTCTCATTTATGTTGCAAACGAAATTTCCGTTTGCATCATATGCAGGGGTTGACGATGTCCTGGTAAATTGGCCATTCCATTGCTCAGCCGGCGTTCCTGTTGCCCACGGCTGCGCAATAACTACACTCATCCCTGCAAAAAGCAGGCACATTCCAAGCAGCGTTACGGCTGCAACTTTTTCAAAGCTCATTTTCCACAACTCCATCATTTATCGCTTCCCAACGCTACACCGTCAGGAAGCATCGTTTAAGGTACTGTTAACTACAATTTGTTATTAGCACACCGCCATTTGTTTGTCAAGACCTTCACAGAACAGGTCTTAATTTCAGTCAATAGCGGCACGATTTCTTTTGTAGCACGCCCCTTTTTTCTTGTCAAGCCCACGCCCCAAATAGTACTTTCTTTTCGCATCGCCAAACTTCTCAATGGCGTAGCGCAACATTGTGCGCGGCATGGTTTTATAATGCTTTTGTAAAAATTCTTCTTCAACCTCTTGGCCGCAGCGCTTGCCCGCCTTATCGGCGAAGTTCGCCCGCGGGCGGCCGATTTCGCGCAACATCCAGCCCACGGCTTTGTGGATCAAATCTTGCTTGTCATTAACCAATATCTCGGCGATTGCCAACGCCAAGCGCGGCTCGCCCTTTTTAATAAAATGAAAAGTTGCCAGCATCGCGATTCGCCGTTCCCACAAGCTTCCCGACTTTGCCAATTCAGATAAAATATCCGCATCCTCGCTATCCAAATCCAAATATGCACCCACAATTTTATCCGCCGACAAATCCACCAAGTCCCAATTATTGATAAATTCGGTGTTCGCCAGATACAAATCAAAAATTTCTTTCCGAGCCGCCTCATCGGCTTTTTGAAATTTGGCAACCAAAATCAAAAGCGCACACAATCGTTCCTCGTGGAATTTGCTATGTAAAAGTTCCTGCGTTTCACCAATTGAAATTTCCCGCCAATATTTTTTCACCACCGCCCGCGTTTGCGGCACCATCACGCCCAAAAACAAATCCCCCTCGGCGTATTCCCCCGGCCCGGTCTTGAAAAACCTCTGCAAACCCTTTGCCTTTTGAGCATCCGCCATCCCCCGCAATTCTTTTTGTAAGTCGTCAACTATTGACATTTTTTTATATTATGCTACGATAACTTCGTGAAACCATGAATACCAACGGCCTAAGAAGCCTATTAGGTGCAGTGCTTTTAATCGCACTGCTAATGTTAAATGCATCGGCTCACGGATCTTCTGGTGATGGAGCATTCTTTGACAGCGCCACCACCAAGAACATCGCGATTAGAGGATATAGCGATGATCCAATATTTGACGAAAATCTCACGATCGCTTTCATTGATTACCGGGTATATTATGCGCCCGGCAATGAAACGCGAGAAAACTTCATCGCCACCCAAGAAGTACCCAAAAGCCTTTTTGAGACGGGTCTCAAAAAGGAATATGCTGGCGATGGCATATGGTGCTATGTCCTGCACGCAATCATACCGATTAGCATCCCGAAGGATTTGTTAGACAAATCCACGGATGTGTTCTTATTGATTGGCAGTGAAGGCCAACACGCCGCGACACTTGAACATATTTAGATGCAATTCTGCTATAAAAATCCTCTTTTTCTTTTTTATATTACCATTATTTTGATGGTTTTCTTTTTTATAAGCGAACCGCCAGATTTATTTTCCTTTCCACTTGCAACCAACTTTATTTTTTATTGCCACCACTTCAGCTTCAACAATTTCATTTTTATATTTTTGGTTTTGCGGGTAAAATCGCGCAATCGCCAGACCTTCGGCAACCATTTTTTGGTTGATATTTTCACCATTTAAAAACAAATAGCGCAGTTGGCGGCCGTATTGATCCAAATCCTCGGAGTCCCGTTCCAGCAAAACGGTTTTTCCCAAAACCAATTCTTCCAACCGCAACCGCCCCGCGTCATAGCAAGAATAACCTTTTTCATCGGCATCAATGCCCAGCAGCCGCACATGATCGCCGGCGGAAACTATCACCGTGTCGCCGTCAAGCACTTTGGTGACAATCGCCGTCCCGCTGCCGATGTTGCCCGCCTTTGGCAGCGCGTCCCTCGTTCCATCGGTTTCGCGCCCCTCGTCTCCGCTGCCGAAATTGCCCGAGGTTGTAGTATTATATTCCGATGATTCCGATGGTATCGCGCCCCCAAGTTCCTTGCTGCCAAAAGGCAAAAGCAACTTCGGCAGCGTGACGACCAAAACCAACAACCCAAAAGCCGCCATCCCCGCAACAAATATATTTTTAAAATTATAATTCACTTTGTTTCTCGGCTTATAAAATTAGCGACCGCTAAATTTACAAGCTGGAGTGTATAAATTTCAAAGCAATGGCAAAAGATTTTTTATTTGCCGCCGGGCATTTTCCCGGCCTTGATTTAAAATTTCTTCCATTTTAAAAAAATCAAACCAGCGATATTGCGCGGATGGCGGCTTGAAACAAAAATCGCATTGTTTTTCTTCAAACCGGCTCAATTCTTTTTGAATGATATCCATTGCTCGGGCGGCGATTTCAATGCGGTTGATCTTGCCGGCTTTTTCATCTGCAATCCGGTCCACCGCGTAAATTGACGATCCAATCACAAAATCCGCGCCCGCGGCGCGGACTTCTTCGGCCGGCAGATTGCGCGTTGCGCCGCCATCAATATAAAATTTATTGTTAATCTTTTGCGCCGCAAACACTCCCGGGTAGGCCGATGACGCCATTACCGCGGCCACCGGATCGCCGGAATTGAAAACCTCCCTTTCTCCGGTCGCCAAATTCGTCGCGCAACAAGAAAAAGGAATCTTCAATTGATTGAATTCCCCGCCCCGGCACAAATCCGCCAGCGCCCACCGGATATATTCAAACGCGCCGTCCGCGCCTTTGGCGAAAAGCAATTTGTTCTTCTTGCCGAAATTTCCGATCGCGTTATCATAAAATTTATGCAAAGAATCCAGTCCACCCACCGCATAAGCCAGCCCCATAATCGCCCCCGACGACACGCCGGAAATATAATCAATTTCTATTCCCGCTTTCTCCACTTCCTCAATGGCGCCGATATGCGCCACCCCCAGCGCCCCGCCCCCGCTCAAAGCAAGTCCAATTTTTTTATTGTTAACCATGGAATTTATTATTGATCAGCTCAAAATATAAGCCGATGACGGCCCCTTGCCTATTTGAACGATCATTTTTAATTTTTTGAGTTTCTGCAAATGCAATTGCGCGGTTCTGGGCGGACAATTTAAAATATCCATAACATCTTTTTTGGTGATCTTTCCGACTTGATCCATAAAATCAATCACCTTTAATTGTTCAGGGGCCAGATAAATCTGCGATTCCAATTTGGCATCAACTTTGCGGCGCGCCAGCATCGTAATTTTTGTTTTGGTGCTTTCAATTTCTTCCTTAAACCCTTTAACAAAATATTCAAGCCACGCGGTAAAATCAGTTTTCCGTTCTTCGTAATTTTTACCGATATTGATTGCTTGATAATATTTTTGCCGATCATTATTGTAATAATCCTCCAAAGCGAAAAGCCGGCGGAAATCATATCCGCGTTGATAAAGTATAAGCGTGGCCACCGCCCGCGCCGTGCGGCCGTTGCCATCGGCGAACGGATGGATCGCGGCAATCTCCTGATGTGCGATTCCCGCCGCAATCACCGGATTAATGTTTGAATTCTCGTTTTCCCCGATCCAGTTAATCAAATCTCGCGCCAATTGCGGCGCTTTTTCCGGAACCGCGGCCGTATAAACAATTTCATCGGTAAAGCCAAACTGTCTTTTTACCACATAAACCATTCCTTTGCGATAATGGCCGGACTGCTCCAAAGGCAAGGTTTTATTGGTAACAAGTTCGTGAATTTTTAAAAAAATCTTTTCCGAAATGGCGCGTTTTTCTTTTACAATTTTGCTGATGTATTGCAGCGCTTTGATATAATTTTGCGCTTCGTAGATATCTCTTTCCGGCGCATCAATTTTTTCCCGACGATACAACGCTTCAATCTGGCCCAGATTCAAAATATTGCCTTCAATGGCGGTTGAAGAATGCGTCATACGAATTAACGCCTGGCGGCGCAAACTCAACTCCTGCGCCGGCAACAACCGCGCTCGGCCGATAATCCCTTTCGCCTCGGCGATTTCGGTGAGCATACTCACGATCTTATTAGTCAATTTGTATTTCGGTTCAAACATAAAAATATATATTTATGATTTGATTTTATCATTTTCAAAATAATCGCGCAATAATCGCGCAATAATCGCGCAAACTAATTGCAGACACAATTAGACAAAAACAGGGCTCGGAAATGGCGCGAAGAAGAGAGATTTGTTTCGCGCGCCATTTCCCAGCCCTGATTTAAATTTAATTTATATAAAAAAACCGGGGAAAATGATGGGGACGATCGGGCGGGCATCCGGCGCGATTGGTTAAAATATCACCGGGCACATCCCTTTTGACAACGCTTTTGGGAACTGTCCGAAGGGTAACCCCGAGGGACGGTAGCCAAGCGTTATCATACTCTCTTCTCCATCATTTTCCCAAGTTTCAATGTGCTTATCCTCACGATTTTATTATACCACGCATTACCTAATTTTGTCAAGCTATTGACATTTATCGCCGGCGGGTATAAATAATCAGTTGTGCCTACCGATTGGTAGGTAGACAATTAAAATTATTATGGAAACCGAGCGCAAAATTGAGATAATTGAGGCGGCCAAAAAGCGGTTCGCCAAGGACGGCTACTCGCCCACTTCAATGGATGACATTGCCGGCGACGTGGGCATCGCCAAGGCATCGCTTTATTATTTTTTCAAAAGCAAGGAAGAAATTTTCGCGGCCATCATTGAAGAGGTTATCGCCGAAATAAAAAAATCTTTGGATCAGGAATTGGCGGTTTGCAAAAACACGCCGGAAAATTTGGCCAAAATGATTGACCGCACCATCGCCATCTGCCTCAAAAACGGAATTGTCATCCGGCCGGTGGATATGAAAGTCGCGGGCTTGCATCCCATCGTATTTGAAAAGATTTTGCCGATGCTGGCCAAAATGAAACAGAATCTGTCCCGGGTGCTTGCCTGCTACGGCGTCGGCCAGAGCGAACTGGCCGCCGAAGTGCTAGTTAACTCGGTTCACGCCTATGTGCTCCAACGCAAGCACGACATCAAGATCACCTCGCAAAAAATTTACAGCCAATATCTGGCATCATTATTTATTAAAAATTAAAATATGAATCCAATCAATTTTTTAAAACAACATAAAGTCGGCGCGATTTTCGCGATAATCGCGGCCGGACTGGTTTTAATCGCCGTTTCTTCGCGGCTCAACAATCAAAGCCAAACTCAAACCGCCAACGACTTGCCCGCGGTCTCGCTGGTTGCGGTCGCCGATTACGCCCAAGCGGCCACGGTCAATTTGGACAACGGCATCGTGGAATCAATGAAGCAAGCCGACCTGAAAGCGCAGATCTCCGCGCAAATCGTTTCCATCAACGCCAAATTGGGCGACAATGTTATTGCCGGACAAACACTGGCCAAATTGCAAGACCGCGATATCAACGCACAATTGGAGCAAGCCCAGGCAAAACTGGATGAGTTAAAAAACGGCGCGCGGCCCGAAGACATTCGCCTTTCGCAAACATCGGCCGATGAAGCCAAAACCGCGTTGGTAAATTCAATCAAAGACAGTTACGCAAAATCCGACGACGCCATCCACAACCACATTGATAAATTTTTCGTCAATCCGCGCCAAAGCACGCCGGAATTTATAATCCTGACCGACATAAGCGGCAATCAAATCACATTTCACCCGTCAAACGATGATCAAGCGCGCAAAATCGCGAATCAAAAATTCGCCCTGGAAGAATTGTTTTCCGGCTGGCAAAAAACAATCAACTTGGTTAATGTCAATTCCAACTCCGATGAAATTGAAAATGCCGCCGCGCTTTCCAAAAAAAATCTGCAAACAATTACTGATTTTTTGAATACGATGGCGCCGATAGTCAATGATTTTACCAGCGGAAACTCCGCTTACAAGCAGATTATTGACGGATACAAAGCCGATTTTTCAACCGCCCGAATAACCGTAAGCGGCGCATTGAGCGCCCTGCAAGGATCGCAAACCGCCGCGCGCGCGGCCAACAACGCCCTGGAATTGAAACTCGCCGGCGCTTCAACCGAACAAATCCGGCAAGCGCAGGCCGCAGTGGATACCCTGAAAGCCGCGCTGGCCAAGACCTCAATTATCGCGCCAATCTCGGGAAAAATTTCCTATATCGCCGGCAATATCGGCGAACTGGCTTCAACCGGCCAGCTTGTCGCCAGTATCGTCAACCCAAACGCTTTACAAGTTAAAAGCTATGCCTCGGAAAACGACCTGCCGCAAATCGCGGTTGGCGATTTTGCCGACATTGACGGCGGCGCCAAAGGCATCGTGAGCAACGCATCTCCGGCGATAGACGCGCAAACCAAAAAAGCCGAAGTGATCATCGCGATCACACAGAATGGGCCGTCGCCCATCGTCATCGGCCAGAGCGTAAGCGTCAGAATTGCCGGCAAACAATCAAGCCAAACAAATAAAAGCTATCTTTTGCCGATCCAGGCGATTCAATTTTCCGGAAACGAAAATTATGTCCTTTCAATCGGCCCGGACCAAAAAGTCGCAAAAATCGCGGTCGCGACCGGCGAAATCGTGGGCGAAAATATTTATGTGACCGGCGGCTTGGCTCCGGATATGAAAATCATTTCATCGGTACGCGGCTTGAAAGAAGGCGACAGCGTAAGTCCGCAGTAGCGGACAATTTCCAAATTACTGAATTACTAATTTTTTAATAAATTACTAAATTCTGGAATTTCAAAATTATGAAATTAATTTAGAAATTAGGAATTAGAAATTTATCATTTTATTTCATGGATTCAAAACCATCATTTGACCAATTGTATCTTGATAAATTGAAATTCAATCCCGCGTTGAAAAAAATGTGGCTGAGTTTTTTTGTCTATCGCTTCCGGGTGATCGCGTTGATGATCGCGCTGATTTCGGTTTGGGGAATTTATTCTTTTTCCAAGCTGCCGCGAGAATCAACGCCAGAAATCAAAATCCCGATTGCGATCGTTAACACGGTTTTTCCGGGCGCTTCGCCAGGCGATGTGGAGGAGCTGGTCACTAAAAAAATTGAGGGAAAAATTGCAGGAATTTCCGGAATAGATACAATGACATCGTCATCGGCAAACTCGGTCTCCAGCGTGGTTGTTCAATTTGACGCCGGCCAAGACCTGAACGATTCCATTCGCAAAGTCCGCGACGCGGTCAGCAATGTAAAAAATGACCTTCCCGAGGACGCCAGTGATCCGACGACATACGAAGTGTCGCTGGACGACAGTCCGATATTAACGCTGGCGCTCAGCGGCCCGTACGATGGCTTCACTTTATACGATTACGCCCAGGATATAAAAGATAATTTGGAAAAAATTCCCGGCATTCGGGAAGTCAACATTGCCGGCGGCGACCAGCGCGAAATTGAAATTAATTATTCCCCGGAAAAATTAAATTATTACGGCATCACCATCGCCCAGGCGAACGGCGCTGTCCAGGCCACCAATATTAGCATCCCTTCCGGCAATTTTGAAGGCGATAAATATGTGTATCCGGTGCGCACCGACGGCCGGGTCTATGATGCGGCGCAATTGCAAAACCTTTCGGTGGGCAGCGCCTCGGGAACAACCATATCCTTAAAAGATGTGGCCACTGTCCGCGAAACCGCAATCAAAAAAACTAAAATTTCCAGAATTTCTTCCCAAGGACTTGCACCAACCGACACGGTAACATTAAGTATCGTCAAACGCACCGGTGGCAATGTTATCAATACGGTTGACCTTGCCAAGGCCTCGCTGGACAATTATGTAAAAACCATTCCCGGGCTTGAATATAATATCACCTTGGACAACGCCAAATATATCCGCGACGATTTTGACCAGTTAATGCACGACTTTTTCTTAACGATTGTTTTGGTGATGGGCGTATTATTCTTGCTCATCGGACTGAAAGAGGCATTGGTTGCCGGACTGGCCATACCTTTGGTGTTTTTCATCACATTCGGCGTGATGGACTTGACCGGCATCACTCTCAATTTCCTTTCCATGTTTTCTTTGCTCCTCTCGCTGGGATTGATCGTTGACGACGCCATCGTCGTGGTTTCAGCCACCAAGCAATATATGCGCACGGGAAAATTCACGCCCGAGGAAGCAGTGCTGCTGGTCCTCAACGATTTCAAAATTGTTTTGACCACCACCACCCTCACCACGGTGTGGGCATTCCTGCCCCTGCTTTTTTCCACCGGCATTATGGGCCAGTTTTTAAAATCAATCCCAATCACAATTTCCGTAACCTTGATCGCGTCGCTGGCAATCGCGCTGATGGTAAACCATCCTTTGGCTGCGATCCTGGAACGGATCCGCCTGACTAAAAACTTTTTTTTCATTTACGCTGGAGTGCTAATGTCATTAGCCGCGTTTTTGCTGTTCCAAAACAATACCGCCGCCAATGCCGCCGGCGCGGTAATTCTTATCACAACCGGACTGCTGGTTTATTGGTATGAAAAAAGCGGCAAATATGCACTGGAAGCAAACAGCCGCCTGGTTACCCTGGAAGCCAAAGACGATGAGCTAATTAAACAAAAACTCCGCGGGCACGGCGATAACGATAATAAAAATTTCTCCAGTCGCTTGCTCCATGGAATATTAAACCTCAATGCCGCGCTCCCGCTCTACGAAAAATATCTGGCCAAATTGATTGACAATACCAAACTGCGCAAAATTTTTTTTGGCGGGATTTTCGCGCTCTTTTTGGCGGCGGCCGCGCTACCGGCAATCGGGATCGTGAAATCGGAATTCTTTCCGGCCGATGATTTCGGCTATATGTACCTCAACATTGAAGCCCCCACCGGTTACAAGCTTTCACAAACCGATGCAATCGTCAAAATCGTGGAAGAAAAACTTCTGGGCTACAAAGAAATTGATAATTTTTCCACCACGGTGGGCGCGGCAATGTCGGCATCAACTTCCAGTTTCCGCAGCAGCTCAAGCGGCAGCGCCGACAAAGCGTCAATCACCATCAACTTGGTGGATAAAAACCAACGCAAATTGAAATCATACGAACTGGAAGAAATCTTGCGCCGCGATTTGGCCAATATTCCCGATGCCAAAGTTACCATTGTTTCTTTGCGCGGCGGGCCGCCCAGCGGTTCGGCATTCCAAGCGCAAATCAGTGGCGACGATATTGTTGAATTGCAAAAAATCGCCAACGACCTGAAACCAGTTTTGGAATCCGTGCCGGAAACCGTCAATATCGGCATCTCGCTCAAAGAATCCGTGCCGCAATACTCGTTCAATCTTGACCAAACAAAATTGGCGCAAAATAATTTGACCGCGGCTTATGTCGGTTCGGTTCTGCGCACCGCCATTTCCGGCACCGAAGCAACCACGATTCTGCGCGACAACGAGGATGTGAAAGTTATCGCGCAATTTGATCCGGCGCTTATTCCCGATTTGGAAGCCGTGCAAAACTTGCAAATATTGAGCCCGTCAAAGCAACCGGTGTTTTTGAAAGATGTGGCCAAAATTTCGCTTGATCCTTCGGTGGAAAGCATCTCCCGCATTGATCAAAAGCGGACGGTGCTGCTGACCGGCGATATCACCGCCAACACCACCTCCAACGCGGTTTTGGCCGAATTCCAAAAAAAAGCCGCATCATACAAATTGCCCGACGGCTATGAAATAATTTACGGCGGCGCCAACGAAACCAACACCGAATCCGTCACATCAATTATTGCGGCTATGGGACTGGCATTCATCTTGATCGTGGCGACGATGGTCATCCAATTCAATTCATTCATCAAAGCCGCCATTGTTTTAATCACCGTGCCGCTGGCATTGATCGGCGTATTTATCGGTATGGCAATTTTGAACATTCCTTTGAGTTTCCCGGGTCTGATCGGCATTCTGGCGCTCTTTGGCATCGTGGTGAAAAACGCGATCATCCTGATTGACAAAATCAATTTGAACCTGGCCAACAACATCAATTTCCGCGACGCGATCATTGACGCGGGCAAATCCCGGTTTGAAGCCATCTTTATCACCTCGTTTTGCACCATCATCGGCATCATCCCGATCACTCTCTCTAGCATCACCTGGCAGGCCTTGGGCGTCTCCATCATCAGCGGCCTGACGGTCTCCTCCTTATTCACCCTCTTCATGGTCCCGGCTCTTTTCGCCAGCTTTGTGAAACAGGAAAATTGAACACCCGCATTTGTATAAAAAAAGAAGCATGATGCAAGGGATCAACCCATCGCAAAATGCTCTTGCGTCTGTTCCTCCACCCACCGCATATCGGCACTTGATAGTTTCAGACTATCAAACCCCGAAACATCAACGGCGGTAAGATTAACCAACCGCACAAATGCGGTTGACCTGTCTTTATCTGCATAAAGCAGGTAAAGAACATCCTCATGCCTTATCTTTTGCTCGTAGCGGAAAAGTCCTTCTTCCGCCTCCTCTGCATCGGTCTGAGCCAAGGCGGTCGCGAGAACGACCTCATACTCTCCCATAGCCCCCAAGGAGGGGGCAAGAATCTCGCTGCTGTTCTCGGGAACATTGAACCCCATCGCCGGCATAACTGCCAGCATCATTACCAGTAACACACTGGCGGCCATAACCATGGCCAATTTTGTCTTCACGATATTATTAAAGCATACTTCCTTGATTTTGTCAAGGTTTAGGAAAAGAACGACTGCCGAAAATTGCATTCCGTTGTTTATTCTCCCTTTGCAAAAGGGAGTACCCGATAGGGGGGGATTTGAATTTCTTGAATTTCAAAAATCCTCCGACGCGATTACGCGCCACCTCCTTTTCCAAAGGAGGAATAATTCACCACAATGCAAAATCAAAACGCGGATGCTGATTACAGCGCGGCGAGGCAGGAATTGTGGGCGGTTACTTGAGAATTGTATAAATTTATTTTTTCTTTGTAGCTGTCGTGCAAAATTTTGATTTGGCTTATTTGAGAATTGTAATTTTTAATATCTTGATTGATGGCGGCGTAATTTTGAGGCGATATTGCCCCGGATTTTTCTTGATTGATTTTGCCCAGCATAATTTCCAGATCGGCATCGTATTTATCCAGCGCCGCTTTGGCGCTTTCAATTTGCGCCGCCAAATTATCGTCAACGCGCGGACAAGCCGATGCGGGCGCCGTGAAAATCTGCACCGCCAGCCAAGTTTTTTGGCCAGCGAATGTTCCATAAACCGCGGCCACGCCAATTTCTTTGTATCCCGTCTTCAAAATATTTTCCCGGTGGCCGGGACTGTCCATCCACGCCCGCACCACCTCCGCATCGTTTTTGTAACCGCCCTTGGCCAAATTTTCGCCGATGGCAATATATTCATAACCGGTCAAACCGACAAAATAGACCGCGTCCAGTTTCGCCGGCGACACATGCTCAAAATACTGGTTATCAAACATATCTTTGGCCTTATTTGCTGCCGCCAAATCCAGCAATGAATTTTCTTTCAAATCAAATCCGACACCCAAAAATATTTGCCGCTGGCGATTGGTTTGGCCAATAATCCCCGCACGCGTCAACGCATCGCCAGCCATTTGGCTTGGTATTAATTCTGGAAGTTTTGCCACCGGCGCTAAAACTTTTTTTTGAGCCGGAATCAAAATTTCAGGAACCGAAATTCCAGTGGTCGCGGTTTCAGGTTCAATGATTTTTTCCGACATAATCTCAACCGAGCCGCTTTGACCATTGTCTTTTTCCACCACCACCGATTTGCCAGTTTGCATCACAACCGCGCCATTATTCAAATAAAAAATATCACCGATTTTTCCGGCCTCAATCCAAAAAAGCGCAGAGAATATCGTCGCAATCACTATTAAAATAAAAATCGCAATTTTGGCATTCATAATCACATTCTAATACAAACGCCCCAACAAAAAAAGCGGTTCCTCCGCCTTTTCCCGCCGCAACAAAACTGCAGCAAACGCCACCCGCATTTTTTCTCCCCCTCCCCAAAGTCAACCCGCAAAGATTATTTTATGATGCCGCACAGGCGACGGCCGCGCGAAAGCAAATTTTCAGCAGAAAATTATGCGCGTCATAAAATAATCTTTGCGGGTTGACGCCCCTCCTCCTTTCAATACTTCTCGCACCGCAACTGATAAAATGCCCGGCCATGATCGCAAGACGGACAAACCTCCGGCGGGGTTTTGCCATAATGGATATAGCCGCATTCGCGGCAAACCCACCAAGAATCGGCCGCCTTTTCAAACACCGTGCCGGATTCCACCACCTCCAAAACCTTTTGGTAGCGATTCTCGTGATGCTCCTCGGCCTTGGCGATGGCCAGCAAACGCTGGGCAATGTCGGGCAACCCTTCCTCGTCGGCGGTGCGTGCGAATTCCGGATACATTTGCGTGTGCTCGTAATTTTCGCCCGCGATCGCCGCTTTCAAATTATCAATCGTGGTTCCATAAACCGTGAGCACTTCGGCCTCAATTACGATTTTCTCCCCGGCTTTTCCCGCCTTGGTTTGTAGCTGGTTGATCAATTTGAAAAGCCAACTGGCATGTTCGCGCTCATTGTCGGCGCTCAATAAAAACACCTCGGCAATCTGCTCAAACCCCTCTTTGCGCGCAATTTTGGCATACATCGTGTAACGATTGCGCGCCTGGGATTCCCCCGCAAACGCCTTAGCCAAATTGATTAAAGTTTTTTCCATAGGTTAATAAATCAAAATTCAAATTTTAGCGCCCAAGGCGCATCCGCCTCGGGCGGAAAATGATAAACAAATTATAAAAATTAAATTTTAAATTTTAAAATTTAAAATTTTGATTTGATTTAAAATTTATCATTTGAATTTTAACATTCATTTTTATATTCTTTCCTCTCCTCATACTCCGCCTGCTTGCCCGCGTTCCACTGGCCGACGGGACGCAGGTAACCGCACACTCGCGAGTAGACCTCGCACGGCTTGTAATCGGTCAAGCGCGGATTTTCCTTGTAGCAATGGCTGCACTTGAAAACCTCATACTCCTTGCCGTCTTCTTTATAGGCAAGCAAAACGCCGTTCTTGATTTCATCGTTTTCAATCTCAATGGCGGCCTTGCAATCATAACATTTTTGATTGGGTTCCATGGGTTGATAAATCAAAATTCAAATTTTAAATGTTAAACAAATTTTTAAAATTTAAATATTAAAATTTTGATTTTATTTAAAATTTAACATTTGATTTTAAACATTATTAAATCCGGTATCCCCATTCTACCCCGCCCATTATGCGCGTCAAGCATCTGTAATAAAAAACGGCTTTCGCCTGTTTATATTTCAGATAAAAAATACAGGAGAACGACAATGCAATCCATGCATAAATCGATCTCCCGATGCCACCGAAAATTGAATTAACTTGCCCGATTCGGCGGCTTATGGAATCCCACTATAACTTGGTTCTCAATCGCCTTTGTGGAGATTCCCAATTCCCCGACCAGCAGGTAAAATAACCCGCGGGGTGTGGAACACTCTACTTTTTGGTGCATTTTCCCCTCCTTCTGTATTGCCTCATTATATGAGGTTAAAATAAGAATAAACTAAACCAAATAAATTGTCAATGCCTTGACAATTTTTATTGATATGATATTCAACAATCACTGCGGAGGATTCTCGCTCCATTTGTAATCTCCGCAGTATCCATAAGAAATAAAAAGGCCTCCAGCCTCGCTTGGCAAATGGCGCTTACATTCTTCCCTCCGGCGCCCACTTGCCAAGCGCACAATTATCATTCTTTATTTCTTTATTCTTCATGGGCGCACAATTTGTGTTGCCCCTATTTTTTTACAAAGCGCTTACGCTTTTTCTTTTACAAATACGCAGATTTCCATAAATCCGCAGTAAGAGGTAAAATGGTTAATTAAACTATATTTTTATGTCACTTATCCAGCTTCACAATTTTTTCAATCCAAAAACCATCGCCGTGATCGGCGCCAATGACCGGGAAAATTCAGTCGGGTATTCAATTTTTAAGAATATTTTGGACAGCGAATTTGCCGGGAAAGTTTTTCCGGTGAACATTAAAGATAAAACTGTGCAGGGCGTAAAAGCGTATCCGACGATGGCCGAGATCAAAGAACACATTGACTTGGCGATTATCGCCACGCCCGCGGCCACGGTTTTGGACATCATGGAAGAATGCGGCAAAGCCAAAGTCGGCGGCGCGGTGATCGTTTCTTCGGGTTTCAAAGAAGCGGGCGCGGCCGGACAAAAAATGTTTGAACAGATCGTCAAAACCGGCAAAAAATATAATGTAAAAATCATGGGACCCAATTGCCTGGGCTTCATCAATCCCCGCGCCCGCCTCAACGCGAGTTTCGCCCCGGCCATGCCCGGAGAAGGCAATATCGCGTTCATTTCGCAAAGCGGCGCGCTGTGCGACACTTTTTTGGACTGGTCGTTGCGCGACAACATCGGCTTTTCCTATTTCATCTCCATCGGCTCCATGGCCGACATCAGTTTTGACGAACTGATTGATTATTTTGACACCGATCCCAATGTTACCAGCATTATGCTGTATATGGAATCGCTCAACGGCGCGCGCAAATTTATGAGCTCGGCGCGGGCATTCGCCAAAACCAAGCCGATTATCTGCTTGAAATCCGGGCTGGGCGCGGCCGGCGCCAAAGCCGTGGCCTCGCACACCGGCACGCTGGCCGGCGACGACAAAGTTTTTTCCGCGGCCTTCCAGCGCGCCGGCGTGATCCGCGCCGCCACGGTGAGCGAATTTTTCAATTACGCCAAAACCCTCAACCACTACAAAAAACCCAACGGCAACCGCCTGGCGATCATTACCAATGCCGGCGGCCCGGGCGTGATCTCCACCGATTTTCTGACGCAGCATTCCGGCCGGCTGGCGGAAATTTCCCCGGCAATGGTCAAATCGTTAGACGCGGTTCTGCCTCCGGCATGGAGCCGGTCAAACCCGATTGATGTTTTGGGCGATGGAAATCCCGGGCACTACAAGGCCGCGGCCGCCGCTTGCCTTGCCGACCCAAACATTGACGGCATTATGATCATTGTCACTCCGCAGGCCGTCACCCAAGCCGACCAGATCGCCCGCGAGATAGCCGCACTTCCCGGCATCGGCAACAAGCCGGTGTTCGCGTCCTTTATGGGCGCAGGTCAGGTTAAAAACGGCGTGGAAACCTTGCGCCAGGCCGGCATTCCGGTCTACCGCACGCCGGAAAAAGCCATTGCTTGTTTTTTGGGTCTCAACGAATGGCAAAGAAATTTGAAAAACATTGAAACCACTCCCGAAGCAACACCCGAAACATTTCAACCCGACACACCAACCGCGCAAGCGATCATCAAACAAACGATGGCCGCGAACCAAACCGTGATGACCGGCGCGATGGCGCGCAAATTCCTGGAATGTTATGGATTGACCGCCAATCCGGCCTATCTGGCCAAAACCCCGCATCAAGCCGCGGCGATTGCCAAAAAAATCGGTTTCCCCGTGGCGCTCAAATTGGAAGCCGCCAACCTTTTGCACAAAACCGAAGTCGGCGGGGTGCATTTGCATCTCAATAATTCCAATGCCGTAAAATCGGCATTTGCTCAAATAAAAGAAAACGCCAAAAAATATCTTGACCCAAAAGATATTGAAGGCATAACCGTGGAAAAAATGGTTTCCAAAAAATACGAGCTGATCGTGGGCGCCAAATCCGATCCGATTTTCGGGCCGGTGATCGCTTTCGGCATGGGCGGGGTGGCCGTTGAGGTTTTTAACGACATTGCCATCGGCCTGCCGCCGCTGAATATGGCGCTGGCCAAAAACCTGATGGAACAAACCAAAATTTTCACCTTGCTCCGAGGCTATCGCGGCCTGCCGGGCGCCAACATTCCCGAATTGCAATTTTTTCTTTATAAATTTTCCTATTTGCTGGTTGATTTCCCGCAAATCGCGCAAATTGACATTAATCCGCTGGCGGCCGACGCGAACGGCGCGGTTATCGTTGACGCCAAGATCGTTTTGAATCCGGAAATTGCCGAATCCGCCAAACCCTATTCCCATTTGGCGATCCTTCCCTATCCCAAAGAACTTGAAAGCCATATTGCCATTGGCGGCGGCCAAAAGGTCTTTTTGCGCCCCATTATGGCCGAAGACGAACCGCGGCACCGCGAATTTCTGGCCAATCTTTCCGACGACACCAAACGATTCCGCTTTTTTGAAGTGATTGAAAATCCCGACGCCAAATTCACCCGCCACTTCACCCAGATTGACTATGATCGCGAGATTGCCATCATCGCCGAAATTGAAAGCAAAGGACAACCAACCACCATCGGCGCCGCCCGCCTGATTGAAAACGCGCTGGATAACACCGCGGAATTCGCCATCGTCGTGGCCGATGCCTGGCAACGCAAGGGCTTGGGAAAGAAAATGACCCGCCGTATGATTGAAATTGCCCGCGCCCAAAAATACGAAAAAATTTATCTGAATTTCCTCAACGACAATGTTGCGATAAAAACGTTGCTCAAAAACGAGGGTTTCAAAATCACCGAAGGTCAAGACAGCGGCTACGCGGAATTAATTTTGAATCATTGATATCAAAAAAAACGGGCGGGCACGAGACCCGCCCCTACGGATACAAATTCAAAAACACACCATTACGATTGGTGTGTTTTGCGTTCGCATTTGTAGGGGCGGGCCTTGTGTCCGCCCGTATTAAAAATTCATAACCGCCGCATCACCGATCTTGGCGCCCAAGCGCTTCATTTCGCCGCCGTTCACTTCCAAAACATATCTTGCCGCCGCATCCGGACCGTACGACGGGCAAACATCCCGGATGCACGGCGAAATATTATTGGAAATAAAAACGATTTTTTTATCCGCGCCGATCCAAATTATATCCAAATTAATCAAAGTGTTTTTCATCCAAAATTTATGAATTCCATCCGCGCCGAAATCAAACAACATCCCTCTGTCTTTGCCCAAACTCGAACGAAACATTAACCCGCGCTCGCGCTCCGACGGCGTAATTGCCAGTTCCACAACATAGCAATTATTGCCCAAACAAACTTTGCCCGCGCTCAAATTGGCGTTAATCGCCGTTGATGATGCCGCCGGAATGTTTGTCGCGCCCCCGATTTCGGTTTCCGAAAGCGGCGCAACCGTGCCGTCGCCTTCGCTGGTACCAATATTGTTGGCCTTGCCCGTTGGATTCGGCAACGACGATCCCTCCTGCAAATTTTCAATTCCACCGCCGCCCACCGGCACTTTGTGGCCATTAAAATAAGCAACCATAAAAACCGCCGCAATCACTGCCGCCGTAATAATATAATATTTATTTTTTACGATAAAATCAAAATTTATTTTTTCCATAATTATTTTTAAGCGGCTTACCAAACCTTGTTGAATTTCCAACCCTGTTTTTTGGCGTTTTCAAAATAATTGCGCAAAATGTTTTGCGAATCTTGATCGGTTTGGTTTTTGCCGATAATATAATGAATGCACAGCAACAGTCCCAGATAAGAATCAACATCCAAATTATAAACATCGCCCGCACCATCGTACTTGCAATTCATGCAAAACACCAAGCGATCGGGGTTGGGCTGCAAAAGCATCCCATGCGCCGCATTGGAATAGCCGCCGCCATCCGCGCCGATGCCCGCCAGCGTTTCAACAACTTTTCTTTTCGCCATCCGCGCCACGATCTCATATTTGTCGTCGGCCAAAAAGAAAACAAATTTATATTTGCGCAAATTCGGAATCGGTAAATTTTTTATTTTATTTTCCAGGCCGCCAATGTTTTCTTTCAAAATTCCATAAAGCATTGCCGCGTAGGTGCTCACATTATAGGTCGGCGGTTCCATTATCGCCGGAAAAACATAAATATCTTCGGGTTTCAGGAATTTTCCCGCGGGCGGTTCGGGATTGGAGGTTATCAACTTCGGCTGCCAGCCGTTCTCGGTGAGCCATTGCGCCATTTTAATCCCGTCCTTGGCGCCGCTGGCATTGACGATATAAATATTGGAATCGCGCTCAGGATTATTTTCAAAGAAATGTTTGTAATCCACCACGGAAAACCCAACACCGCCAAAATTCTGCGCCAAAATTCGGCCGGTATTATCGGCATCGCCGGCGCCCACAAAAACATTGCGCCCGGATTTTTTGATTTCCAATTCCGGATATTTCCACCCCGCCAAATTCTTCGCCGCCTCCAACGCATAATAATCCAGCGTTTCAATTTTCTCAATTTTTTTATTGTCCATAATTTTTGGTTATTTAGCTATTTTACCAAAAAATCGCCGAATTGGCGATTTTTCAACCATACTCAAAATTAATCAATGAAGGTTAGCGCTTTGCCGAAGCTGTTCGCCCGGCCCGTGCGGCCGATGCGATGGATGTAGTCATCGTAGGTTTGCGGCAGATCAAAATTGATCACGTGCGTTACGCCGTTGATATCCAATCCGCGCGCCGCCACATCGGTGGCCACCAAAACCTGGACGCGGCTTTGCTTGAACAATTCCAAGGCCTTCACCCGCTGCGAATAATTTTTATTGCCGTGGATTGACTCGGATTTAAAGCCGTTCTTTTCCAGCGTCTTGCAAAGATTTTCCACGCCGTGCTTGGTGCGGCCAAAGACCAGCACCTTGCTGAATTCTTCCTGCACCAGCAATTCGCGCAAAACATCGGCCTTGTTGCGGCCGCCGATTTTCACCACATCCTGCTCCACATGTTTTGATGTGTCGCGGGTCTTGATGGAAATCGTCACCGGATTGCGCAGAAACTCGCCGATCAGCCGCTCAATTTCGTGCGACAAGGTCGCGGAAAAAAACAGCGTCTGGCGGTTTTGCGGCATACCCGCCATCAAAAATCGCATATCGGCAATAAAGCCCATATCCAGCATCCGGTCGGCTTCGTCCAAAACAATCGTGGAAAACTCCGCCAAATTTATCCGCTTGCGGTCAATCAAGTCCTTCAACCGCCCCGGGGTGCCGATAATGAAATTATTGAAATAACGCAATTCAGACATCTGCTTGGACAGGCTCGCGCCGCCCACGCAGCACACCGAATACATTTTCAACCCCTTGGCCAGGTTCTTGAATTCCTGATCGGTTTGCACCGCCAGCTCGCGCGTCGGCGCCACCACCAAAACCTTGGCTTTGGGATTTTGCAAAACCTTGTTGATCAGCGGCACCAAAAACGCCGCGGTCTTGCCCGTGCCGGTATCGGCAATGCCCACCACATCAATTCCTTTCAGAACTTGCGGAATGGCTTTGCCTTGAATCGGCGTGGCATATTCATATCCTTTGGCCGCGATCGCCTGCTTGATGCGATTATCAATTTCAAAATCGCAAAACTTGACATTTTGGATCTGTTCGGTCTCAAACTCACTGGCCGAAACCGCCTTGTTCACAAACTTGGCCGGATCAATTTTGACGCCGCGGAAATTGTTCCGGCCGCCGCCAAATCCCCTGCCCGCGCCTCTTTTGGCGCCAAACTTGGCCGCGTTAAACCGCGGCTTGGCGCCAAACCGAGTCGGCCGCGCCTTCATGAAGTAGCTGGTAAAGCTGCTTCCACCTTTCGTATTCGTCTGCATTTCTTTTATAACTTCGGGTCAATTATGCTTCAATATCGGCATTCGCCAATCAAAAAAAGCGACCAATCATTTTTTTCGCCAGTTTTTGAAGCTTTTGCCCTAAGTATAAAAGCTTAACGAGAATAGGTTGTACCTAAACAAAACTAACGAGAATTTAAGTTATATAACTGCATAATATCACGAAACCATTCTTATGTCAAGGATTGGCGCGGCAAAAGCAATTGCCTTATAATAAACTAAAGATAAAGTAACATAATAAAATATGAAACAGAAAAAAATGGTTTTGGTTGTCGCGGCCGTTATCGCGCTGGCAATAATCGCCGGTTTAATTTTTTATTTTCTAAACAATAAACCGGTAGCTCCAGTTGCAACCGTGCAAGAAAAATCCGCAACAAAAACTGAAGAACCCGCGAAAATCAAAGAGGAAACCATCACGCCGCTGCATTTGGAATACGCGCTCAAAAATTTTGGGCCGGGCAACAGCAACGCAATATCATATTATATAGAAAACAAAACCGTCTGCGACGGGCGGGATGCCTATTTGGGCGTGGCAAAATTTCAAACCGGCGGCAACAATCCCCAGATGCAATACGCAAAATTCACAATCTATACCGACAACGGCCAAATGGCAATCAGCACCTGGGTCAATGAAACCGGTATGGCTTTTGACGATGCCATATCAAAATATAACGATATGAACCTGCCGCTGATGCTAAGCGAAATATTCACCTATGCCGGCAAGAATTTAAATTCCGCCGAATATTGGCGCACCGAATCGCCCATCTTGTTAAAGGGCGTCTACACCGGACAATCCATGGGCGATTACTCAATCGTCCCCCAAGAAAATGATAATACCGGCGCGGTTGCCTGCAAAAAATTCAAGATTATCGTTAAATCAACCAACACCGACGGATACTTCAATAGCTGTGTCGCGCAAAAAATCAATGACATTGATCTGCCTTTCACGGTTTCCATGGCCTTTGAAAACGCGCAAGGCCCAAGCTGGACGCTCAAAAGTTTTGACAACGAAAAATCGGGAATCGCCTGGATTCCCCAATGCTTGCTGCCGGTTGCCTGCAAATATATTGCCGCGCCGCCGCAAAGCGAGAAAACCGCTTGCGCGGCCAATGGCGGCCAAATTGAAACCAATTACGACGAACAAGGATGCGCCGCGGAATACAAATGCATGACGCAAACCGATCGCGCCGCGGCGGCCATCAAAAGAATGCAAAATCCGGAATGCCCGGTGAACCAAAAAGTCGCGGACAAAGTTTTGCAATGCTGGAAAAACAATCAGCCCAACTTTGATCCAAACGGCTATGATAACGCCGGGTGCATGATCAATATCGCCAATTGCCGACAATAAGGACGCTTAAAACATATATCCTTTGAATTACGAAACTGGGCGCAGTTAATCTTTTTTGCGCCATTTGTGAGCGCGACCGGCGCGAATTTAAAGCAAATTTTATAGCAATAAAATTTGCGGTGGCGCAAAAAAGTTAACGGAGAACAGTTTCGTAATTCAAAGCAATTAAAAACCGCCCCGAAATTATCAAGGGCGGTTTTTAATTTTATCGGAATTGCGTTACGGCGCCATTATATTTTGCGCCTTGATTTCGGCTTCGGTCTTAAAAAATGCCGGATCAATTGCGGTATCAAAACAGGCGCGCGCGGCGCCGTGGACCCAATATTGAGGCACGGTCGTCAATCCGGCCTGCGTGTAATAATAAGGCGTATTCTCACTCACGGCTTCGGCGCTCAAAACCGTTTTAAAATCCGCGCAAACCTTAAATGATAATTCGCCGGTTACTGCGTATTCGTAAAATTTGCCGGTTTCCCGATCTTTGGGTATGCCATAACCGATCACGCTCAATTCGTTGAGATCTTTGGGCAAAACCTTCTTTTGCTGCCAATAATTGGCGGCGTTGTTTTGAATTTGCCGCAATTCGCTCACCCGCTGCTCGTCAAATCGCAAATCGCGCTGTTTTGCCGGCGAGCCCATCAATGAAAATCCGTAAATAATACTGGCAAAAATAACCGCGCCCACAATCCACGCAATTTTTTTGGGCATATCGGCGGCTTTTTCTTTTTTTCTCAAATCCCATAAAAAATAACCAAACACGGCGCCGGCCACAATCAATATTACGATTGATTTCAAGAAAAACTGCGTTGTGAGATCGCCCCGCAAAAAATTGAAAATCAACGATACCAGATCAATCACCATGGTCACCGCCGAAACAAACAACGTGATATACCACAGCCATTTGCGCACTCCGGCCTCCCTTTTGGCCGGGTTTGATCTAAGGTCTTTGCCGATAATCCACGAAACCAAAACATGCACCGGGAACGCCACCACAATCGCCGAGGTCGCCCAAATCAGCGTCATATATATCCCGCTGCCGATGCCTTGGGGATTTAATTTATCAGGCGCCAAAAAATTAATGATCTGCCACCACATGGTGATGAACGCGATCACGCTCAAATAAATCATCGCCGCCGACAACAAATGCAAAAACGCATCCTTGGCCGTCTCCTTGGGCACATTTGTATTTTCCATATTTTTTACGGATTCTTAAGCCCGCATTTCCGAGGCCAAACCTCGACAAACTGCATTAGCAATTTGAAATGAAACCCTCAAATCCGCGTTAATTGCAAATTCCTATTGATTGCCCCAATTATACCAAACCCCGGCCAAAACGCTATACTTCAAAAATATGATACAATATTTCGGTAACATAAAAAATATGATCACCCCTGAACAAGAAAAATGGCTGGCGCATTTGCCAAATAACAATGCCATCAGAATATATCCCTACGATCCTGCCGCACCGAAAAAATTCAATGTGATAAAACAAAAAATCTCAGACACCATCGGCAAACGCGTAAAAATAGAACTTCACGGCGCGGTCGGTTTTGGAATTTCCGGCCAGGGCGAAATTGATATTGATATTCCCGTGCCGCCAGCTGATTTTGACGCGACAATTGGAAAAATGGAAAAGGCATTCGGCCAACCAAGAAGTTTATATCATTTGCAAAGAGCGCGTTTTGTAACTTATATCAAAGAAGTAAAAGCGGAAATCATCGTGGTAAATGAAGAATGCAGCGATTGGACGAATTTATTAAAATTTGAAAAATATTTAAAAAACCATTCCAAGGCGCTAAATGCATATGAAAAGATGAAAGAATCCGCAGCCGGTCTAAGCACTCAAAAATATTACCGCGCCAAAACCAAATTCATCAACAGAATCCTGGCTAAATGCAAATAACCAAAACCCAATATATTCCAAATGGAATATATGCAAACTGCGGCCTTTTCATATGTCCATATTTAAATAAGTATTTAAATACTGATTTAAATATGGACTTCCCTCTTTGCAATATTCCCTATTTTTAATCTTAAACAAACTCCCTCTATTAAAAAATCGCCGGAGCGGCGATTCTCTAAAAACTATTTTCGGCAATTGCCTTTTTGGGAACGGTGCTTTCTGAGCAACCGGCGGTGTGCGGTTTTGTTTTTGTTCTTGTTGGGGTTGTGCGAGTTTTTCATATTTTTCTGTTTGCTTAAACCACGAAATCGGTATTTTCCGATAATTTACAATTTTTTTCATTATTGCCCAAAATTACAAAGCTGTGCCTCGCCACGCATTTGGCAAGGCAATAATGAAAAAAATTGTATGAGTGTTATCGGAAAATACCGATTTCGTGGTTTAAAATAATATCAGCTTTTACGGTTCCGGATCGGCAATGATGTGAGCCACATAATGAACGGCCGACGCAACTTGTCCAACGACCAATCGTCGCCGCCTTCAAAAAGCGTCGGTTTCTCCTCTTTGAAACGCACCAGCAACGCACTCGTTGCCCGCAGGTTCAACGGCGACAGCTTGTTATGCTCCAATAAAAACATTTCTTGCTGTGTCATAACTCCACACTACACTATTGGGCCGGAAAAGCAACAAAAAAGCCCGGCATCTTGCCGGGACTTTTTCCGTTCCGCAATTAGATGCGGGAAACATTGACCGCCGCGGGTCCTTTTTCGCCATTGATGACTTCAAAGCTGACGGTATCGCCAACTTTCAATTCATCGTAGGTAACGCCTTTCAACTCCTTGGAGTGGAAAAACAGATCCTTGGCTTCCCCTTCGCGGGAAATGAAACCAAATCCTCTTTCCGTAAGTGTTTTAATAGTTCCTTCCATGTTTTTGTAAATTAAATTTTTCAAATCATTCAAAATGATTTGAATGATCGCGCCGCCAATGAAATTCATCGTACGCCGCGATTAACAACGGGAAAATCGACTGTTTTTTTGCTTTATTGTCCTCGTACCCCCACTATACACCATAAAACCTTTTTTGACAAATGCTCAACCGTATTTTTCCATCATCTTGGCCGCCACTTGCGGATTGACCAATTCATTCAATTCATCAATATTCCCCGCTTTGGCGGCCGTGCGTGCGGCCGTGGAAGAAAATTTTTCAAATTTTTTGTCGCCGATAATATAATGATAGTGGTTAATGCCAAGATGATCGCGGTTGTGAATCATCACCGCGTTCTCATAAATAATATCATTGTTATCGCGAATGCCGCGGATCATCACCACCACATCGTCTTTGGCGCGCTTGGCCAAATTTTCATCAAATGTCTCAACTTTGATATTTTTTCCCAAATCATACGACCGCCACAATTGCTTGCACTCCTCGGGCGTAAAAATATTTTTTTCTTCCTTTACGGGATTCACCGAGCACACCACCGTGACATGGCCCAAAACTGCCGCGGCGGTTTTAACCAGCGCCACATGCCCCCAATGCGGCGGACAAAAAGTTCCCGGATAAATATAAATTTTTTTCATTTTTTTACATTCAAAGTCCGCTCAATGCGATCAATTACAGCATCGGGAGCAAATGCCGCCCGCTCGTTTTCACATTCAGTTTTTTGCGGATCGTCATAATTGGCGCATTGCACGAATCGCAAGCTAAAAGTCAAAATGATTGTTTTGCTTTGAATATCATATGAATCCCCGGAAATCGCATAAGCGTATTGCGTGTAAACACTGCCGGCCGCGCCTTCGCTTTCCTTGGTCACGCAATAATCCCGGCCATTAATCGTTTGTTTTCGCGTTATGCCGGCCGCCGCGATTTCCGAACCGGCCTCGGCGCAGGAAAATGGCTCATTAACAATTGTCGCCGCGGGCGGCCAGTCAACAATGGAAATATACTTCGTGGAAAAATCCGCCGGATATTGAAACGAAAACCCGTTGTCCGCATTGATGGAAGTTTTCCAACCCGGAATCGCCGCGGGCGCGGAACACGCCTCACCTTGGCATAAAACAACGGATGGGCATGGACTGAATTCGCAATCCGGCCCGGTGCGGCCCACGCTCGTCCCGTCGGGACAAATCTTGGCTTCCGTTGTGCAAGCCGTTGCTTGCGGCGCGACTTCCAACCGCCAGATAGAATAATTGAGATAACCGGCAAAACTCACCCAAACAATATACGGAACCAAAAGCCAAGCCGCCGCTTTGGAAATTTTGGCAAACGCCAAAATCGTCGCCAAAATCGCCAGCCAAAGGAAAATGATTTCAACAAACGCCCCGCCGGGATTTTGTTTGCCGAAAAAAATAAACGACCACAAAATATTCAACGCCAGCTGGACAAAAAACATTGCCCGCGCCGCTTTCGCTCCTTTATGCGCCAATCCTTTCTCCCAAACCAAATACGCCGCAATCCCCATCAAAGCGAACAAAATCGTCCACGCCGGACCAAAAACCCACGATGGCGGAGTGAATGCCGGTTTGGCCAGCCCGCGATACCACGCCGGAATTGACGGCATCGTGAAAACCGCTCCCAGAATTCCGGCCGATTCGCAAATTGCGATTGCCGCGATAATTTTTATAAATTTATTCATATAATTTCATTCTACCAATTCAGTTCCGCAAATGAAAGCGTAAAAAAATTATCACTGTCTCTGGCCGGTCTATTGTATGTTTGGCAAATCCGTGCCACAGTCAAGGTACAGTTTAAAAACGTTTTTTGGATTTGGCGTTGGGTGGCAATCCGCGGCTCAGCACGATTCGGATTTCGTGCAAAACACATGATCAGCGACAACGACGAAGAGAAAAAGGAGCCGGAAACCCAAACCGCCCAACCGGAAGCCGAAACAAAACCCGAAGAAAGCAAATAGGAAATTCCAACAGAGGAAATCAAAAGCACCGCGCAAGCGGTGTTTTTGATTGCAAGACGCAAATCAGTCAAAAAGCGACACCAAATATTTATCAATTTCGCGCTGGTCAAGATCGTAAAAATTTTTGCCGTCATCGTGCAATTTTTTGGCCAGGGCGCGGCCAACAAAACGCCAGTGCCACGGTTCAAACTGATAATAACTGTTGTCTTGCGGATATGAAAGAACAAATCCGTAGGTATACGCATTCGCCAGCAGCCACCGATACGCCGAAGTGTCTTCAAAGCCGTCAAAACCGGCGCCCACGGCCGAAGTTGTGAAATCCACGGCCGTTCCCAGCTGGTGCTCGGAATACCCCTGGTCCGCGGAAAACTTGTTGGCGCCGGCGCCATACGACATTTTATACGATGTCTTCAAACTTGATTGCTCGCCAAACGAACGGTAGGCCGAAATTATTTTAATGCCAACGTTATCGGCAAGCGCCGTGGTTAACATAAGCTTCAAAAACGGCATGGCCTCGGCATTGAATTGATAGGTTTCGTCGGTATTGAACACATAAGCCGAATTAATCGCGGCCAGCGCTTTGGGCGCGTAATTTTCATTCAAAAAATAAACCTTTGAATATTTTTTGATCAGCTCCGGATCGGTTTCGGATAATTTTTTCAATGTTCCCACCTGGCTCTCAAGATCGCTCACGGTTCCTTTCACGGCATTGTATTGGTGCTGAAAATCAATGCTTTGCGCGTGGGCATCTGCCCACCGGCTCGTCATTTCATCAAGCTGCGCGGAAGTTGACGCCAATTCGGATTTGGCGGAATTAAACATTTCGCTCAAAGTCGCCACATCGGTATTGAGATTGGCGATTTCAACATTCATTTTTTTTGACGCGCCGACAAAACTTTTCGCGCTTTGCGAAATTTCGTTTTCCAAAAGAACTCTGTTTTCCCGCAAAAAATAATTGAATGACGCCAAAACCGCGATAGCCGCTCCGCCCGCCAACGCCAACGCCGCAAACAACAAAAATGATTTACCAATGGTCTTTTTTGCGTTCATAAAAACACTATATCATTTTACCGCCAATACGAAAAATCTTATTCATACTTTAAAATAATTGTTTTTGAACAACCCTGCGAGCGCGACGGCGCGAACATGAGGATATTCGCCAGCAGGCGAATATCCGTGTTGTTCAAAAATAATTATTTTAAAGTATGCCACCGTCAAATATTTCGGCCAACAATGCTTCCACGCCAATTTTATTTTTTGCCGAATAGGGAATTATTTTGTGATCGCCCATCAACTCTTTTATCTTTTTGAATTGATCGTCGTATTCGGTTTTTTTCAACTTGTCTATCTTGTTTGCCACGATAATGGTATTTTTCTTGCGCTCGTCCAAAGCCAAAATCGCTTCCACGTCGGATTTTGTCGGCCCCGCATTGGCATCAATGATCAAAACCACGATCTTTTGCTCATAGCCGGAATCAAAAAAATACCAATTGATCATTTCCCGGATCTTATCCTTGATCTCATTGGGAACTTTGGCATAACCATAGCCCGGCAAATCAACGAAGTAAAACGCGTTGTTGATCAAAAATAAATTGATCTGCTGGGTGCGCCCCGGATAAGAGCTGATTTTGGCCAGATTCCCGCGCCCAACCAAAGAATTGATCACGCTGGATTTTCCGGTGTTTGACCGCCCGATAAAAGCGATTTCGGGCAACCCGTCCTCAAATATAATGTCCTTACCAACCACCCCCTTTATAAATTGCGCCGATTTTATTTTTTTGTCCATAATGACAACATTAGCTCACAACCCTCCGCAAAGCAAACTAACCTAACCGCCACATACACAATACTTTGCGACAATTATTTTTGCCCAACCCTGCGAGCGCGACGGCGCGAACACGAGGAATTCGCCAGCAGGCGAATATCCGTGTTGGGCGAAAATAATTGTCGCAAAGTATAACTCGTTCATTAATTAGCCGCAATTTTCATTTCCCACAGGCCGTGAACATTGCAATAAGCGCGAGCGCCCACAATGTTCATCCGGGTTTGGAATTCCGATTCCGGCAAGTCGCCGGGTTTCAAGAATTTCTTGCCCGATTTGCCGTCAACCGTATCAATCTCAATCCACTCAATATAATGTTCGGCCGTCATCGGATGCTCCACCGCCCCGATCTTTATTTTGGTTCCGTCTTTCCCCTGGCAAACATTGGCCGGAAGTTCCGCGAGTACCGGCAAATGCTTCTCGGTTCCCTCATCCGAGATCTTGGCCGCCTGCAACCCCATGGACTGCTCGCAACAAACCAACTGCCCCGCACCCGCATGCAAAACCTCCACAATATTCCCGCACACCGCACACCGATAAACCTCTTTGAATTGCGCCATATGTTTTTTATTATTATTTATCAGTTTAACACAAAAATTACCTTCTCAATGCAAAACAAAGGCACAAATATACAAAAATATAACCCCTACAATTCTGATACCCTCTTTAAATTTGCGACCGCTTCATCCAACAAATTACTCATAATTTTTATCTACAATTTTTTGCTTATTTTTGAATGCGGAACAGCTCCAAATAATAAATGGCTTTCACCTTTAATGGCAAAACCGTTTTTTTTATAAAATCCCAAAGCCGCATCACGAGCGTTGCCAACAATTATCCTTGCTCCATTCTGGCACGCTATCTTTTCCAATTCAACAAGGATTTTCGTGCCTATTCCCTTGTTTTGATGTCCAACGCTGACGGCCATATAGCGTATCTGCGCCTCTTCGGGAGTGTTGAAATGCAATCTGCCGCAACCAACTATTTGCCCACCATCAAAAGCAGCCATATGGAAAGCATCTTTATCCATACCATCCCGCTCGCCGTCTTTGGGCTGGTTCCACGGTTTTCGCAATACTTCCCAGCGCAATTGATAATAATTTTCAAATTCTTTTTCGGTTTTTGGCGTTCGAATCTCCATGTTTCTGTTATAAATACGCAAAACAATAGACACAGAAATCTTTCTGCTGTTTTCTACTTCTCGCGCCAGTCGCGGAAGGAGATGCCGCCAGGAATGCGTTTGGCGACCAGTTTTTGTTTTTCTTTCCAATTCAATTCGCGCACCATATCCATCGGCAAAGTCACCGACATGCTGGTTTTGCCGGCGCGGGTGATCTTGCGAATATTTTTGTCATTGGTTTTCATATTGTGATTGAAGTACATACTTTAATAAGTACTTGAATACATACCAAAGCATGTATTAATAATGCGCCGCCGGCTACTGTTTTATTTTATAAATTGTCGCCTTGCCTTTGCCGACGCGTTCAATCAAACCCAACTGAATCAATTTATTGAAATCGTTGACGCGGGCCGGTTTTGACCGGGGGGTCAAGCCGGAATAAATTATATCCGTGATATGCCCGCACTCCTTGATATAATCCAAAATGATTTGATGATGCGGCTTTAATATATTTTCCGGCGTAATCGCCGCGGCTTTTAATTCCTCGCTCACCCTTATTAGTTCGTCAACAATTCCATCAGTGAAATACTCCAGCCACCGGGTATAATCAATCCCATCTTTAATATCGTAATAATTGCCGATCTGGCCGACAAATTGGAAATATTTTGAAACATTATTATTATAATAATTTTCAAAACTGAAAAGATTGAAGGTATCCAGCCCCAAATTCGCCAACAAAATTTTTGTTGCCAGCCGCGCCGTGCGGCCGTTTCCGTCAATAAACGGATGGATAATCACAAATTGTTTATGAAAAATTCCCGCCAAAACGAGCGGATCAATTTTTTTTTCATTGCCATTCACAAATTCCAACAAATCGTTCATCAGCCCGGGAACATCTTGATGGTCGGGCGGCAAGTAAATCGCTTTTCTCGCCGCCGGATCGTTGACAAAAACCGCCCCCTGCCGCAATTGTCCCGAATAAAAATCCGCGATAAGATCTTTTGTTATGATTTTTTGTATCTTCAAAATCAAGTCCAAATCAAACTTCACCTTGCCTTTTAAAAATAATCCATTCACATATTCCAGCGCCTCATTGTAATTTAACACTTCTTTTTCCGTATCGCGCAAATGCTCGGGCCGGGATTTGATAATCCGTTTCACTTCGGTTAGCGGCAGTGGATTGCCCTCAATGCTGGTTGAGGCGTGCGCCGATATTTCCCGGGCATTTTGCTCAAATTTTGCCAATACCGTTTGCGAAAACCGCTGCCCGTTCAATTGCGCCACAATCACCGAAATCCGTTTGATATTCACCAAAAGCTTGGCCGAAATAACATATTTTGGATCAAACATAGCAATTAAAAATTACCTTAATATATTCAAATTATAGACGATTTATAGACGATTGCCAAGGATTTACGACGTAAACACTCATTGGGGTAATGTTCTGGTATTCATTCTCCCTTTGCAAAAGGGAGTACCCGTTAGGGGGAGGGATTTGAATTTAAATCCACCGGCGCGATTACGCGCCACCTCCTTTTCCAAAGGAGGAATAAATATCAAAAAAGCCAATTATGATTGCTAACCCAGTGAGGGGTTACTTTACGACGGCATCCTTCAATAATCTTTGTGGCCTTGGGCTTTCAGTTGTTTTTTGGCGGTTTTCAGGAATTTTCCGAAGTTGCGGTCTTTTTGCCGTTTTTCCAATTCATTCATTTCATAGAAGTCGGATTCGGCTTTTAATTTGGCGTAATTATTATATTTCTCTTCATCCAGTTTGCCGGACTCAATCGCGGCGCGCACCGCACATCCGGCTTCGCGGGCGTGCGTGCAATCGGCGAACTTGCAATCAAGCGCCAGCGCAGTTATTTCGTTAAACAAATCATCAATGCCCGCACCCGCATCAGCCATTCCCACTTCCCGCATTCCGGGATTATCAATCACGATGCCATTTACAGCGAGCGAAACCGAACTGTCGCTTTGCAAAAAATACATTTCCCGGCTCGTGGTAGTGTGCCGCCCCCGATCGGTGCGAGAATCAATTTCTTTGGTACCAATAATTTCTTTGCCGATCAATTTGTTGATCAACGACGATTTCCCCACGCCCGACGATCCCAAAAAACAATAAGTCTTCCCTTTTTCTATATATTTTTTCAATTCGTTTAAGCCCGCATCGGCCACCGTGCTTGTCGGGATAATATCAATATCGCCAAACCGATTTTTAATCTGCGCCATTCTTTCTTCCAAATCTTTTTGCGAAATCAAATCGGTTTTATTCAGAATGACGACGTTTTTTATGCCGCCGTCATTGGCAATGGCAAAATATCTTTCAAAACGATTCAAACTGAAATCGCCGTCAACGGATTCCACGGCAAACGCCGCGTCAATATTCGCCGCGATTATCTGGATTTCATTGGTTCTGCCGCTGTTTTTTCTTTTGATTATCGTTTTTCTGGGTAAAACCGAATGGATTACCGCTTGCCCTTCGCCCAAATCGGTGATCACCACCCAGTCGCCCACGGCCGGATAATCCTCGCGCGACCGAGCGGCAAACATTTGTTTGCCGGTGATTTTGGCCAAATATTCACCGTCGGCATTTTTAACCCGGTAAATCCCCTTGTGCTCGGTGATAACCCGCGCCACCGAAAAACCGGCCAACCCCAAATTTGCGCGATTGGCTTCAAAAAATTCCCCATACCCCAAATCCTCCAATTTCAATTTGTTTTCCGCTTGTTTCATTAAAAATAATTATCCACGGCAAATTTGAACTGCCCCATGAATAATTTCTTAAAAAAGCGCGCGCTGTTTTGTTCGTAAAACAGGATTGTCGCTTTTTTGTAGTCGGCCTCATTGGCGCTGCGGTACGAAATCGGGCAAACATTGTTAGCCAAAAACGCGGCATTCCCCAAAATCCGGGCGGTTCTTTTGTTCCCATCTTCAAAGGGCTGAAGGTAAGAAATCATCAAGACCAAAGCCAAAGACCGGGAAAATGGATCAGCCAGCGCATTGATCTTGCCAATCACCAAATTCAGAAATTTAACGATTTTGGCGCGTCCGCTCATCGGGGCGTATCTCGTGCCGATTATTCTCACCGAACCGTCCCGCACGGCTTTTTTAACCCCCAAACCGACAGTAAGCAACTCGTGCACTTTTTCAACATTATGCAAATCAATTTTTTTGAATTCGTCCTTATGGCGGAAAATATAATCAATGGCGTTTTTATGATTCAAAATCATAATCGCCTCATCCTTGCTGTGCCCTTCTGCTTCCAATCTTTCTTTGATCAGAATTTCCGTGTCAACCAAGGTATAAGTATTCCCTTCAATCTGGGAAGATTTCCAACTTAACTCAATGGTTAATCTTTCAATTTCCTTTTTAATTGAAGCATCATCCATTTTGTCGATTCTTTGCCGGTATTGTGCGTTGATTTTTTCCATATTCGCGACTTCCTTGGAAGAAAACAATTGCGGCAAAGCATCAATAATTCCGGAATTGAACGCCGTTTTAACGGTTCTTTCATCCGGGCCTTTCCGGAAATACGATTCGGGGTCAAAAAAAGCGTTGATTTCGGAACCGGCAAATAAATAACGGACCGACCGACCTTCGCCTTCTTTTTTTATCAAGCCCTGGTTCAACAACAATTCCAAATCGCGCAAAACCGTGAAACGCGTTATCTCATTTCCCAAAAAAGCGCCAATCTCGGAATTGTTCGCCGATTTGTTTTTGGAAATGAAATCCAAGATTTCTTGCTGCCTTTGGTTTAATTTTAATTGTTGCATAATTTTTCTTTAATTGTAGCATTTTGCAACAATTGCCGCAACAAAAATCACGCAAAATCAACGAATCCTGAACCAATGGGGGAAATTTTAAAAAATGCGGAGATCTGATCTCTGCGCTTTAATCAATCTGCCGAAACGCGCGGCGCGGCGGAAAGAAAGCGGCAAGCGCCTCGCCCAAGGGCCTTGCCTATTCCACAATGGACAGTTTTGTGGTATATATTTATAAAGGTTAATAATTTTAAAATAATAAACAAAAAAATATGGCAAAAACAGCGAATTCCGCATTTATGAAGCCCATGACCATCAGCAAAGAATTGGCCGTGGTGGTTGGAAACGGCCCGATGCCCCGTTCCGAAGTTGTTAAAAATCTTTGGGCATACATCAAGAAGAACAATCTTCAAGATCCCAAAAACAAGCGCAACATCAACGCCGACGCAAATTTGCTGGCGGTGTTCGGCGGCAAAAAAGTGGTCAATATGTTTGAAATGACCAAATTGGTCTCCGCCCACCTTTCGTAATTTTTAATTCCAAAAACCGCCTCGCATTTTGAGGCGGTTTTTGTTTTAAAAAAATTAATATTTTTTATCGGATAAATTGTTTTTTTGCGTCCTTTTCCGATGCCAGCCCCAAAAAAACAACGCGCCGATCAGAAATGCCGGGCCCGAAATGGTTAGAAACCACGAAGCCATATACCATTCAAATCCGTTCTTTAATATTCCCGCCATTACCATGAAAATATAGAATATCCCGGCCAGAATAAAGGTGATCCCGCCCACAATTTCGCGCTTCCACGAAATTGCCACGACCGCGGCCAGTAACAACACCGGAATGTTGTGCACTAACAATCCCGCCGCGATTTGGACGGCGCTTTTGCCCGGCTCAAAAACATCCAAAGAAAACAAAGCCAAAAACGCGACAAAACAAATTGCCAAAACCCGCGGCGCCCAAAACAAAATTCTATCAATTATATTTTTCATATTTAAATACTTTGAATTATGAAACTGGACGCAATTAATCTTTTTTGCGCCATTTGTGAGCGCGACCGGCGCGAATTTAAAGCAAATTTTATAACAATAAAATTTGCGGTGGCGCAATAAAAGTTAACGGAGAACAGTTTCATAATTCAAAGTAAATAATTATTTACCATCCGCGGAACGGTTTGCGGTTAATTCTTCCAGCTGGGTGATCCGTTTTTGAAAAACGGCAAACGCGGCTTCATAGACCTCGGCGGAACTCATATCAATACCAACATCTTTCAATTGTTCCAAGGGATAGCGCGCACCGCCATTTTTTAAAACTTTTTCAATATACGCGTCGCGTATCCCGATGTCGCCATCTATAACTTTTTGAGACAGCGCCAATCCCGCCAAATATCCCGAAACATATTTATAAACATAAAAATCATAATAAAAATGCGGAACATACGCCCATTCAATGCCCGCCGAATCGTCAACAGCCACCGTCCCGCTGTCGGCGCCGTAATATCTTTTAACCAGATCCAAATAAGTTTGGCTCAAATAATCGGCGGTCAGCGGAATTTTATTTTCGGCGGCCTGATAAATTTTATATTCAAACTCGGAAAACAGCGCCTGGCGGAAAATCGTGGTGCGCATCGTTTCCAACGACTCGCCCAAAAGCGCAATCTTTTTAACGGGATCGGTTTGGCGTTTCAACCGATCTTCAAAAAGCAAATTTTCATTGAAGGTTGAAGCAACTTCCGCGGCAAAAGTCGTATAACCGGCCTGCGGATACAATTGCGCCGAATTTGAATAATACGAATGCATGGCATGGCCAAGCTCATGAATTTGAGTGGAAATTGAATCGTAACCGCCGGAGAAATTCATCAAAATATAAGGATGAACGCCAAAAGCGCCCGCGCCGGAATACGCTCCATTGGTTTTGCCTTGCGAAGGATAAACATCAACCCAGCCGCTTCCCGGATCAATCGCCCCGGCCGCAATCCTCAAATAATCCTCGCCCATAGGTTTCAACGCCTCTTTGATTGCGGCGCATGATTGTTCGTAAGAAACGGTTTCTTCAACGCCGCCCGTGGCCGGCGCGTACAAATCGGAATATTTCATTTCGTCCAAACCAAGAATCTTTTTTTTGAGTTTGAGATAACGCCGCAACACCGGCAAATTATCGCCGACTTCCTGGATGATTCTTTCATAAACCGCGACGGGAATATTCTCCGAAAAAAGCGCGGCCTGCGCCGCCGATTCAAATTTTCTTGCCTTGGCCAAAAAAATATTGGCGTCAACTTGCGATGAAAGCGATTGAGCAAAAGTGTTTCTGTAATCGTTCAATGTTCCGAAAAATTTGCCGAACGCCAATTGGCGATCGCCGCGATTGGCGCTTTGGCGATATTGCGTGAACAAATCTTGCGTAAGCGCCGCCTTTTTTCCATCCGAAAATTCAACTTCGGGAAATTGGATCTCGCCATTGATGAAAGTGTTATAAATATTATAACCGGCATTTTGCATTATTGATCCTTGCGCCAATAAAGATTCTTCCGCGGCGGAAAGAACATGATCTTTATAGCGCAGCCGGTTGATAATCGGCATCCGATAATCCTTGAAATCGGGATTCGCGGCCAGTGATTCCAATTTTGCCTTGGAAAGCGCCAGCAATTCCGGATCCAAAAACGAGGTTGCGCTCTCAAAATCGGCGCCAAGGATTTCGGCAATCTTTTTCATTTCCGCGCCTTCGGCCGCACGAGTATCCTGATCAAAAAACATATTCGCATAGGCGCCGATGCGGTCAATCTTTTGCGATAAACCATAATAATTTTCCAGCGCGTTTTTGATGCCCGCGTCATCGGTCATTGTGCCGCTGAGTTTTGAAAAACTTTTTATCTGCTCCCGCGCCGATTTAATGTCTTGGTCAAACTCGGCTCGCGTCAAATAAATGTCGGCAAGATTCCATTTGTATTTTGCGTCAATCCGGCTTCTTTGCACCGATTCGGCCGCCGCCTCTCCAACCTCCGGCGTTTCGGAAACCGGCCGGCCGGCTTTTGATTGAGAATTATAAACAATAATCCCCACCCCGGCAATAACCGCCAGCAAAACAAAACCCACAAAAAAAATGATTTCCTTCATTTGTTTTTTGACATTATCTAAAATCGCAACCAAACTCACCCTATTTTTATCATACCATTATTCCAAAAAAGTCATATTCAAATACGATTCAAATATAACATTTCCAAACCGCCACTTCAAACCAACCGAAAACACCACCCGGCGCGATGTTTTTGGTTGCAACTTCAGCTACTGGGCTCCCCAGTCCAGCATTAATTATTATAACGCTCAAAAATTGAAAGGACGAGCACAGGGGTCTTGCCTCTGCGCTGTTCATTTTCCAATTTTAATTCCTTTTCCATTTAGGCCTCTTCCACAAATAATGTCCTCAGATTGGTTGCCAGATTTGCCCCGGATTTCGTTTTTCCGACCAAGCGAAATTTGAAGTGTAGCGATAGCTACATTGAAAATTTCGCGACCGAGGAAAAATGAAATATGGGGCGAAGATGCAAGCAGGATGGGGATATTATTTGTGGAAGAGGCCTTAATTGTTTAAAAAAGATTTTTCGCAAAATACATCGCCAAAGCTCCGGCGGCAAAACTTATTATTCCCAATACAATAGATTTTGATATTTTCATATATTTTGCCTCGCTAAAAATAATATATAAGCTTCCGTCTATTCCGCAAGGAATTTAACAAGGGTCTGACCCTTGTTAAATTTGTTTTTTATCTTTCCAGTTCCACCATTTTAATTTTTCGGGATTTGGATTGTCGGTTTCCGCGAAATAAACGGCTTCGCGGAATACATACAGCAAACACCGATCTTGCGTTGCGCCCGCGAACCGGTTGGATTGTTCGTATAACTTTTCCGGGTCTTTACCCTTTAAATCCGCGACGGAGCGGATGCCAATGTCCCGCAAATCCTGCGCGATGTTTCCACCCACCCCGGGAATTTTTTGCAAATCGCATTTTGGATCCATTTTCAAAGATTTTATTGATCGACGCCGAAATTTATTTACCGTTAATTCGTAATCAACTGACTCCATCGGTGAACCGTCTTCGGGCCACGGGAAATCGTATTTTTCGCTCCGCAGAACGCTAAACCGCGATTTAATTTTTGAAACCGCCAGCGACAGCGCCTGGAGGCTGTCCGCACCGCCAACATCATATGATTCCCCCTCAATCCCGTTGAATCGGGCGCGACAAAAATAATCCTTGCCGTTTTCAATCGGTTGCGGCAAGAATATCTCAATGGTTACATCTTTTTTGTAACCGGTTTCATTCTCCACCGCAACAACATCTCTCTTCGCAATTATACGGTCATTTCCCAACATATTTAATTTATCGTTTGAATCGTATTCAAATACGATTCAAATATAACATTTTCAAACCGGCGCTTCAAACCAAAAACACCGCTGCGCGGAGTTTTTGATTACAACTACGACTGCTGGGCTCCCCAGCCCAGCGTTAATTATAACGCTCGAAAATTGGGAGTATATGGCCAGCCTAAAAGAGAAAATAAGAGGGATTAAAGAATACGCAAAACTTATGTCAGCATCAGTTTAAGAAAAAAACGAGGTGGAAATGCCTTAAACTAAAATATCTTATAGTATTATGGTTTTACCTCGCAAGACTGCTCCCCAAACAAAAGATATGGCATAAAGATTGGAGAAATGTTTTCCTGCCACCATCCAGCCGCTTTTGGGCTTTTATTGTTAAGGAGCTTTATTGCTTCTTCTGTAGAGACGGGGTAGCCTTTGGCAATGCAAGGTTGACCACCCAATACTCCGGTTTGCTTTAATCCAGAAGGAACATCTTCCGCGACAGGGAGAACAATTCCTACCCATTCTTTCCTTACCCATTCTGGTGCTTGCCCATCCGGTGTCTTAATAATTTCTATCTTCAATTTCTCACCATCCTATTTTTTAAGATATTAAGCGAAACAATGTTTTTGTCAATGATTTTTTAGAAAACTTCCATCACTTTTTAAAAAGTGTAAAATAAAAAACATATAACGGGACAATGGTAAAAAATGAAACCAAAAATCAGATTATTGCAAAAATTCGCGAACCATTATTTTAAGCGCGGGAAATGTCCATTGGTTAGGTGGAAAGCCAAAAAGAAGATTTTGGGAATGGCGGACACGGAAAATAATCGAATTTATCTTAATCCTAAAATATCCAGAGAAAGTAGCTGGCGGTATTTTATCACCGATAATTTTCAAGCTTTGGGTGAAAGACTACATTTGTTTGAGGGCGAACAATTTTTTATGATTTTGCTTTTCCAAATCAAGTTTTTCAAACGCCGGGCACAGGAGTATTGCCTCTGTGCCCTCTGTGCTATTCAACTTTATTTTTCTTTCGCCCAATCCTCAATCAAAATACCTTTGCCGTGTTTTTAAACAGTCACTTTTTGGTTTTCGCGAAAACCTAATTCAACCACCAAATCGCGGGGAATGGATTTGACCCGGCCGTTAAACGCTGCCGATCAAGGAATCGGCGGGGATATTTAACTTGTCGCGCAAAATTCTGATTACGCCCAAAGACAGCGATCTTTTTTTGCCAAGCATTTCCGAAGCCCGGTTGGCGCCAATGATTTTTGCCAAATCCTTTTGCCCCATTCCCAATTGCTCCATGCGAAATTTAATCGCCTCAATCGGGTCGGGAGCAACAATTTCATATTGGCCGGTTTCATATTTTTCTATAAGCGTTGTCAAAACATCCAGCTCGTCGCCTTCTTTTGAGCCAACTTTCGCGTCCCATAATTCCTCAACCCGCATTAACGCTTCGTTATGATCTTTTTTATTTTTAATAGGTTTGATGTTCATTTTGCTTGAATATTAATTTTATAAGCAAATAGCGGCGGTAAATTTCCAATCAATATTCGTTATCCCACGAGAAATCATAGGTTTGCCATTCAAAAGCTCCATACCCCAAACCGAATGACATCAAAACGACAAACAAAACAAACAAAAATATTTTCCATTTAGGCATATATTATTTATCCAAACAAAAAGTCATATTCAAATACGATTCAAATATAACATTTTCAAACCGGCGCTTCAAACCAAAAACACCGCGCAGCGGTGTTTTTGGTTGCAACTTCAGCTACTGAGCTCCGATGGTAGGATTCGAACCTACAACCTTCTCGTTAATCCGCCGGTTGGCGGACCAGCTGGCGGGCCACATCAATTATTAAAAATCCCCACATTGCTCCGATGGTAGGATTCGAACCTACAACCTTCTCGTTAACAGCGAGCCGCGCTACCATTGCGCCACATCGGAGCGATAAGGAGATTTTTAAATTATAACTTATTTTAATTTAACAATTTGTTGCCTTATGAATTCCCTTCCCTTACAGCTCTTCAGCTCGCGCTCCCTGAATAAAGCATCTTTTCTTGTTTCTTTTTCTTCTTTATATGCCAACTTCCAATCACCGCTAATTCTTGCCGAATAGCTGCCTCTTTTTAATTTCATTTGATGCTGCTGCAAACGTCTTTCAATATTGTCAGTTTGGCCAATATAAATTTTATCATTCATTTCGTTCCATAGCGCATAAACAGTAAACATATATTTATACGAGCCGTCCGCCAGCTGGCGGACCACATCGGAATGCTTTTTGTTCGCAAACAAAAATATTTTTCTGACGAGTAAATAGTAGCTTAAAGCGGGGAAAAATTCAAGGTTTGCGGAAATCTTTCAATAAGGGGTAGAAAAGATCTTCCCTTAGCGGGATCAACAAATCCTTGCTGGTATCTTTGTCGGTGAACTCAACAAAGTTGGCGCCCCGGATGATTGCCAGCGGCTGGCGCTCGTCGCCTTCGCCCATTGCAGCCACGGCCATTGCCGACAATGCATCAACGATATTGGCCTGGGTGATTTTCATTTCCCGGCCGAAAACATCGCTTTTTTTGCGGTAGTCCTTCAAAGGATTCAAGCCGCAAAAACCAATTGATATGCCCGATGTGCCCCGGCGCATCGCGACGCAATGACTGTCGGTGATGATCACCGCCAAATTTTTTATGGCAAATTTTTTCTTCAAATATTGGCGGATTTGCTTGGCGGCTTTAACAGGATCGTCGGGCCAAAGGATATAATAACCATTGGCATTGCTTTCATCAATGCCCGCAAACGCGATTAAAGTGTTGCCCTTGATGGTTAGATTGATATGGCCGTCCAATGACCCGTTTTTAATAAATGCCAAATCCGCTTCTTCCACGATGAGGTCATCCTTGTCCTTAACATCACCAATCGGAACACAGCGCCCCTGGTGAATCGCTAAAATTTTGGATGTAACAACCAAAACATCGTTTTCGCGAAGTTCGGGAACAAATTCATCAATAACTTTATAAATATCGTCTTGCGGAGGCAAAATCGCCCGCGTTTTTATTGGATTAATTTCCATATTGATAATAATTATTTTTTGCAAGTCAAAACACTCTGAATGATGGCAATTTCTTCATCTTGCGAGAGCATGCCGGTATTTAGCGTTAAATGATAACTGCGGCTGTCGCGATAATCATAGTTAAAAAGCCGCTTGCTTGCGGCAACCTCGTCGGCTTCGCGCTGGTAAAGGATTTTTTTGATCTCTTCCTCGGAATGGCTGTTATATTTTGCCAACCCCACGCCCCGCCGCGCGCGAATATCCAAATCCGCAGATAAAAATACCAGCAACATCGGCAAATCGCGCAAATAAATCGTGTAACGAGAATCCCCGATCAAATTGTTTTTCAAAACCGTTTCGCGAAAATCAACATTGACCTGTTTGTTATCTTCGCTGGAAGTGGTGCGCCAATATTCCTCAAACGACACCGATTTATCGGGATATAATTCCGCCCACTTCGCCCGCCACAAATCGCCCACGGCCAGAACCGGCCAGCCATAAATCTTTTTCAACTTTTCCACCAGCGTGGACTTCCCCGCCCCGGGCAATCCGGAAAAAACAATGCTTTGGTATTTCATATCAGTCAATTAATGAATTTGATTTTATCCAAATCACAATCTTCATATTGCCCCTCAACATTAATGCTATTGCCAATCGTTATTGATTCTTCGCCGCCAGCCCTGCCCATTTTTGCTCCCATCGGTTGAGCAACCATCAAATTAATAAAATTGTTAAAATAATTGTCCATACTTTCATCGCCTTTATTGATGACAGTATAGGTCGGCTCTATCAAAATAGCAGGCTTGTTATTCTTTGATTTCCCCATCTTGATTATCGCCCGCGCAACGCTGGCGTTTAATAATGATTGCGAAGATATTGTATTTTTAGCCTCTGCAAAACCAATACCTGCAATTTTATCCTTATCGTCTTGCGGTAATTTGTTTAAATCAACAAGATAAACAACCTTACAATTCGGATCTCCAACATAACCCAGAAGTTTACACGCATAATCGTGAGATCCCTCGGCATAGTGCTGACACGAACCGCATCCCAAAGGATATTTGCCAACTTGCCACAAAATTTGCGGATTATCCGTAAAAATCATCGCTAATTTTCTTTTTTCCCCAAAATCGCTTTTTTCTTTTAACGCAAACTCAATATTTTCCAAGTCCTGCGCCAATGGGCTGTTTTTGAATTGGCTTTTGAGCCGACTCAGCGTTTTAATAATCGTTTCGCCATGCTTTTTGCCTGCTTTCGCCGCAATTTCATTGGCGGCGATCATTCGATTATCCAAATTGCATAGTTTCAATAAGTCAATTGCCGATTGCAATTCGCGACGCTTTGCATGAAATTGTCCTTGATTTTTGTCATTCGTTTTATCAAGATTAATTTTTCCCCAAATATTGGATTCCAAAGAAATTGCTCGATTTTTCTCAATTTCCGCAATTTTTGCCTCAACCGCTTCCCGCATCTGTGCAGTGAAAAGCTGGTCAACATCCATTTTGCCGTTTTTTTCCAAATCCGCGTAATTACCGAATAATATTTCCCGCAAATCCTCCGGCAAATAATTTATTAATAAATTTATACCGCTTTTTATTTTGGCAGATGGCGATATTTCTTTACCCTGTTGAAAAAATTTCAAGAACTGATTTAATTTTGGCAAATTTCCAAATTCTATTATTGCATCAATATTTTTCGCGCCAAAACGGATTTCTTCAATTTTACTATTTATAATTTCCTTTTTTTGACCAAAGTTTTGGGCAATTTGGCCAAATACGGATTCAAGCTCATTTTGGACAAACTCATTGTCAATCTGTCCCATTCCAGGATTAAAAATGTGTTTGTGCTGGACTATCGCTGTTTCCAATATATTTTGGATCCGTTCCGGTTTATTCGCACCGGTTTCAGCAAGCATCACTTCGCCCAAATCAATAAAATGATCTTCCTTCCATATTTCCAATTGTTGTTCCGAAAGATAACCAATCTGGCCAAACACCTCTTCGTCGCCAATATTATATCGCCAATTTTTCCAATTTTCTTCACTATCCAAATGGGCGACAATCTCGGCGATATAATCCTTTGATTCGGGAAAACGACCCAAATAAGTGAAAATCGGTTCCAAATCACCCCATTTCTCTTCAATCAAGTTTATTTTCTCCGCGGTTATCCGGTCATCCGGAAGAATTTCCTGTATTTGTTTATTGATATACTCCCTTACCAATAAATTCAATTCATCAAAACTACCAACTTCTTTTGAAAAAATAGCTAAAACATCCTGGGGAAGATTCTCTTTTTGTGTTTGTCTTTCATTATCTTCGCTTTCATAATTATCATCGGCTTCATCATCTATCCTGGTATTTTTTATTTTTTCAATCTTGCTCAAAAACGCAACCTGCCGCAAAAACTCCGATAACGAATCGGCATCAAGTTTGGATCCGAAATCAATTCCCGCCAATTTTTCACTTAATATTTCCACGAGACGCGGATCCGCTTCCAATGCATTCGTAATGCCATAGAGTAAATTATTTTTCTTGGTATTTTCCTTTTTTATATTCGCAAAAAGAATTTGAAATTTGTCCAATAATTCAATGTTTTTATTTCCCGCCGCCACGCACAAATTCATTGTTTGCAAAAAAACATTTTGCGGAATATCTTTGTATTTTTCGCTCCAAAAACTAGACAACGAAGAATCATCAAAAAAACTATCGTTCATAAAATACAAAGAATGCACCGCCATTGCCTGCAATTCTTTGCTGGGAATTTTATCAATGGCGGCAATAAATTGCAAATCATTCCAATCGATTTTGGAAACTGGTTTTCGCGCAAGCCATTGCTGCAAACCATCTCTTACAAAATCATTTGTTATACTACTCTTGGCTAATTTTTTAATAATAATATGCTTGATCGCCGGATTAACATTTTCACTTAACGATAGACCAAACAATGCCTCGTTTGAATCGGAATTATCCAAACGCTTTAAAGTATAAAATGCCGCTTCCTGCACCGGGTCCAAACCCCATTTTGAATCTGGCACTTCTTTTTGTTTTGATCTGTTTTTAATAATTTCCGCGAATTCGCCATTGATGCTTGGCTCGCCATTTTCCACCAATCCCGCCAACACATCAAACGCTTTCCGACGCTCTATCATCGGCGAATCGCCATTTTCCGCAATCGCTTTTTGTTTGGTTAAAAATTCATCGTAAATTTTCCGAAAGTCGGCCATCCCTGACCCAATCCTAACAACTAAATTCCATTTCCCTTGTTCTATCAACAAAGCATATTTTTCTTTCAAAAAACTTGCCAAATCCAAATCCGGCAAAAATTCTTTTTGCATAGCTTCAATAGTTTCCGTGTCGCCGTATTCAAATTTAGTCGCCACGCCCTCAAGCGCCGCCACGCGAAATTCCGGCAAACCATAAAGTCCTTTTTCTTTTGTGGGCCCAAAGATCATTTTCGCAATTTCTGGAATTTGTCCAACCCAGCCCTTTCGCAAAAATTTAAAAATATAATTTTTCGCAACATCTTGAATCGCTAAATCAGCAAAAGCTTCGCCGGCATCTTCAAAAACAATACTGACAATACTTATCAATCGATTCATATCAACATTTGAATCTATTTCAAATAACCTAATTATTGATTGTTTGGCGGCATTTTTAAACTCAGGCAAGGAATATATTTTTTTGTCATCACCAAAAATAAATGCCCTTATTTCTTCTGCTGAATTAAAGCTACCAGTGCTAAAATTATGAAATATTTTTTTAATCGCGGTTTGCTGTATCCCCGAATTGTTTTTTATTGATTCAATCGAAATACCAAACATTTCTTCCAAAAATGGCAATTCCCTTAAATTATCGCTGGAACAAAAATTTATATACATGGTTAGTATGCTGTCCGCTTTTTTGAGTGCCGCTTGCTGAAATTTATGCGACTTATATATTTCCATCGGCACTTCTAAAAATATCCGAATTTTTTCCATTTCATCAAATTTTCCTTCCAAAACCATTGACAACATTGCTAATTCCGCTTGTTCCAACGTTTGCGCATCCAACGAATTTTCTATTGAAATCTTAAAAAAATCGCCAATTAAAATTGCTCTTTCAAAATAAAAACCATTGCCAGTACCCCGCCCGCCAACATACTTTAATAAATTTTGGTTAAACTGATTTTCCGCTTCTTTTTTAAATTCCGGCGAATTATAAATTTCTTTGGAAATATTTAAATTGTCCGCGATTTCCTCCATTTTATCAATCTCCCCGCGCTCAATTTTAAGCAACATCCTATCTTTTGCGAGATTTTGCAAATCCGCATCAGCCTCAGCTTCACCAATAGCAATATTAAATTTTTCTTTTAATTTACCAGCGATCACATAATTTTCCCCTTTAAAATCAGAGCGATCGATACACACGGAAAGTTGATACTTTATTGCGTCTTTTGCCGCCTTTTGGATTTCGGGATCATTTAAAATTTCCCTATCATCACCAAAAACAGTTGAATATATTTTATTTAAATGATCAATATCAAAATTATAACCCTTGCCCAAAATTTGAATAATTGCGCCTTTACCGGCATTACGAAATTTAGGGGTAGAATATATTTCCCTATCGTCGCCAAAAATCAAATTGCGAACTTTTTCCACGCTTTCTTCTTTTCCATCTCTTATTTTTTCTGACATTTTCCGAATTATTTCCTGGTCGTCTTTCGCCCCCTCAAGCGCAATGCCAAATCTTTGCTGTAAAATATTTAATTCCTTAATATAATCGTTACCGCCATATTCCAAAAAACGCACCAAAAACTCTTTCGATTTTTTTGCGGCGATTTCTTGAAATTCAGGCGAAAAATAAACTTCGTTGGGAAAATCAACGCCCATTCTTATTTCTTCGGCAATACCCAAACTGCCATCTTTAACCATTTCCAGCATGGTTTTGCGAGCTTTTTCTTGGAATTCCTGATCATTTTTCAATTCATCGGCACTAAAATTAAATTTTTCTTTTATCGCCAACGCAATATCCAAGGGAGCCACTGCATTTGCAAAATTTAATCCGCCAAAATAATGATCGTCAAAAAAATGAAGGAGTTTGTCTTGCACGACTTTCGCCGCAACCTCTCTCAATTCAGGTGAATTAAGAACATCAACGGAAAGATTGAATTCAGCCAATGTTTTGTCAATGGAATGACCAAAATCGCGATAATTGAATGTTTCAATTATCGCTTTTTTTGCTTCCGGAGAAAGTTGTTTTTCTATATCATTAAGGTCTTGTCTTTGTTCCGATATTCCCCAATTATTATTTTGAGATTCTCCAAAATTAACTGAATCAAACCTCTGAGGCATATTAATAATCTCTTAGTTTTTTTAATGACGCGTGGTTGCGGATTTTTTCCAGGGCTTTGGCTTCAATTTGGCGGATGCGCTCGCGGGTAACGCCGAATTCCTGGCCCACTTCTTCCAAAGTGTGGGTAACGCCGTCCTCCAGACCGAAGCGCAACGCCAAAATCTTTTGTTCGCGAGGCATCAAATCCACCAGCACCTCGTGCAAACGATCTTTCAACAAACTGCGCGCCGAATCAAGCGCCGGCGAGGTTACCTTGTGGTCGGCGATAAACTCGGCCAAAATACTGTCTTCACCGTCATCGCCCACCGGCGTTTCCAGCGACACCGAATCCTGGGAAATTTTTTGAATGTAACGCACCTTGCCCGGCTCCAAACCAAGTTCGGAAGCAATCTCTTCGGGCAACGGTTCGCGACCCAAAAATTGCAAAAGTTTTCTTTTTGCCTGGGTGTATTTGGAGATCGTTTCAATCATATGCACCGGAATGCGCACCGTACGCGCCTGATCAGCCAGCGCCCGGGTGATCGCCTGGCGGATCCACCAAGTGGCATAGGTGGAAAATTTATACCCCTTGCGCCAGTCAAATTTTTCCACGGCGCGAAACAATCCCAAATTGCCCTCCTGAATCAAATCCAACAAGCTCAAATGAGCGCTCCGGCCGATATATTTGCGCGCGATGGAAACCACCAATTTCAAGTTTGACTGCGTAAGCCGCTTTTTGGCTTCCATATCGCCCGCTTCAATTTTTTTGGCCAATTCTTTTTCATCGTGCGCCGTCAGCGGCGGAATCTGGCCGATTTCCTTCAAATACATTTGCACCGGATCAATTTTTGCTTCCAGCCGCTTTTTGACCAAGACCTGCCCCACTTCCAAAAACTCGCGCGCTTCCTTGACTTCAATGCCGCGCGACTCCAACAACTGATAAAGCTCGTCCAACCCATCAACATCCTTTTCCACTTCCGGGAAAAAAGATAAAATTTCCGAAAAAGTCACAAAACTTCTTTCCCGACCCTTTTCCAAAAAAATTTCCAGTTTGCGCGGATCAAAAACCTTGGCCGACATCCCTTCTTTTTTCTCCTTATGCTTGCCCGCCTTGGTTTTGGCAGGGACATTTTTTTTCTCTTGCGGTTTGACGGCTTTTTTTATTTTTTTTGCCAAAACCTGTTTTTTCGCTTTCGCGATTTTTTTGACGGATTTTTTTTGAGTAACCATAATTTCTTGAAGCAGTTGAATTATTTTTTCGCTTCGTCTTTTGAAACGCCGCTGGATTTTGATAACAGATTAAACTCGCCGCGCAAACGGCCGACTTCGGCCCGGTCGCCGCGTTTTTCCGCCACAACCAATTCGCGCGACAAACTCGCCAATGATTTTTTAAAAATATTTTCCTTGATGCGGCGGCAATGGAACACGACTTCCCCGGCCGCGGCGCGCTCGTCAATCGTTTCGCTTTCCGCTTTCATAAAAAGCGTTTCGTAATAATCCTTTGCCTTGGCGTTCAACCCTTGGCCGCAAAATTTATTGTCTTTTTTTATTTCGGCGGCAATCTCCTTGCCCGAATCGGTGAAAGAAGCCAGCGCTTCATCTTCAATCAAATTTGCGGTTTGAGGGAATTTTATCGCCAACACCAATATGCGCTCTTCCAAGCGGTCTTCCCGGGTTTTTTGGGGAATGCCGGAAGCATCGGGCTTTGAACCGTATTCCGGCAGATTTTCATTTATCCTAACCTTTTTTAGCTCCTGACGCAAGTAGTCCTCGTAATGAATGTCGCGCACTTCCAGCCGGTCGGCGATTCTTTGCAGCCAAAACGCCTGCTCCACGGCGTTGGGCATAATTTTAATCGCCGGAAGAATAAAATCAACGATCTTTTTCCGGCCCGCCGGAGTGGCTTTATCGTTGGCCGCAAACGCCCGGTCAAAATAAAATTCCATTATGCTTTGCGTATTGGCCACGGCTTTGCGCCAATCGTCGGGATTGATCGCAATGACATCGGCGGGATCCATTCCCTCAAAAGAGGACGGCCGCCCATCCGGGCGAGCCTCGCCCCCACCTTCTGTGGGGGTGGGCCGCGCCACACTCACATTAAAACCTTGCGCCAATGCCAAGTCAATGCCGCGGCGGTTGGCGGTATCACCCGCCAAATCCATATCATATCCCAAAATAATATTGTCGGTGAACCGTTTCAAAATCTTTAGCTGCAACGGAGTAAGCGCGGTGCCCGAACTGGCCGCCACATTTTCCACCCCGGCCTGCACCGACATAATCACATCGGTATAGCCCTCCACCAAAACGCAGGCATTTAATTTGCGCACCGCCATTTTGGCGCGATCCAATCCGTAAAGAATACGACTCTTGTCATACAGCAAAGTATTGGCCGTATTCAAATACTTTGCCTCGCCTTCCTTGGCCTCGCCGAAAACCCGCCCTCCAAATCCCACCACTTGCGAATTGAAATCAAAAATCGGAAACATTATCCGGCCGCGGAAACGGTCATAAACCCGCCCGCCATTGCTGGTTCCGGCCAAACCCGCCCCGATAATTTCGCCATCCGTATAGCCCTCGGACGCCAAAAAATCGTGCAGTCCCTGCCATGACTCCGGCGAATAACCCAAGCGCCAAAAAGAAACGCTCTTTTCCGCCAACCCGCGGCCCAAAAGATACTCCTTGGCTTTTTTGCCGATGGCGCTAGCCTCCAATTGTTTTTCAAAAAATTTCGCGGCAAGATCGCAAACTTCATACAACCGCTGGCGCTCGGTTTTCATCACCGCCTCCTCGCGCGTCTGCCGTTTTAATTCCACTCCGGCCTTGGCCGCCAAAATCCGCAGCGCGTCGCCAAATTCCACGCTTTCAATTTCCTGGACAAAAGTAAAAATATCGCCACCCTTTCCACAATTTCCGACAACGAAATTCGAAGTCGTAAAAGAATGATCTTCGGCAACGGTCAAGTTAAACACATCTCCGTTAAAATTACTCTTGTCTATATTTTTTACAGGTAAAAGCCAATAAGTAACATTTTCTCGCTTATCACGATAAAAATGCGAAAAATTCAAATCATGATATTTTTGCCAAAATATTGTAAAAGACTTTTTATGATGAATGCCCCCCTTATCTACTTTTTCTTTATTTGCAAAAACCGTCGGTGCAATACTCATTCTTAATAATATATCGCGCAATTGATCACAAAGCACGGACGAAATCGTGGTAATTGAATAATAATTAATTTCTTTTTTGCACTTATTCAATTTTCCGGAATAACCATCGCCCTTAAAAATCGCATCAAGAATAATCTCTTGTTTTTTTGACGGTAAATTCTGAAAAAGAAATGGTATATGTTTATTGACCGCGTGCTTACCGCAAAGATTTTCAAAAATATTGGCTAATTTAGCATTACAAGCGGATATTTCTAGACCATTTTTCCCCGATTTCCTCAAATAGACACCGGCTCGAATATTGAATAAATCTTTTATTATTTTTTTTATTTCTTCAGCAAACTCGGTTTCATGACTACCCAAGCTAAAACGAATATAAGCTCGACTGTTACTCCCTTCCGCAATATAATAACCGATCAATTTTAAAAATTTTTCATCAAGAAAAATATTTGAAGGGATCTCCCCGATTGTTTTGCCGCCTTTGTTATGCGTTATCCTCGTGTAATAATCATTTAAATTAATTGACTCAATGTCTTTAATTTTTTGGTTGATCGGAAAAAGCAATAAATCATTCAAAGCAAGCTCACCGGCGGCAATCTTTTCAATTTTATAATCTTTATAATATTTACTTGGACAATTCTGGCGGCAATTCCATTGACAAATTCTTGTTTCCCGATTTGATTGTTTGCAATTTTTTGTCCGAATTGCATAAACTTGATGGTCCGAAGTCAAAGAAACAATTTCATTTGATTTCCTGACCCTTACGCGAATCATTTGACCATTATAATTACGCATCAAAGTTCGCACGACCGGCATGAATCTTCCCTTATGCGTAATGACATTTTGTCCGATTTGTATATTTTCAATGGTTTTAATTCCCGTATCGGTTCTAATAATAGTTCCCGCAGGAAAACAGCCGAAACACCGCCAAGTTTGCCGCGCCGGCGAAACAAAAAACGACCCGCTCTTTTCGGAATGAAACGGACACAGCGCCGAAAAATTCGCGCCGGTTTTCCGCAACTTGATATATTGGCCGATAAACTCCACCACATCCAGTCGGCTCTTGATTTCCTCAATTGGCGAATCCATTAAACTATAATTACTGAATTACTAATTTCTAATTTCTAAATAAATATCCAATATCAAAATTTTAAAATTATACTTTTGTCAATTTGAAATTGAAAAATTTGTCATTTCCTTTATGGTATAATCATCTTACTCAATCTAATCAAAATTTCAATGCGACTGGCAATAATTTCGGACACTCATGACAATTTGGCGACTTTGGATAAATTTTTGGCTTATATCAAAGAAAATCCGGTCAAAGTTGTGATTCATTGCGGCGACATTGCCGACGGCGCAACACTTGAACGACTGGCAAAGGGTTTTGGCGGCCCGCCCCTGCCGGGGGCGAGACTCGCCCGAACAGGCGGCAAAATCTTGACGGTTTTTGGCAATATGGATTATCGCGAAAGCGTTGAAAAAACTGCCAAAAAATATTCCGAACAAATCACGCTGTTTGAAAATTTCGGTCAGACAAAATTGGGCGGATTGAAAATCGGCTTCTGCCATTTCCCTGAAATGGCAAAAAAATATTGCTTGGAACGGCAATTTGATTTTGTATTTTACGGCCACACCCACAAACCCTGGCTGGAAACGATTAACGACTGCCAGTTGGCCAATCCCGGCACCCTGGCTGGAATGTTCTACCAAGCGACTTTTGCAATTCTTGATACCAAAACCAAAAAACTTGAACTGAAAATCGTTAATCGGCTATAACCGAAAAGCCCCGCCAATCGGCGGGGCTTTTCAAAAACTCTATTTGATGACTGGCGACGAACTGGTTTCCGGCCGTTTTTTGGCGAAAACATAAATGTAGATGATTTCCAGAATGCCGATGGTGTTGACCACCATCAACGCCGAAAACCAATATAACTGATTGTTGCGCGCGGCCTTCCAAAGCGCCACGCCTTTCCACGCCAGCGACCACGCCACAATAACGACAAACAACCACATGCTAATCTCCGGAATGGGAGTGCCGGTGGTGAAAAACCAATTCACATTGCGGGGAAAAGAATTTATTTCCATATTTTTTTATTTTTTATTATAAATTCTTGGGCCGCGAAATTAATTTTTTGGCAATCATTTACAATTTTTTCCATTATTTTCAAAATTACGAAGCAATATTTTCCCACCAACCTCGCCAAGGCAATAATGGAAAAAATTGTATGAGCCCGATTGCCAAAAAATTAATTTCGCGGCCCAAGATTATTCGACCTATTGTTTCCTCCCCCCAAACCTCTTGATCAATTTTATTTCCCGGTTGGGAATAATATGCACCGCGCCGTTTTTGCCTTCCAGGATCGTGCGGCGCAACGAAATTTCCAGCACCTTGCCGGTAACGCCGGCAACCTTGATCTTGTCGCCAATGCTGTATTCGCCTTCAATGATGATGAAAAATCCGGCGATGAAATCGGTGAGAATGTCTTTTGCCGCCATGCCCACCGCCAACCCGACCAACCCCAGCCCGGCCAATATCGGCGCCAGATTCACCCCGAATTCCGGCAACACCGTGATCGCCGCAATCATCCAGACCAACGCCGTCAAAGTGTTGTTAAGCGCCTTAACCACGGTGGCGATCCTCTTTTTGTGATATGCGCCGATTATATTCTTATACTTAGGACGGGGAATATTGTCAATAACCGGCATCAATCTCTTCCGCGACAACGCCGCGCGCACCAAAACATTAGCGGCAACGGCAACCGCCATCACCAAAACCACCCGCCCCCCATGCGCGACAATCCACCCCGCAAAAGAATTGTAAGCATCACTAAAAATAAACGCAATATCCATAATTAACCGTTATTATTGAAATAATAACACAGCGTCCTATTTTAACAATAATCGCGGCGAAGTTCGCGGCGGCGGGCGGGGTAGTCCGGGATCGTTTGGGCCACCAGGTTCCAGAAACGGGGCGAGTGGTTGAGCTCGCGCAGATGGCAAAGTTCATGCGCCACGATGTAGTCGGCCAGGCGTTCGGGAAGAAGCGCGATGCGATAATTGAAATTCAGATTTTTTTTATAGGAACAACTCCCCCAGCGCGAGCTTTGGTCGCGAATGGCGATGCGATTGTAATTCACTTGATAAATCGGAACGAATCGGGCGATCTTTTCCAGCACCAAACTGCGCGCCGCCGGCGCCAGTTTTTTGAAATCTTCTTTGGTGCCGGCCGGCAGCAATCCCCGGCGATTTTTTAATTCGTTGATCTTGTCCAAAATCCACGAAGATTTTTTAACCAAAAAATCCTCCACCGCCTTCTCGGAAATGAATCGCGAACGGGTTGCCGTCACCGCCCCGCCCGGTTTGATGCTGATGCGCAAATTCCTCGCCCGAGCACTGGTCTTCAAACAATAAACCACCCGGTAGCCATTCAAATCTATTTCTTTTTCTTTTACAATAACCATAAAACAATGCCATAAGATCGTTTTGGGTATTTATTTATGGCGCCCTGCGAGCGCGGCGGCGCGAACACGAGGAATTCGCCAGCAGGCGAATATCCGTGCGCCATAAATAAATATCCAAAAACGATTTTGCGCTTTACATATCTATCGGTTATCGCCCGAACCATGCAAAACCCCGCGCTCCTGGCGAGATTTCAGTTTGGCAATGTTTTTGGAAGCGATATCATCCATCTCCAATCCCAACTCTACGCCAAGGTTGGCAATATACCACAACACATCACCCAACTCTTTTTCCAATTCGCGCTTCTGCTCCTCAGTGACCACGCCGCCGCCATCGCGAATAATTTTTTTAATCTTTTCGGCCACCTCGCCGGTTTCGCCGCAAAGCCCCAAAACCGGATAAACAAAATTCTTGCCCGCGCCGGCATAAATTGCAGTGGTTCGCGCGATTTTTTGATATTCGTTAAATTCCATGATGTTATGTTAAATGTAAAAACCCATATCACAAATCTTAATGCCAATACGAATAAAATGCAAAAATCAGCCGATGCGGAGGCGCGGGCGGAAACCCGCGCTCAAAACCATGCGCTTCCAATCGGCGACTTTCATCAAAAAATTCAGCGATTCAATTTGCGATATTTTTTCAACTTTATCGTCGCCGGCAGGAACCAGCCACAAACAAATTTTTTCCACATCCAATGTTTGATCGTCCAAAACAATCCGATCGTGCGCGGTTTGCAAAAATTTGATCGCGTTGATCGCCTGGTCAACCGCATAATTCACCGCTTCAATATTGCTGAATTTAACAAAGTATAAAGTTCCATCTTTATACAAATCCAATTTATTAACTTTGAACCTTTGGTCAACGCCCGCGATCGCTTTGCGGCAATCAATAAATCCCGCCTTCGCTTGCGCCTCAATAAATTCTTCAATATTTTTGGCGGCAACCTTTTCTTTGCTTGCTTCAATTGCGATTAAATCGGCCTCGCGGCGCAAAAAATTTATAAATGATTGATTATAACGATACCACTTGCCATCAATCAAGCAAATCCTTTCTTCGGGAATATTGAAATCAATTATCGCCTTCAAATTTTTTGACCGCTCATGGCCCTCGGGATCGTAGACCCGGATTTTGACATCATTGAGCTGTTCCAGCAAATTTATGTTTTGCAAATTGAAAAAATTCTGCAATGCCTTTTTGTCCAAGCCGCCTTTATCGGATAAATTTTCGTATGCGCCCTGCACATAAAACGAATACTGGCAATTGTCGTTGGCCAACAGCGCAATCTTATCATGATCCTCGCTGGCCAATGTCTCCACCAGCTTGGCATCCAAATCCTTCAATACCAACGCGTCGCGAATCCCGACCACCTTGGGCAAATCCATCCGCGGCGGCTGGGCTAAAACCACTTCCACCCGCTTAACAAACGCCGGCATCTGGTCAGGCGCGATATCCACGGAAAATTGCACGGCCGTGCCAAAATTGGCTTCGCCGCCCCACAACGCCGGATCAACCGTGGACGCGCGAATCATATCCAGCGACTCGCCGCTGTCAAATTCAATGCGATTGCCCGACTGGTAGGTTGACGCCACGCGATTGCGCCGCGATTTGTAGAATTTTGAATTCTTGATTTTCACGCGGTCGGCGGCGATCCTCTGCGCCATATTGATGCCAAAATCCGGATCGCAATAATTCTTGATCCGCGAATAGGTTTTCCCCAGCGCCACCGCGTAACAAAAATCATCGTTATAAATGAAAAACGCCGCGCAATAAACAATGTTTTTGGGCAATTCGGCGCCATCCAAAAAATCGCGGTAGGTTTTTGTCCACCAGATATCCGATCCGTCCGGATCGCGCGAAACCAAAAACTCCAGCACGCACCCGTCGGCCTCAACCTTCTTGGCCATCTCCAGCCCATCCTTGCGCAATTTCTCAATCACCTCAAACCGTTTTTCCGGCATCATCCGGTACAAATTATATTTGGCCATAATTAAAAAATTTAAAGGCAACGGCTCGCCGTTGCACAATAACATTCTACCACTTTAATTTTATACCACCAAAACCAACATGCAAGATCAATCTTGCCAAAGCTTTCATTTGCAAATCACATAATGCAAATACTCGGTGGTTCCATCCGCGCTATATTCTCTATTCTCATTTTTATCCGCTTTAAATCGGCTGTGCGCCCTTGAAAAATATGCGTATTTACCTCGCAAACTCATTATTTCTTTTATATCCGCCGCCGTCATCAATCCCTCGTTATTGTAACTTAGAAAAATATATTTAACTTTCGCATTCATTATCAAATGCTTGAAAGCTGTTTTAACTTTTGTGCGCGAGCAATAAAGAGATTTTTGATTTTCGTAATTTCTTAACCCGGTTTTTCCGTGGATTTCAGGATGATCATATTTTGCAATCGTCTCAAGCAAATGATAGTTTGTCGCATATTGCCGCTGATTATACGGCGGATCAAGATATAATATATCCCCTTCAATCTCGCACACCAATTTATTTATATCGTCATTATGAACTTCGTGGTTTTGATCGTTAATTACCAAAGCCGCAGGTTTCAAAACAAATCCATTTAAAGCGCTTTTCTTCAATTTCTTCAAGAAAGCGCCATAAACGGACGCGGTGTTTGCGCATTTATCTACTGACTCGATCAAGCTTGCAACCAAAAAATAGTATTCATCATCGGAAATCTTATTTTCGTTTTTCCAATTTTCTATCTTTGCCCTAATCGCATCGCATTTCATTCCATTTTCATCGGAAAAATACAACCGTTGCTCTTTTCTCCTTTTAGTCCCGCCTAAACAATAATTTTTGTAGATAAACCCCTTCGCTCCCTCTATTTTGTTAAGGTATTTGCAAACAGCAAATTTTCTATCAGCGAGTTCCGTATTTTTTAAATCCGCAATTTCATTTTCCAAGCCCGCAAACAACAATTCTTTGTGATTTCCAACATAATGCCGGTTTAAAACATAACTGTAATACTGAATATCATTGGCAATAATTTGATAGCCCTTCTTTTTGAAATGAAGCCCCACCACCCCCGTCCCCGCAAACAAATCGCAAAACACCCGGCAGTTTTTATCAACCACCTTGTTTATCGACTCCTCCAAAAACCCCAACAACGACAATTTACTGCCGATATAATTCATAACAACGCATTTAATAAATCCTCAAATTCTAACCTGCTTATATAATGCCCAATACTTTTGAATTCTTCTTTTTTATTTTTCCTTATTAAATCACCCATCAAATCATATCCATATTTATACTCTATGTTTAAATTTATTACTGGCAATGAGTTTTCTAAATTATCTATATAATTTTTTATTTTATCGATATTTTTATTCCAAATTATCATTGCTATATGCAACGACGCATTGCTACTCAGCTCGTCCATTTTGTCCTCTTTTTCTTTGCAGAACTTATAAACTAAATACGCAATCAAAAGTTCTTTGGGATTTCGTTCAAATATTCGCAAATAGTAATCTTTGTTGACGTCAAAAATTTCACTTTCCTTTGGCTTCATAGCGAAAGACGGCCTTCTCAAAATCAATGCTATAATAATCCGCGCAAGATCTTTGCTCGTAACCATAGTTTTAAATTGCGATGGCTTTTTTTGTTCGCGTTGTCTTTTGTAAAATATATTGAACTTATTAAAAAATTCGGCTATCGCCAACTGTCTTGGGTCGTTAGATACTAAATCTCTGTTACCGATAGAAATTTGATTATTTGTTGCCTTTGCAATATCGTTTACAAAATTATCACCCCCACCTGTATAAATCTTACACAACACCCTAACACCCTTCTTTAATTCGCCATTTAAAAATGCACTGTGTAATATCCTGGCAGTTTGCTGTCCGTTAACTATTTGTAGATTTTTAACCTTTATAACGCTTCTATCGCTATCGGGAAAAGCTAAATCACCAACCATAGTGATACCATTGTTTAAAAACCAAAATAAGCTGGCTTTATCATTTTTACACGTATCATATATTTCCGCGTTGCTTCTTTTATACTTAAACCAACCTCTTACATTTTTTTCAAATAGCTTTTCTCCGTTTTCGTGAACTAATTTTGCGATAACTTCTCCCTCAACGGTTAATACATATCCAACCTCATTATTGCCAGTCGTATTTTCTGGTTTTAACTTTTTATCTTTATCGTAATATTCCAATTCAATTATTTTATGCTTTAGTGATTCCGTTCTTGATAATTTATTTTTATAAATACTGCCACTGTTTTCTATGGATAAGTTTAATTTCGCATTTGGATATTCGAATGAAATAATTTTTTGAAATTCCTGTACTATAAGGATCCTTTCTCGTTCTATCTTTTCATTTATTTTTTCACCATTAAAAACACAATAGTGAATATTAATTTCATTTATAGATTCCTTGATTGATCTTATATCTTCGATTCTTTTCCTTAACCTAAAATTTTTTAAATTTCCATAAATAGTTGATTTTTCTTTAAAAATATACTCTAATCCTCTTTTTAGTTTTATTAAATCACTCTCCAAATAACCCGCCTTGCGCCCCTTGCCTGATTTACAATTAAAAATCGTTACTATATTTTCCTCTTCATCGATATTTACAATATCAATACCAACCTCATCGTCACCATCGATAATATCGGAATCTTTAATATCATCATAATCAATATCTGAGAATACAGACAAACATAAAAATTGAAAAGCGTTTGATCTTCTTTTTTCTTTTGCTTTTTCGTTTATAAAAAAAGCTTGCTCTAATTTTTCTATTTCGATATCAATGGCGCTCTTTTCTGGCTTCATGCATAATTATGCAACAAAATGCAAAACGGAGTGTTTTATATTTTTTGCTTTAATTTTTATGTTTAATTAAACTATTTTTCGTTTTCGTTTTTCATTATTTCCAGCGGGTTCACGCCTAAAAACTTGGCAAGTTCTTCAACGTTGCTTTTAACGGGCTTGAACCTATTTGACAAAATGTTTGATAATTGGTTTTTGGAAATACCAAGCATTTTTGCCAGCTCAGAAAAATTGTCTATTTTTCTTTTAGCCATTATCTCTTTGATTTTATATCTATCTATAATCAGCATAACATAATTTAAAATAATAATACAAGTATTTAATTAACTTTGTATAATTTATTTATTAACTATTTTATTCAATTCTTCCCGCCATTTATACGGATTATGCCAAAAGCATCCTTCGCACCCCGCTTCATCATGCTTATCAATTTTATCTTTCCAATCTTCACCACCTACATACCAAAAGTAAATTCCGGGAAAACAACCCCTTTTACCAGTATTGTAACATTTTTCGCAATACCTTGATTTTAAAAGATTATTACTCCTCGTTAGAAGAATAAATTTTTCTTTAATTTCTTCGGCCTTCATATCCGCTCCATTCTCGGATTCGTTTTTGTTCCATCTTACCTGCGGAAATTTATGATCCACCTCTAACTCTCTCGGCATCATTTTTCTCAAAAATAACGCTTCTTCAAAATTCAATATATGCTTTATTCGGTTAATTAATTTTTGCGGAAATCCAGATCTTGTTTTGGTTTCTTCTGAAATTGTCAGAGATTTTAATTTTCTATGAATGGTTTTTCCTTTACACTGTTCGCATACTAAAGTTTTATAAAAATTACCTTTTTCATCTTTATCCAATTGTATCCCCATTTGTCGCCAAACTTGCCAAGTTTTCGCTTGGCCAGATTTTAATTCACATTTTGTGCAATGCCATTTTAAATCGCTTAAAATTCCAAAATCATTATGCTGCGTTGACCCTTCCTTGAATGGATTGTTTTTCATTTTTAAATATTAAGATGTATTCGTGCTTGAAAATGTAATAATCGCTTGATAATGCCCTATATTTCCAAATGGCTTCTTTGTTCTGCTTGGCGCGATTGCCTTCCATATTTTTGATTATAACGCTTTTCAAAGTCAAGCCCAATTTTTGGATTTCGTTCATACAATAAAAACCCAGCGGGATCCATTGTCCTTTTGTATATTTATCGCCAATAACCACTGCCAAATATCTGTTTTTATCCAAAATTTTTACCGTATTTTTGGCAACTTGCGAAAACTTTGATAAAAAATCCTTTAAATCTTTGCAGTTGGACAAATCTTCTTCATACTCGCTGAATTTAACAATATCCGCGTACGGCGGATGCAAAATTGCCAACTGAACACCATTTCTTTGCTTTTTTTCTAAAAAATTTACAATTTGATTTAAGGTTTTCTCGCTAGAACTGTCGCCAACAATAAGTTCGGAAAAATAATTTTTATTATCAACTTTACTCTTCACATAATCAATAATTTTCGGCTGAATATCCACGCCAATAAAATTTCTACCCAAGGTTTCCGCCTCAAACGCACTCGTACCGCTTCCGACAAATGGATCAAAAACTATATCATTTTTACGGCTATACCTCAAAATCATTTGCCGGGGAATCTGGGGAACAAAATTGCCGTGATAAAACCCGCTGTGTTTACCGGTTTTATCTCTTTCCGGAATAATCCAAAGGCTATCGGTCCATATGCCTGAATTTTTCCAATCGCTTAAATTTAAGTCATTGAAATTCGGCATAGTTATAATAATTTTACCGATACTTTGCCAACAGGTCGGTTTGGGAGAGGATGTGGCCCAAGATGGCGGCGTTTAACTGTGCGACGGTGTCGCCTTCGTTCAGGTATAGTTTGGTGTCCAGGGCGTAGAGAGTGAAAATGTAGCGATGGGTGCCTTCGGGCGGGCAGGGGCCGATGTAATGGGTTTTGTTGTTGGTGGTTTTTCCAAGAACCGCGCCGTCCGGCACCGAATCAATTTTAATGTGTTCAGTTTTGGGATCAAAATTCCACATTATCCAATGAATGAAAATCCCTTCCACCGCGTCCGGGTCGCGCAAAACCAGCGCCAATGATTTGGCTTTCGCGGGCACATCGGCAATATCCAACGGCGGATTGGTATCTTTGCCGTCGCAAGTATGCTGCGGCGGAAAACCATCGTTGTTCAGAAATATCGGACTGGTGAGTTTCATAATTTTAAACAATATTAAAGCATCAGGCGGGCAAGGCGCAGTTCGTCGTAATCGGCTTCCTCTCCCAACAATTCCATGGCCGGCTTTAACGGATATTTACCATCTTCGGTTTTGCATTTTTTCAACGCGGATTTCATTTGAATCATTTTCCCCGGCGGAATTTCTTTCGCCAAATTGGAAAAATCAATTGTCGGATTTTTTTCTTTCATTTTTTCGCAATGATCCAAAATCGTGCCCGGTTTTAATTTCCGCACCGCGGCAATCATACTCAATTCCATTCCTTTCTCCACCAAATCGCGCGTAACTTGAATCGTTTCCGGTTTTTTCGCGATTTGCGGCGCCACATAACGCCGCGGCTTTTGCGGATTGCCAACAATTTCTTGAGCATGGCGCGCCGACTTAACTTTCAATTCTTCATCAAACGCCAAGACATCTTCGTCCACTCGCAATGCGATCTGGTTGAACCCGGCCAGCGACAATCCCGCCGACGAGCGCACGCGCGACAACGCCACATAACCCATTCCCGGCTCAAACGATTGGCGCAAATCAACCGCGGCCGCATCCAAACTCATCCCTTGGCTTTTGTGAACCGTGATCGCCCAAGCAAGGCGCAAAGGATATTGGTTGATCTCGGCCTTGATATCGCCATCTTCGGCAATATGCCAGCTGGCCAGCCCCACATCCATCAAAAGACCCGAAGCGATGCGCACCATAATCCGGCTTTCATCCAGTTTTTCCACCACGCCCAAAGTGCCGTTCACATAACCCTCTTCAAAATTGTTTTTCACAAACATCACCCGCGCTCCCGCTTTCAAGCGCAAAAATTGCGGCGCCAAACATCCTTTTTGCAGCCGCTCCGAAAGCGCGGCCGGGCCGATCTGTTCCATTTTGTAGCAAAACTCTTTACCGGCAATTTTGGCCAGTTCCAAATTATTCTCAATTTCCACATCAACATTGTGCGTGTAAAGCTTGGTCGGCTCAACACTCATCTGAATCTTGGCGCCCACGCGCGCCTGCAAATATTGAATCACGCTCTCGCCGGCGGAATTGCTCCGAATGGCGTTTAGCGCCGCCAAAAATTCCTTGTCGCTTTGGCGGTATTGTTCGTCCAAATAACAAATCTTCAAATCAAGATTGCGCCACGATCGCGAGCCATAGGCAAATTTTGATGGCGGCGCGTCATCGGAATCGTCAAAATCCATGCTCGTCTGCGATTTTCTTTTTTTGGAATATTCTTGCGGTTCAAACGATCGCCGCTGGATTGGCGGCCCGCCAGCAGGCGAGGCTCGCCAATCCGGCGAAATTCGCCGGATTGGCGGCAGCTGAAAAAAATCGCCGCACAGCACCACTTGCACCCCGCCGAACGGCGCGTCAATTTGTTTGAACGCGCGAAATAATTGATCGGCCATATCCAGTTGATTTCCCGCCAGCATGGAAATCTCGTCAATAATCAAAACGCTGGTGCGCAAAAACCGGCGGCGCAGATATCCCCGCTTGACCAAGTCCTTCACATCACGCGCCGACAACTCGTCGCGCACACCCAGCCCCGTCCACGAATGAATGGTGATGCCGTTCAAATGCGTGGCCGCCACGCCCGTGGACGCGGTTACCGCCGCATTAATCCCGCCGGCTTTGAGCCAGTCAATGTAGCGGTTCAAAACAAACGTCTTGCCGCTCCCGGCCGGCCCGGTAATAAACGCATTCTTCCCCGATTTCAATATCTCCAACGCCTGTTCCTGTTTCATATTGGTATTATCATAATATACTTGCCGTTGCCGTAAATCAAATTTTTGCTATACTGACTTAATATTAACCAAAATAAATGAACAAAAAAATTTTGCTCGCGATTGTTATCGTGATTGTTGCCGCCGTTATCGGATTTGTAATTTTTAACAAAACCAAAACTGAAACGCCAAAAACCGAAAATCAAAAACCGGCCAGCAACTTGACTCCTCTCACCGCCAAGTATTGGATTGAAACCGATCTAATTTCGCTGGAAAAAGGCAAAGCCGAAACCATCAATCCCAACGGCGCGGCAAAATTAATCACGGAAGTCGTCGGCCAGCCGGTGAGCGGCGACTTGAACTCCGACGGCCAGGCCGACTATGCCTTGGTGTTGAAACAGCAAACCGAAAACGATCCGGGCGTTTATTATTACGCCGCCATCGCGCTGGTGGATGAAGCGAAAAATATAATCGTAGGCTCCAATGCCGTAGCTCTCGGCGAAGGCATTAAAATTGAAGATATCGCCATTGTCAACCAGGCGGTGCGCATCAATTACTTGGAACGGAAAATTAACGGCGATGCCGTGGCCAAAGAGCCCACCGAACCGATATCAAAGAGCTTCATCCTTGACGGCGTGATGTTCAAAGAACTCACCGAAAAACGCGCCAACGCCCAAGCCGAAGCCGCCTGCACCGACAACCGCGGCGCCTGGATAATCACCACCACCGAATGCAAAGGCCTGTCAAATGACTGGTGCAACAAAACTGGCGGCAAATTTGAAAACAACCTCTGCAAATTCTAATTGCGACTTGAAAATTGACAAAAATTTACAAATCATCTAAAAACAAAACATGATAGCAGATTGCTCAACCTGTCATGGGAAAGGATATGTTGGTGTTGGTATTCACGGCAAAACCTGTCCGGATTGCGGCGGTAAGAAAAAAGTACAAGCATACTCCGTAATCGGCAAGCCCGGCAAGACCACCACGCAACAATTATAATTTTGCTATCTTTTTTCAACAATAAAAAAGCGCAGAGGCAAGACCTCTGTGCTTTTTCTTTTTGTTTTTGTCATCCTACAATTAGTTTCGCAAAATAAAATATTTCAAGCATTCACCAAATACAAACCGACAATTAAAATCGCGCCGACGATTATTTTTTTGATGATATTGCCGCGGGAAACATCTTCTTTGAAGACGCGCGGGTACATAAAAGTCAGCCCCGCCCCAAGCAAAATACAATAAAATGTTTGCGTGCCGCCCACCACGCTCACCAGCGCGACCGGGCCGAACGAATAGGCGAAATATTCAACCCAGCGGCCGGCAATGGAAAAAAATTCGTTCAAACCGAAAAAAATAAATGCTTCTCTTTTTACATTGTTAAAATTTATAAAAAAATAATTTCTGATTTCCGGCGAAAACATATATAACGCCAGCCCGCCCAATCCCATTCCCCAACCCTCATAGCACATTGACCGGATAAAAGAATTTTCGTTGATTGCCATTTTCATCAACACCGACCCAAGCGCCCACATCCCGTCAATTGTCAAAACCAACGCCAAAGTTTGATTCCAACGCCAACGCGCTTCCTCCTTTTTAAAGGAAACCAGTCCGACCGCGAACAGCATCAAAACAAAACCCGCCATCTGCAACGGTGAAATCACTTCGCCCAGAAACACAAACGAAAGGATAAAAAATAAAGGGCGTGGTCAACCCAAAATAAAAAATCATTTCGCCAACATCCTTGCGCGCCATCAACTCAAAATACGCCGCCACCGCAATCACTGTAGTAACTCCCGACGCCACCCCGAATAAAGCAAAGACGGTCGGATGGAAAAATCCGAAAAACGTCCAAATGCCGGTTCCGATCAAAAAACTGATAATTGCCATATAAACCGGCAAAACCTTCGGACTCTTTATCGCGCCCGATACAAGAAATTTATCAACGAAACCATTGATCGCATTTATAAAAGGCGCGACCAGCGCCGGAATCAGCCAAGACATAGATTTATTAACTTTTTATCTCATTCCTCCCCGCCCAGACAACCATCAGGCCACCCCACAACACCAACGGGAAAAATATCAATGAGAGAGCGCCGTAAATAACATAGCGATGTTTGAATTTGATCAATATTCCAATCATTGAAACGCAAAATCCCGCCAGCGGCGCCGCCCACCAAATTGGCTTGAAAAACAAAAACCAAACCAACCCCATAACCAAAAAGCCAAGAATAAAATCAAGTTTCTTCAACACCGGATCTTTTTTGTAAATATCCGGATCAAACCTTTTAGCCGACATTCCGTACATAAAAACGTAAAGTTAAAAACGCAAAACAAAAACCATATTACTTGGCAACAGTGGAAAATATGCCGGAAATTTGACCAAAAATACCGGTGATTTGCTGCCAGATGGCCGCGATTGGCGCGGTGATATTGTCCCAAATCGTTTGAATCAATCCTTTTTCTTTGACACTTTCCACTTGCGCGGCGATATTGCCGATTGTTGACGAAGCGCCATCCAACTGCTGCTGAATCTCGCTTTGCGCCTGCATATCCATCGCCAATGCTGAAATTCCAACCACAAAAACAAAAAACAAAACCGGTTTGATATTTTTCATATTTTATATTATTTTACCCTATCAGTATATATTATTTTTGGCATTTCGGACAATAAAAAGTGCTGCGCCCCGCTTGTTTTATCCGCTCTATCTTACCGCCACAGCCACCCGGACAGTCCGCACCATTGCGCTGGTAGACCAGGAAATGATTCTGATAACAACCGGTTTGGCCGTTTAATTGGCGATACCATTCATCTTTTCCCGAGGAGCCCTTGCAGTCAATGGCTTTTTGCAAAATTTTCAAAATCGCCTGGTAAAGTTTTTTGATTTCTTCATGATTCAGCGACTTGGCCGGGCGGAACGGATCAATCCTGGCCGCAAACAGCGATTCGTTGGCGTAGATGTTGCCGATGCCGGCGATTTTGGTTTGATCCATCAACACAATCTTTATCGCCCGCGATGTCTTTGCCAAAATCACAGCCAGATTTTCCGATGTGAAATTTTCTTGAAACGGCTCAATCGCGCCGGTCGGTTCTTCTTGGAAATTTTCAATCGCTTTCATCCACGCAAATTTGCGAGAATCATTAAACAACAAGCGCGTCCCGTCGTTAAAATGCAAAATCACGCGCGTGAAACGCGTATCAAATTTTTGCAACCCGTCATCAAAAAAAAACTGACCGTTCAATTTGAAATGCGTCAAAATCGCGCTGCCATTTTCAAAAAAAATCCGCAAAACCTTGGCCGCACGGCCCACGCCCGTAATTTTTTGGCCAGCAATGAATTTGGAATCGCCGATAAACATTTTCGGCTCCAATATTTCAACGCGGCGGATGGTTTTGCCAACCACCGCTTCTTGCAATTGCCACCTGATTGTCTCAACCTCGGGTAATTCGGGCATACTGAAAGTGTAAAACTAAAAGCGCAAAGCGTAAAGTAAAAAATCAACCAAACAAAAAGACATTCTCAATCGGAACATTGAAAACTTTGGCAACATCGTGCGCCAGTTTCAGCGATGGAATATATTTTCCTTGTTCAAGAAAAACAATGGTTTCACGCCGCACGCCGACAATTTCAGCCAATTTTTCCTGAGTTAATTTATTCCTTTGGCGATATTCTTTTATTTTGGTACTAAACTTCATTTTTTATTTTGGAAATATTTGAAGAATATGCTTTGCAAAATCATCAAAGCGCATGCCGAATAGGCCAAAATCTGCGCCGCCAATTCAAACTGCGGATTGCCGGCGCGGCTCGCCATCAAAACCATTGACCCGATTGCCGCAAAAACCGCGAATATATTTAACGCCCAGCGCGCCGCATCGCCGGCAATTTTGTAATCGCGTTCGTCGGCCATTACTCCGCTAACCTGTTTTTTCATCGCATAAAGCGCTAATGCCGCGGTTACGCCAATGACTATCGGCAAAATATAATTTCCCCGCACCACTGAAATTGAACAAACCATCGCAATTACCATCGCAAAAATAATCCTAACCGTATAAAATGTTTTTTGATTCATATATTTATTTTTATTTATAATTTAATGTTAGTTTATTCTAACATTATTGTCAATCCCAAGAGGCACGGCCGGAGCCGGTGATGGGGATGGGAGCGCCCAGGAATTTGGGGAAGGCATTGGCGCTGATGTCCCAAAAGGCCTTGGCGCGGGCGGCGTTTTCCCGCAAAAAATTGTAAAATCCCAAATTATATGGCCGCAAATCCGCTTTGATGCCGCTGGCCTCAATCCCCAGCCGCCGCGCCAGATACATCGCCCGCGGCAAATGAAATTCTTGCGTGGAAATTATCATTGAATCAACCTGAAATATCTTTTTAGCGCGATAAATGCTGTCATAAGTATCAAACCCGGCATAATCAACGAATATATCGTCTCCGGGAACGCCATTTTTCAAAAAGAAATCTTTGGCGATATTCACCTCATCATAATCGCCGCGGCTGTGATCACCGCTGACCAAAATTTTTTTGACAAGACCTTGGCGGTAGACCTCCAACGCCACCGTGGCACGGTCATAAAAAACATCGCTCATCCGCCCATTGCGCCACACCGCCGCGCCCAGCACCAAAACCGCGTCAGCCGCCGGCAAATCATTCACTTTGGCATATATATTCCGCGCTCCGGCGATCGCAACAAAAATATCGACGGCCAGCGCGGCCGAAACCACCCCGGCGCCCAATATGGCGCACACCAATAATAATTTTTTGAACTTACCCATTTGACCAATTTAGCAAATATATATTTTTTTGCAAAAAAACGCCAGATTGCCGCCCTTGACACATTTTCAAAAAAAAGCAAAAATATCATAATAGCGTCATTTACAACGACAATCCCAAGTTCCCCCGTGTACAAACATACGGGGAGATTATTTTTTTAAATATGTTTGACAAACTATTCCAATTGCTGTCGCCAAAAAGCTGCACCAAGTGCCAGGGGATTTTGCTTGTCATCACCGGCCCCAGCGGCGTGGGCAAAGACACCGCCAAAGAGCTGTTTTTGAGACGAAATCCCGGATTCCACAAAATTGTCACCGACACCAGCCGTCTGCCCCGCGAAGGCGAAATTGAAGGCGTGAGCCATAATTTTTATAACAACGAACAATTTAAAAAACGGGTCGGCGAAGGCAAATACCTTGAATACATTGAAGTCCGCCCGGGGGAATACAAAGGCACCAGCAAAGAAGCGATTTCGGCGATATTGAGCGGCAAAAATGTCATTTGGCAAATAGACGAATACGCCATGGCTCATATCCGCCGGATCATCAAAGAAAATATGCCGGATATGGCTGATTGCATTCTTGAAAAAACCGTCACCATTTATATCGCGCCCGAGGACTGGGATCAGTTGCGCGAACAATATTTCCGCCGCGACCCGCAAGCCTCCGAAGAAAAATTTTTGGTGAAATTGGCGCGCGACCGCGAAATGTGGTGGCAATATCATGACCGTTATGACCATGTGGTCATCAATAAACGGGGAAAAATCAACGACACCGTCGCCGGAATTGAAAAATTGGTCGCCAAAAAAGCCGATTCCCTGGCCGGCGCGCAAATTATTGCTCCCGCAGTCGCCATCAATTAATACCACTCTCGCAGCGAAATTGTTTCTGACTGCGTTTTTTTATACAAATCTTTCAATTTCCAAACAAAACGATTATTTATTACTTTAAATTACGAAACTGGGCGCAGTTAATCTTCTTTGCGCCAATTATTTACATCACACCCTGAATTTGTATTGGTGATGGAAATCATTGAAATTGATTAATGCAATTTCAATATGAGCGCGACCGGCGCGAATTTAAAGCAAATTTTATAGCAATAAAATTTGCGGTGGCGCAATAAAAGTTAACGGAGAACAGTTTCGTAATTCAAAGTTATTAAAAAGATTTTGCCTTTTGCCTTTATACTTTAAATTTTTCGCTTTTAGCTTTACGCTTTCAATATGGCAACAATAAAAATATCAAAATATCTTTCGGAAGCCGGCATCGCTTCCCGGCGCAAAGCCGAAACCTTGGTAACGCAGGGATTGGTTTTTGTGAACGGCAAAAAAATGGCCACTGTCGCCAAAAGAATTGATCCGGCCAAAGACAAAATTGAATACGCGGGCAAAACCGTTTCTTTGCCGGCATTGGCCTATTATTTGCTCAATAAACCCGCCGGAGTCACTTCAACCACCGAAGACCGGCACGCGAAAAAATTAATCACCGATCTGGTGCCCAAAATTCCCAAAGTCTGGCCCGTGGGTCGGTTAGATCTGTACACCACCGGCTTGATCCTAATGACCAACGACGGCGACTTCACCCAAAAACTCACCCATCCCCGCTATGAGATTGAAAAGGAATACGAAATCACCGTCAAAGAACCGCTGGCGGCCGCGCAAGTCGCCGCGGTTCAAAGCGGCATCAAACTTGAAGACGGCTTCATCAAGCCCGACCGGTTTGAAACCATCGGCAACAACCGCTACCGCATAACCATTCATTCAGGAAAAAAGCGCGTGGTGCGCCGCATCATAGAAAAAGCCGGCAGTTCGGTAACTCAGTTGAACCGCACCCGGATCGGTTTTCTCACCCTGGAAAACATCAAACTCGGCCAGTGGCGCCCCCTCGCCGCCACAGAAATCAAAAAACTAAAATCATAGAACCAATTACAAATAATTAGTTTTGCGCGCTCCTTTTAACTCTACTAAAATAAAAAAATAATCGTTGATAATTTTTTTGATGCCGCGAACGCGACGGCGCGAGCGAAAGCAAATTTTCAACAGAAAATTATGCGCGTCAAAAAAATTATCAACGATTATTTTGCTCCGCAAACCTTTCAATCTCATCGCCCACCTCCTCGGGATTGTTGATCACCAAAATATGGTTGGCGTTGGGAATAATTTTTAATATCGCGCCGGAAATTTTTTTGACCATCCGCGCCGAATCCGAACACGGGAACACCGTGTCTTTTTTTCCATGCACGATCAGCGTGGGAAGTTTCAAATTTTCTATCATTTTATCGCCGTCAATTTTGTCGGCTTGCCAAATGCAATAACAATAAACCCGCAGCGACGTATTTTTGATATCCATAAAAATGCGTTTCAAATCCCAATCGCCGGTGTTGAAAAATTTTGAATAATCAATGTGGATTCCGGCGCGCTCCCGGAACGGTTTTAAATCAACCACCCGCGCCAAACCGAAAAACGGCCGCGCGATCTTGGCGCGCAATGTTTGGCTGATCCGATAATCCGGCGCCAACAAAATCAAGCGCGACACCATCTCCGGGCGTTTCTTGACAAAATCCAGCGCCAACAACGCGCCGAAAGAATGACCAACCAAAACAAATTTTTCCAACCCCAGCAATTTTGCCAATGCACCGATATCATCGGCGATCAATTCCAGCGCGTAGTAATTGAAATTATTTTTTTTAATTGATTTGCCGTGCCCCCGCAAATCAAAAAACAGCAAATTGAAATCATTCCCAAACCGCTCCTCGTACGGCCGCCACGCCGACAAACTCCCCGAAAGCCCATGCACAAAAACCAGCGTCCGCCGCCGTTCATCAATCGCATTGTGCCGATAATAAACCCCATTCTCCAAATATCCCTCAACCATAAAGAAAATATTAAACCACCTACATTCTCCCCCATTTCCCCTATTTTTTCAACCGCCCCCAAGTATATACTAAGTATATACTTCCGCGGGGGTTGGACCCCCGCAAGTCACATTTTTTCAGTATGATTGCATTTTGGATAATTTTCGCAACCAAAGAATTTTCCATATTTGCCCAAACGCACCAACAAATTGCCGCCGCACTTTGGGCAGATTTTTAAATTCTTATCATTGGTAATGTCTTTCTTCGCCGATTTGATATATTCAACCAGCTTAAATTGGTCAACAAGCTCAATCGGCTTGTCTTGAGCAAATTTTTCGGCTTCAAGCGTGAATTTATTGGTAGTGATGAAATATCCCTTGCCCTGCGCCAAATGATCGGCGACCGCACCGTAAAAATCGCGAACCGCGCCCACACCCACCTCGCGATTTATAAATTTCTTGCATTGAATATAATGCTTGATTCCGTTTTGTTCCGCAACGACATCAATACCGCCGTCATGCGATCCGCCAACTACTTCGGTTTTAAAGCCCAAGCGCGAAAAAAGATCGGCAATATAATTTTCAAATTCATAAGGTTTCATTCCCCTCAACCAACAGATTAAATCCCGATCCGACCTCCAAACTTCGCCATCAATAAACCGCTTATGATTTCGCCGCCATTCAAGCCATTCAGGTATTAAAACAACCAGCAAAAATTTTAACGCAAAAATGATACCTAATGCCAACCAAACCGGCCAAAACATGGCAAAAACTTCAAACAATTTAACCGTTATTTGCCAAAAATCAATATTAAGTTTTAATGCCTGCTCCATTTTATTTTATTATTTACCAATTATTGAAATAGTGTTTTATTCCACGTTTTGTGCGAAGCTACTGTTTCCAGTCCTCAATTATGATGCCATTGGCGCGTTTTTTGACGACGACTTTTTGGGTTTCACGCCAGCCCAATTCAATCAAAATGTCTTTGGGGAGAGTAACCGCCAAGCTGGTTTTTCCCAGCCGCAATAATTTGCGCACATTATTCGGAGAGATTTGTTTGTTCATATTTTTTTATCAAGTATATACTTAGTATATACTTCATGCGCGCGAAATCAAACCGCTGGTTGATAACCTGTCGCGGAATCAATTAATGTTTTTGGCTTTTGACCGCAAATTTCACAAGGATTCACTCCTTCAATAATTCAGGACAAGCTTTGCCGATTACGGCTATGTGAAACCTTGCAAAATTTGCTGCTCGGATGGCGCATTTAGACATTTAAAAACCTGACTATGAGCCCGCTCGTTGGGACATTTATTTTCTTACTTTTGCATTGATTTGATTTTCTTGATTTTTTTGTCAATTTCATTTTTTAATTTTACCGGAT
>Ga0172381_10000154_pt1 | contig 80415 bp, 90 predicted proteins | sample Leawel6488metaG_FD_119754 | JGI IMG/M metagenome (GOLD analysis project Ga0172381, IMG submission 119754) | Leachate microbial communities from a municipal landfill in Southern Ontario, Canada - Leachate well 64-88 metaG | ecosystem: Engineered > Solid waste > Landfill > Unclassified | place...
AAAATATTGGTTGGGGGTGGTTTTACCACATATTCAGGAGTTAGTGCAAATTATATTATTCGATTAAACACTGATGGTAGTATTGATAATACTTTTAATTCTGGTAGTGGATTTGATAATGATATTTATTCAGTTGCAATACAATCAGACAATAAAATTTTAATTGGTGGTAACTTTACCACATATTCAGGAGTTAGTGCAAATCATTTTATTCGATTAAACACTGACGGTAGTATTGATAATACTTTTAATACTGGTAGTGGATTTAATTTTAATGTTAATTCAATAACAATACGATCAGACAATAAGATATTAGCTGGTGGATATTTTACCACATATTCAGGTGTTAGTGCAAATCATTTTATTCGATTAAATTCTGACGGTAGTATTGATACTCAACAATATAATTATAGTTTTGAATTTAATAATGATACATTATCAGTTCCAAACTTAATCACTTCTGGATTTACTTTATCTAATGGTAGTCAAGGAGATGGATATTTATTAGGATCAGATATTAATGGAAATGCTTCATGGATAAGTATTTCAGGATTAACTGGTACTACAATAAATGCAACGAATGGATTGTCAATTGTTGGAAATGATGTTGTTTTAGGTGGTACATTAACTGATGAAACAATAATTGATGTAGTATCATATGGTTTTAATTTAAGTGATGATATTGGTAATAATTATTTTGGTCATTATTCTGGATGGACAGGAATATTTCATTATGATGGTATTAATTCTTCTGGTTTTGATAGTTATGCTTGTGGTTGTATTCAGATAGCAAATGAATTTAATAATTATATTAATATTATTACAATGGGTGGTGATTTTAATAAAGGTATTTGTCTTTATTCATATTTTTCAGGTTGTCTTGATACTTATATAAATATTTTATCTGGTAGTACATTATTTGGTAGTGGTATCCCAACATATGTTGGTGCACAATATGATAATGATTATTCATCTAATTTTGTTGATAGATCATTAATAGATAAAGGATATTTAATATCACAAATTTCAGGATTAACTATTAATGCAACAAATGGATTGACATTAATTGATAGTAATGTTGTTTTAGGTGGTACTTTAACTGATGTAACTACTATTGATACTGCAACAAATAATTTTATTATTTCTGGTGATACCAATATGATTATTGATATTAATGGAAGTGAAATTAGTATTGGTGATTATAATGGTGATGGAAATCATAACATTTATATTGATTCAACAATAGCTGGAATGTATCAAGATGATGGTGCTGATAGTGGTGGTGTTGAGGTTACTTTTGGTTGTTCAGTTATTTCTACAACAAAAAATAATGCAACATATAGCGTCAATTTAGGAGGTCTTAATGAAATAGCAAGAATAAGTGCTACATCTGGAAGTACTCAAAGTGCTTTATGTATAAAGTATAATGAGATGATATTTAGTACAATAAGTCCTATTAATTTTCAAGGTGTTAAATATGATAATGATTATTCATCTAATTTTGTTGCACGTAGTATTCCTGATGTAGCATGGGTAACTGGATTAACAATAACAGCAAATAATGGTTTAACTAAAATTGGTCAAAATGTAGTTCTTGGTGGTACATTAACTGGTGATACAACTATTAATACTAACGATAATACTTTTTCGATTTTTGATTCAAATTCATTTGGTGCTGTTTTTACACCAAATAGTGTTATATTGGGTGATTATAATGATGAATATCATGCAATTTATATGCTAAATACTCATATTGATTTATATTCACAAGATATTTCAACTGGTGATTGTTCATCTGAAGTTGCAATTTGTGAAGATAGTTTATTTTTTGGGTCATCAATATTATCATGTATTAATAATAATGGTTGTTTTAATTGTAGTGGTATATTATTTAATAGTAATAATTATAATACAGATTCTTCTTCATTATATTTAAATAATAATGGAGTTATTTGTTTACAAGGTTCATCCACATCACATTTTATTTGTATGGATAGTACAAATGATACGATTGAATTAACTACATTTAACGGTGGAAATATTTATTTAAGTGGTGATAGTGTTTCATTTAATGGAACATTGAAAATTTTATTATATCCCGTAAATGGTACATTAAATGATTCAGTACTTACTTGGAATGCAACAGATTTTCAGATTAAAAAAATAGATTTAAATAATATAATATTTAAAAATAATATATATTTATATAGTTCTATAACAACATCTGTCTTATTAACAACTGGTGATTCATATATAATTTTAGTGAATCCATCAACATCAATAACAATTACATTACCTTCAACACCATTAGATGGACAAGCATATAAAATAAAGGATATTAGTGGAACGGCATTAACAAATATAATAACAATTGATGCAAATGGTAGTACTATAGATGGATCATCAACAGTGGCAATTAATACAAATTATGGTACAATTGAATTATTTTATACTAATAGTGTTGGAGCTTGGTCAATATTATCGTTTTTGTATTAAATTTAAAGTCTTTTTAAGATTAATTAGTATTTATAATAAATTATAAAAATTTATCTTTTATTATAAATAAAAACTATTTAATTAATATGAATGATGATAAAATAAATGAAAATGATAAATATATTATTTTTCATTGTGAAGGTGGGCATGGAAAACAAGTGATGGCTACGGCAGTTTGCCGTGCAATAAAAAAAGAATATCCTGATCGAAAATTAATTGTTGTGACCTCTTGGGACGGACCTTTCTTTTATAATCCGGATGTTTGGCGTTTTTATACTTTTGGACAAATGCAATATTTTTTTACTGATTTTATTAAATTAGATACAAAAATATTTAGACAAGAAGTATATCATACTGAAGATCATATTTTACAAAGAAAACATTTAACACAATCTTGGTGTGATATGTATAATATTCCATATGATGGATATAAACCAATAATTCATTTAAATCCAAGGGAGATTGAAATAGCAAAAGATAAAATAAAACCAGATAATAGACCAATTATGCTATTACAAACACATGGTGGATCACCACAGGGTCAATATTCTAAGAAATCTTGGTTTAGGGATATACCAATTGAAATTGCTCAAAAACTTGTAAATTATTTTAATAAATCATATCGTATTTTACATATAAAATCACCAGAACAACCCACATTACAAGGTGTTGAAATGTTAAATTTACCATATCGAGAATTATATGCAGTATTTCCATTAAGTACAAAAAGATTATTTATTGATAGTTTTGCTCAACATGTAGCTGCTGCGTTGGATTTGCAAAGTACAGTTGTTTGGATTGGAAATAAACCTGAAGTATTTGGATATCCTGAACATATTAATGTATTACCAAACGCAAATTATATAAGAGAATTAAATAAATTTAGTTATTTAGAACAATTCGATATTTCTGGACAAATTCAACAATTTCCTTTTGATACAATTAATTTATTTGATATTAATAAAATTATTGAAGCAATAAATAAACAAAAATAGTATTTATAATAAAAATATATATGTCATTTACAACAAAATTAAATTTAAATAACGAAAATTTTTTTCAAGAAAGTGGTGAAACTTTAACATTATCTGGAAATACATATGTTGGTTTAATAAAATATTTAAATGATATTAGTGCAGCTTTTGATGAATTTTCAATACCTAATGTTGGATATTTAACCGGAATAACAAACACTAAATTGAATATAAATAATTTTATTACTTATACTGGTACTACTGCTCCTAATACTTTTGTAAATAAATCATCTTTAAATACTTATACTGGTACTACTGCTCCTAATACTTTTGTAAATAAATCATCTTTAAATACTTATACTGGTGAAACAAATTCAATGTTAATTATTCCAACATTTTCTGCATCTGGAAATGGTTTTGATAGAACAATAACAGTTACTTTTAAAAAGAAAAATGGTTCAATATTGGATGTTCAAAGAGTAACAGCATTTTGGTGGACAAGTACATCATCTTATGGTAATCCGGAATTTATTGTTGGTGATAACCCATATACACCGTCAATAACTGCTGGTTATGCGTTTAATAGTGCAACTTTAAGTGCTTTAAATACTGTTTATACTGATAGTACAGCTAAATTTAGTGTTAGAATATTAACAATAAGTAGTGATACCTTACAAAATTTTTATTTAAATGTGTCAACACAAGGACAAGTATATTCATATGTTTCCACAATCTATCAATATAATATTTAATTAATAAATCAAAATTTTATAGTATTTATGTTAAAAGATATAATAAAAATGGGTGAAATTTTTAAAGTAATTTTTGGAAACTACACTTGGTTACAACTATTTGGATATCTATGGTTTTTTCTTATTGGATATTGTATTTATTTTCTTACGGAAGTGATAAATAGAGATGTTCAAAATATAAGTACTCCAAAAAAATGGAATTGGAAATTTTGGTTTCAAGATAATTGGCGTAGATATTTAATTACAATATTATGTACCTATGTTTTATTTAGATTTTCAAACGAAATAAATGGTCGACTTTTTAGTTATTTTGATGCTGTTACTCTTGGTTTAATTGGTGATGGTATTGCGGTAGCAGTAAAAAAGAGAATTAATATAATTAGTGGTAATCGTGAAAAATTAATGGAAAGTTATAATGACGGAGAAAAGGGATAATTATGGACTATTCAACATTTAATTTAAATAATTTTTATATAAAAAAAAATAGTAGTTCTCCTGAACTAAAATTCCCATTAACACAACATATTAGAGAAAAATATGATATTAGTGATAATATGTTGGAAAATGTAGGGATTACTTTTTCTATGATTGATGCTGATACTGGTTTATATCGTATTGCTAATGTACCCGCAAGTCTTGTGATTAATAATAATAGACCTGAATATCCTGATGAAACAAAATATACACTCGTATATAAATTCAAATTAAATGACACAAAAAAAGTAGGAAGATTTCTTGGTGAATTTGTGGTAGATTTTTTAAATTTAGAAGCGGGATGCGGTAAGATAAATTTACCAGTAAATGGTTATATTAATATTATAATATCTGATTCATTAACTAAAACTACTGTCATTTAACCAATTCCATGTAAGTTTTTTTATTATTTTAAAATAAATACTTTAAATTAGATTTTCTAAAGAATTTATTGTGGTAAATATAAACAAAACCACAGTATATTAAAATTTTTTATTAATTTCGAATAAAATCATTTAGTTTTATGAAAATTATTATTGCCGGAAGTAGAAGTTTTAATGATTATAAAAAACTTTGTTCTGTGTGTGATTATATGTTACAAAATCAGAATGGAATCGAGATTGTTAGTGGAGTTGCTTTTGGTGCTGATAAACTTGGTGAATTATATGCAAAAGAACATGGATATCAAATAACACAATTTTTTGCTGAATGGGATAAATTTGGAAAATCTGCTGGTTATAAACGCAATGAAGAAATGGCAAAATATGCAGATGCTCTTATTGTGTTTTGGAATGGACAGTCTAAAGGTACTGAACATATGATTAATTTAGGAAAACAATACGGCTTAAAAATTAAAATCCATCGTTTTTAAAATTGATTGACAATTTAAAATTTTTAACATATCTTTGTTTTTACTTATGAATGGTAACTACAACAGCAAGAAAATGGTCAAGCAACAGGAAAATGGTCAAGCATTAGTTTTATTGAAAAAAATCAATAAATTAAAAACACAAAAACAACAAATCGAAGTTGAAATTCAGTTAACTCCTTTATATTTAAAAAAGGATAAAATCAGTAAAGAAATTGAGAAATGTGTGGAAGAACTTCCTAAAATTTGCACACATAACAAAACAGATGTAATTGATACTTACGAGTCAGGAAGTTATTACAATACAGAAAAATATATTCATACAACTGTTTGTACTATTTGTGGTGAAAATTTGCATCAAGATATAACACATGGTGGATATGGATGAAAAACAAAAATTGGTATCACAAGTGCCAGTTTTTATTGTTCATTGTGAAAGAATTTCTAAAAGACAGGCATATTATTTACGATTTCCAATAAATGACCAACTAATTACTCGTATAAAGAATCTTCCAAATGATACTCGTAAATGGAATCCAGATGTAATAGCATGGGAAATTACAACATCCTCACTATATGCATTAATTAAAAACTATAGAAATTCTAATAAAATTCATTTTGATTTTGGTAATGATGATAGTAGAAAGATTTTCATTAAACAAATTAAAAAAATTGAAATTAATGAAATTGAAAAACGTAAATTTATTGCCGATCTTAACATAAAAAAAGAACAGTGGGTTAAATATAAACAAGACCTTGAAAAAGAATATGTTCAATATTCTGAACAATGCCATAAGTTATTAAAAGAAGGTGTTAAATTATATCCACATCAAATTGTGGCAGCAATGTTTATGAATGTTACTCGTAACACGTTGATTTCCCACGAAATGGGACTTGGAAAATGTCAACCATTATATTCTAAAATACTTACTCCAAATGGTTGGGTTCAAATGGGTGAGATAAATGTTGGAAATTATGTTATTGGAAGTGATGGTAAGCCAAAAAGAGTATTAGGAATATTTCCACAAGGTGTAAAAGATATTTATGAAATTTGCTTTAATGATGGTACGTCAACAAGATGTTGTGATGAACATTTATGGAATGTAAATACATATATTCGTAATTGGAGAAAAAATCCATTTCAAACTAAATCATTACGGGAAATAATGAATGAAGGATTAATATTTAAAAATGGTAATCATAAACATTATATTCCAATTGTTAAACCAATTATGTTTGAAAAACAAGAGTTAAAAATTGACCCATATGTTTTGGGTTATTTGTTGGGTAATGGTAGTCTTACAAGTAAATATCAAATAGGATATTTTTCTATTGATAAAGAAATGATTGATGAAATAACTACAAGACTACCAATTAAACATAATATGGTAATTAGTGGAAAATCGTTGAAAGATTATTATTTAACTGCAGATGATAAGAATAATTATATTAATCAAGCATTACGAGAATATAAATTAAAAGAAAATAATTCACACACTAAATTTATACCACACGATTATAAAATTTCTTCAATTGAGCAAAGATTGGAAATATTACAAGGTATTTTAGATACTGATAGTCATTCACGTAAAGATGGTATTATTGAATTAACATTGGCATCGAAACAACTTATTGAAGACGTTCAATTTATTGTGCAATCTTTGGGTGGTATTGGAAGACTTTATGAAAAATGGATAAAATATGAAGGAACTAAAAGATTGTATTGGAGATTACATATTAAATTACCACCAGAATTTATACCTTTTAAGTTAAAAAGAAAAATTGAAACATTTGTTGCACCAACTAAATATCTACCAAATAGGGCAATCTCTGAAGTAAAATATATTGGAAAAGAATTGGCTCAATGTATTTTGGTGGATTCTGATGATCATTTATATGTAACCGATAATTGTATTTTAACGCACAATACTCTTTCGGCAATTCTTTACGGTGAAATGAATAATTTTCAGAAAATATTTGTTATCACACCAAATTCATTAAAATTTAATTTTTTTAATGAAGTTGATAAATTCACTGAAAGTAAATCATATATAGTAAATTGGAGAAAAAATAAATGTAGTATTGTAGATGCTAAATATATTATCGTTAATTATGATTTTTTTAATCCCGGAAAAAAAGAAAAATTTTTAACTAAATGGAAAAAATTAGGAATAAATATTATTGATTGTGTAATTTGTGATGAAAGTCAAAAATTAAAAAATACTAAAACTAATACATATAAAAATTTTAAAAATATTTTTAATAAAAAAATATTTAGATATAAAAAAATTAGTAAAATTTTTTTATCTGGAACACCAGCACCCAATAGAGCATATGAATTATATAGTGTTTTAAATCAAATATCATCAATAGATTTTCCAACAAAAAAATATTTTTATGAATATTATTGCGGAATGACTTATGATACTGGTGGTGGTTGGGGTTATATTACAGATACTGCAGATACTAAATTTGAAGAATTATATCATAAAATTGCGCCATATACTCATAGAAAAAGAAAATTTGAAGTATTAACTGATCTTCCAGACAAAATATACCAAAGGGTAATTCTTGAAATGGATGATAATGAAGCATCAATATATGAAGATATTGAAAATAGTGTTGCTAATGAATTTGTAACACGTCCAACGTTGAACCCATTAACAACAATGCTTCGTTTAAGACAATATACATCACATTTAAAAATAAAAAATATTATCGAATTAGTTGAGAATATTCTTGAAACGGGTGAAAAAGTAGTTATTGTTGATTATTTTAAAGAAGGATTAATAGCATTAAAAGAAAAATTTGGGGATGTTGCAGGATTACATACTGGTGATCAAACGATTGAAGAACGTGCAGATATTGTAAAAGAATTTCAAGACCCAAATAGTAAAATGAAAATATTTTTGGGTAGTATACAAACTTGTAATTATGGATTAACTTTAACGGCAGCAAGTAAAATATTTATAATAACTTTACCATATTCTGTTGGTGAATATGATCAGGTGAGTGATCGTCTACATAGAATTGGACAAAAAAACGTGGTAAATATTTATCCATTAATTTTCCCGGATACTATAGATGAATATGTATATTCATCTATAGAAAGTAAAAGAAAAGAAATTGTTAAAGTCATTGATAATGAGGATTATAAATCAACTATTACTGATTCTGTACTTGGTGAAGTCATAGATAAAATAAAGAAAAAATATGGCAAGTAAATATGTGTGGGGAATATATAATCCATTTCAAGATTTTTTATTGAAAGCAATAATGCTCGATATAAATGTGGCTGATATTAAATCAAATATTGATATAAATGCAGCATTTACTTTTATTTTAGAAAATTATTTGGAATATGATGAGGATATCGCATATTTAAATTATGATATTATAGAAAAAGATGGTTATTTTAAAGTTATTGGAAATAATTCAATAACAGCATTTTGGTTATCTGGTATAATTCCAGATGATACCGCAACAATATTAAAATATAATACATTAACTATTGGTAATAGAAAATATGTGTATGATAATAAAAAAAAACGATTAACTTATACAATTTTAAAAAATTAATATGGATAAGACTAACATTCTTTCTGAAATAAAAGGATTTCTTGAAGGATATAACAATGATTTGAAATATTTAGTTAATATTGAAACTGATCCAAATACAAATGAGGCTGATTGTATATTAAATGAACCCGGAAAGAATCTGGAAATAAGAAAAATTAAATATACTCCGTTCATTTATATGAAAGATTTATCGTTGAAAGGATATAATTTATATTCCGGAAATCCTAATGAATTAGAAAGAAAAAAAAATGAATATGGAATAACGATTACATCACTTAAAATTGGTAAACATAAAAGATTAAGAGAAGGTTTTGTTTTTAAATTATCGAGTAGCATATCATACAATGCGATTATAAATTTTTTAAGAGATGGTGGTGTTTATCCTTATGAAAAATTAAAAAATAATCGTAATCGTGAAATGAAAGATGAAAAGGGTTATCCGATTTATCTATATAGAGATTTATTTAATTCAATAAGATTAACTGAACAATTTTTTATATCAACAGGAATAAGGTTATTTAAAGGTTTTGAAGAATATAAGGATGTTCATAAAGTTACTTTTGATATTGAAACTACTGGTTTAAGATATGAAACCACAAGATTATTTGCAATAGGGATTAGAGATAATAGAGGTTTTGAAACAATATTGGAAGTTGAAAAATCCGATGATGATGAATCTGAATGTAAATTAATTGTAAATTTTTTCGATACATTAATAAAATTAAAACCTGCAATAATTTCTGGTTTTAACTCTGAAGATTTTGATTTTAATTTTATTCTTGGTAGAGCGGGGTTATTAAAAATGAATTTGAGTTTATTATTAACTTCTTTGAAAACTGGTACTCAAATTTATAGAAGACCTAATGTAAGTTTAAAATATGGTGGTAATACTGATAAATTTACTGCAACTGAAATGTGGGGGATGTCAATAATTGATATATTACATGCAGTAAAAAGAACATCAGCAGTTAATAGCGAAATAAAAGAAAATAAATTAAAATATATTGCAAAATTTGAAAAAATTGCAAGACCAAATAGAACATATATTCCCGGTGAAGATAATGCTATTGGTAAATTCTATAAGGAAAATAAAATTTTTATTGTTGATGAAAAAAATAATTATTTTCAATTTCCTGATGAATTTCAAGATGTTACAAAATGTTTATATGATTTACAATTAAAAAAATCAGTAATTACAGAAAGAGAATATAGAATACTTAAATCAGAATGTTTAAATAATAATCCTAATTTTTCTTCTTGGTTTAAAGAAAATAATCATTTAAAAGGTGAATTAAAATTCATTAATGGTAAAAATCTCGTAAAACAATATTTGCTTGATGACTTATGGGAAACTGAACAAGTGGATGAATTATATAATCAATCATCATTCATGCTGGCTAAAATTGTTCCAACTACATATCAAAGAATTTGTACAATGGGAACAGCATCAATATGGAATTTACTAATGACCGCTTGGAGTTATGAAAATGATTTAGCAATTCCTTATCCTGATGTGAAAGAAAGATTTTCTGGTGGGTTGGCAAGATGTTTTAAAGTTGGATATAGTAAAAGACTTATTAAAATTGATTATGCTTCACTTTATCCAATGCTTCAATTAACTTGGGGTATCTTTCCAATGTTTGATATAACTGGTGTTTTAGAGAAAATGTTATTATATTTTACTACAACTCGTAATATTTATAAAAAAATTGCAAATAATAGTAAATTAGATGACGAAGAAATTCTTTTATTAAAAGAAATCGATCATGAATTATATAAAAAGTTTATAAATAATGAAATTACTGATAAAGATAGAGCAAAAGCAAAAGTTAAACAATCACCCATTAAAATATTAAATAATTCATTATTTGGTGCATTAGGTTCGGATATATCATTTAATTGGTCAGATAATATATGTGCTGCACATATTACTTGTTGTGGTCGATTAGAATTAAGACATGCAATAACATGGTTTGAAAAATATGGTTGTATTGCATTACTTGCTGTTACTGATGGTATTAATTTTCAAATACCAAATTATACAAATACTCGTATTACTAATGATGGTGAAATTATTGAAGAAGTTGAAAGATTAATTGAAGAAATGTGGAAATATGATGATAAAAAAGGAATTGATGCTCTTATTAAAAAATTTAATAAGGAAGAAATGATACCGCCATATATGGCAGTTGATAATGATGGGGAATTTATTTCTTCATTAAATCTTTCACGTATTAATTATGCAACTTTATCAACATATAAAGACAAAAAAACGGGAGAGTTAAAAGAAAAAATTAAACTTACGGGTAATACAATTAAATCTAAAATCATGCCCGGATATATTGAAGAATTTATTGATAAAGGGTTTGAATTGATTTTACATGGTGAGGGTGAAGAATTTTTTAATTATTATAAAAAATATGTTGATGATATTTATAATCATAAAATACCATTAATGAAAATTGCAAGTAAAAGTAGAGTTAAAACAACAATAGCAAGATATAAAAATAGGGGTGTTGATAAAAATGGAAGAGAAAAAGGTAAGCAAGCATATATGGAATTACTTATTCAAGAAAGAAAAAGAATTGGATTAGAACTATTTGAAAAACATAAAACAGATTTGAAAATAGAAATTCCAGAAATTGATTTAACTGATGATAATAAAATAAAATTAATCTCGAATTATATGCCACCTGAACCTGAATTAGACAGTTTTATATATTTTGTTAATACAGGAACAAAAAAATCGGATAGTAGTTCAAATTCAATTCATGAAACTATTGATGGTGTTACTAAAGAAAGATTAGCATCTACTTTAATTAAAAATGAAGATTTAGTTAATAATCCAAATATGACGGGGTATTATAATGTAGAAAAATATCTTAGTGCATTTAATAGTAGAGTTAAAACAATATTGGTTGGGTTTGAACCAGAAGTAAGAAAAGCATTCCTTTCAAATTATGAATGTGTTACTAAAACTAATGAAAATGGAAAAACAAAAAAAACAAAAATAAAAGAACTTGTTCATCATTTTTTTACAAAGGAACAATTAACACTTAAAAATTTTGATGAGGATATATATAAAGAAGCAATGTTTTTAGAACCGAAAGAATCTCAATTTTGGAATAAAACAGGATATGATTCAAGATTAGTATGGAATGGTTTTACTATGGATGAAGATAATGAAGTATATTATAAAATATACGAAGATGCGTTAAATTATTTTAATGATTTAATGTTAAGAAATAATAAACCAAAAATTAAATCAATTAATGAAAAATATAATATTGGAGATTTTATTTTAATTAAAGATGGTGATTCATATAATATTGGTAAGTTCAATGGAACATGTCTTGAAATAATTAGAGAAAATGTTGATAAACCAAAAACTGAATATGAATTGGAAATTGAAAGAAAAAGGGCAGAAAAATTAGCAGCTTTAAAAGCAGTAGCAGAAGAAAAAAGAAAACTTGAAAACACTATTGAAAATGAAAAAAAATTAAAAGCAAAGGAACGAAAAAGACAAAAATATTTTAAAGAATTTAAAAAAGAATTTAATGTTCCATCTAAAACATCAATGGAAAAGCTTTTTTAAGAAGTTGAAAATGCTGAAGAAACTTTTAATAAGTATGTGGAAAATAAAGAAAATCCAGAGTTTGTAGATATTGAAGATTATGATGTAGATGAATCGTATGATGAATACGAAGGTGCTTATTAATATTAATAAGTATTTATATGAAAATATATCATCATGAAATTAAAGAAAAAGGAATTATTCGAAATAATTGATTCAAACGGTGAATTAATAGGTAAAGAAGATATTCCAAGAAATGGTAGTGATATGGAAACTCAAGCTAATGGCACTACCGACCAAAATGTTCAAATGGGTAATCAACCTTTCAGATATGATATGCTTGGTCGTTTTGGATTTACATTATTACCTTTTATGGAAGGTAAAGAAAATCAACAACAATCTGAATTAATAAATGATGTTTCTAAAGAATTTTTGGTGTTATATAAAGAAATACTCGAATATTATTTTCGTAATCCTAATAAAATTAAGAGTGATTATAGACGAATAGTACAAGATGGACATCATGAAGATAATCAAACATTTAATTTTAATACGAATTCACAAAAAGTTATTAAAATATTTGAAAAATATTTTGAGGGTTCATTCAAACAATCTGAAAATATAGATGAAGCTGCTGTAATTGAAGATAAAGTTATTAATAAAAAATCTGAAGATGAAATATCAAAAAAATCTGAAGATAATGGTGTTAAGAAAAAACAAGTAGAAAAAATTGCTGGACTTATTAATAAAAAATTTGAAAAAAATGATATTGATAAATTAATTAATTTATTGGAGAGAAAAAAAAATAAAAGATGAAATGGAATTTTCTTTAGAAGAAAAAAATAAAATCACTGATTTTGTTCAAAATTATAAAGGTGATTTTAAAGATGAAGATATTCATAATCTTGCAGATAAAATGGGTTTAGAAAAATCTGAAGTAGAAGAATTTGTATATAATTTGGCTCGTAATCTATTAAAAAGTAATGACTAAAATATTAAATATTACTGAATTTATTAATAAAGCACATAAAAAACATAATAATTATTATGATTATAATTTAGTAAATTATGTTAATTCACGTACTAAAATAAAAATTATTTGTCCGATACATGGTGTTTTTGAACAAAAACCAAATAATCATTTAAATGGTCAAGGGTGTTTAGAATGTGGAAAAATAAAAAGTAAAAATAAAAATAGAAAAAATAATAGTTATTTTATAGGTAAAGCAATAAAAATACACGGTAATAAATATGATTATTCCAAAGTTAATTATATTGGTGCAGATAATTATGTTGATATTATTTGTCCAATACACGGTGTTTTTAGTCAACATGCAAATAGTCATTTAAGTGGTAGAAATTGTCCTAAGTGTGTTGGTGGCATAAAAAAAACAAAAAATGAATTTATTTTAAATGCAAAAAAAATTCATAAAGATAAATATGATTATTCTTTAGTTGAATATGTTAATGCAAAAACCAATGTTAATATTATTTGCTCAATTCATGGCATTTTTAAACAAACTCCAAGTAAACACTTATGTGGACATGGATGTACAATTTGTAATGAATCGAAGGGTGAAAAAGAAATTAGTGATTATTTATTAAATAAATCTATTAATTTTGAGAGAGAAAAAAAATTTATTGATTGTAAAGGAAAAAGGCATATGTTTTCATTTGATTTTTATCTTCCAGAATATAAAACATTAATTGAATTTGATGGTAAACAACATTATATTCCAGTTAATTTTTATGGATGTTCAAATGAAAAAGCGTTAAAAACATTTTTTGATTTAAAGAAAAATGATGAAATAAAAAATAATTTTACTAAATTAAATAATTATAATTTACTTAGAATTAAGTTTGATCAAATAAATAAAATTAAAAAAATATTAGAAATATATGAACCAATATCTCAAAGATAAAATATATAGAATACCATTAAATATACTTAATAGCATTCAAATTGCACTTATGTCTAATTCTGATAATATTGGTGTTAAACGAGCTAAATTTCTTTTAAAAAATGGTAATATTACTTATCAGGACATGAAAAGATTGAAAAATTTTTTTGATCATTTTGATCAACAAATTAATAATAAAACACAATATGCACTTGCAGGTGGCGAATTAATGAGATCATTTATTGAAACAACATTAGCTACTGATAGAAATGCTCTTGAACAATCTAAAAAGGTTAAACAAGAAATAAATGTTGATCCCAATTTGGGAACAAGTGCATTTAAATCTTCTCCAAATCTTAATGAAGAAAAGAAAAAGGAGTTAAATGTTGAGGATTATGATAAATTAAAAAAAAATGCATTAGCGGTTATAGTAAATAACGATAATAAGTTTTTGTTATTAAAAAGGTCTGATTATCAAAAACAATGGCAACCGGAAAAATGGTCATTAGTAGGTGGTTCAGTTGAAAAAAAAGAAGAACCGGAAGCTGCGTGTAGTAGAGAAATTAAAGAAGAGACTGGATTAGACATTAAAAAATTTATAGAAAAGGTAGTGATACAAAGAAATCCAGATAGTATTGAACATATATTTGCATGTAGATATGAAGGTGAACCAACAGATATTTCACTTAATAAAGAACACACTAATTATGGTTGGTTTGATATTAATGAAATAGATTACTTAGATACTGTACCTAATCTTCAAGATTATATTAATTTGGTGTTTATTAAATATAGTTAATCTATAAAATAATTAATAGAGAAAGATGGGATAATCTTTAAAAAATACGATTAACTTGTATTTATAATAAATAACAGAAAAATTAAAATCAAAAAAAATGAGCAAATTAGAAGACAATAGCGTATCTTTTAAAAAGAAAAATATTTCCAGAAATCGTTATGATAATAATAAGTATTATAATGTTTCTCATCCAAATGCTTTATCAACTGGTGATGAACCGGGAAAGGGTGAAGTAAACGGACAGGTAGGTAATGCTACTGATATTAAAACGAGAGATAAATTAATAGTTAAAAATAAATATAATAAAAATAAGGAATATAACGATGCTACTGCTTAATGTTAAACGAGCATAAAATATTATTTAATAACATTAAAGATTTTCGTCATAAAGTTCTTATAACTGAAGCGGTTGGAGATGATGCGATTATTAAAGCTATTGATAATCATCAGTATATCTATATCTATTATGAAGGTGATAAAACAAATCAAAAGGGTTATCGAACAATTAGACCATATGTTTTAGGTACATCAAGAGCAGGAAATAAAGTTATTAGAGCTTGGCAAGAAAGAGGTAAAAGTGAAAGTTATTCTTTTGGTCAACGTGGTGCTGAACATGATTATTGGACTGATGATGATAATAAAATAAAACCGGGATGGAGAATGTTTCGGTTAGATAAAATTGCATCCGTCTATCCCACTGGAAAAAAATTTAATAAATCTGATGGTACTGTTATGATTCCACCTAAATACAAAGAGGGATCGGATGCAGATATGACAAGTATTATTACATATGTTTCGACAAAAACTGAACCTGAATTTGTTCCAAGAGATGTATCTACAAGACCAAAAGAAGGAAGATGGAAAAAATTTATTAATGCTAATGGTGAAAATGTTAAATTAACACCAGAAGATGTTAAAAATTTATATTATAACGCAAAAAAAATTCAAAAAAAAGCTGCTGGACAATTTTTTGTTGCAGTTGATGATGAAGATAATATTTATTTAATTGATTTTAGAAATAAAAATATTTTTCCTAAAAATGCTATAATTGGTGATTTAGCAAAATTATATAATGATATAGTTAAAACTACACCAGAATCAAATACTGATCAATTTTTTAGAAATACTTTAGAAAAAAGTAAAAGGGAAAGAAAATTAAATCCGGGAACAACAAAACAAGAAAATCCAACAATTCCTTATAATAGAAAACCTTTTTTCAAAACTTAAAGTATTTATAAAAAAATATAAAATATTATAAAATGGCAAAAAATATTGATTTAAATAAAATTAAGGGTGAAATTGAAAGTCGTAAAAGAGAAAGAAATATGACACAATCATCATTTGGTGAGCAAGTTAATGCAGCTCCAAAAGATGTATTTTTAAATGGATTACTTGAATCTTTACAAACTGGTAGAGAAACTGCTGCATTAAATTTATTAAAAACTGTTGATAATAAAGCATCTATAAAAATTGGTGAAATACCTAAACACACAATAAATGAAACTTCTGTTCAACGAAGACCAATTCAAATGGAAGAAAAACAACATTCAGTTGAAATGTCACCGGAAAGGGATGAACAATTATTTCATGATATTGAAAAAAAGAGAAAAAGTACTTTAGCTGAATCAATGGAAGGTTATATTAATCCTGCAGGACATAGACCCACACAAGTTCCTTTAAATGAGGGAACGTATCAACAACCAATGTTGAATGAAGTATATTTAGCTGAAAGTGTAAAACGAATGGTGAATAATCATTTGATTGAAAATTTAGGTCCTGTTCTTGAAGAATCAATTAAAAGTACAATTATTGAAATGTATGCTGTTGAACGAATAAATGAAGTTCTTCGTGAAAATAAGGAATTTATTAAAACAGTCGTCATAGATACAATTAAAGAGATACAAGCAAGAAGCAAAGCAAAAGCGCAACAATAAATTGCGTTTTTTTTATTAATATTTCATTATTAAGTTTGTATTTATGTGTATACTATAAAAATTCCAAGTATGACATATAATGATTTTTTAAAATTTTTAAATGAATTTAATAAAATTAATACTTTTATTGGTAAGATTGATTATGCAAATAGAAATCTAAATAGGATTGCTTCAGGTACTGGAAGAATTGTATATGATATTGATGGTAATAAAGTATTTAAATTAGCTAAAAACACAAAAGGTATTTCACAAAATGATGCAGAATCATCTGCTGCAGTATATAAAAGTTATGACGATATATTAACCGATGTTATTGAATATGCTGATGATGATTCTTGGTTAATAGCTGAAAAAGCAAAAAAAATCACATCATTAAGATTTAAAGAATTAATTGGTTATGATATTAATCAGTTTTATGCTTATTTAGCAAATGATGATTTAGAAATAAATGGATATCCTAAACGATATAAAATCGATCCTACTATTGAGGCACAAATGCATGATGATGAACAAATACAAAGATTTAGAAATTTTATAATTGATTATGATATTAATGTTGGTGATTTTGGACGAATAAGTTCATATGGTGAAATTGTACGTGAAGGTATACCTACTTTAGTATTAACTGATTATGGATTAACTAAAGATAATTATAATACTCATTATACTTCAACAAAAAATAAAAGTTATGTGTTACATGAATTATTTTTTGGTGATGGTAATGATGATATTCTTTCTGATATAGGGGGTAGTGAAGAAATTAGAATGGGAAATGCAACAATACCATTAAATTATGTTAGTGAAGACGGTAGTTCGAATTTTTCAACTGATAATACTTTAGGTCGAGATAATTTTCCAATATATAATCAGATTGATACTTCACCATCAATCAATAATGATTCCGAGGCAAATAGTGAAATTGATGAAGATTTAGAATATAATCATGCCAGTGATGCAACAAAAGATCAATATAGTATTACAGAACGTATAGTGTCAGCAATGCCGGGAAGTAGTAGTGTTGAAGTTAAAAAGAAATGTAGATTAGCAGGTAATGGTAATACAAGTACTGCATGTAATCAAGGAGATATAAAAAATTTAAATATTAAATCACTTAAAGAAACTGTTAATATTAATTTACCCAATGGTGAAATTGATGGGTTTCAATCATTTGATATTATTAATAATAATCAAGTTATTGGTGAAATTGATATAATTAATCGTGATAATGGTTATATAATTCTTGATAAAATTTTTATTCATAAAAATTATAGGGGTAAGGGTTATGCCAATGAAGTAATACAAATTTTATTTAAATATGCCGATAAATTTAATAAAATTATTACCTTAACCCCGGATAATATTTGGGGAGCAAATATGAATAAATTAAAAAGATGGTATCAATCTTTAGGTTTCACGATGAACAAAGGTAGAAATAAAGATTTTACAACAATGCAACTAATGTATAGATTACCAAAAACATTAAATGAGGGATTTAATGGGAATTCTTTTGATAGTTGGTTTAGTGGTTCACAAGTAGTAGATAATGATGATAAACCTTTGGTTGTTTATCATGGCACAAATAAGAAATTTGATAGATTTAATTTAAAAAATGCAGCACAACCAATAATATGGTTTTCTTCGGATAAAAATAAAATAGAACGAGGTGAAGCAGGTGCTGCCGGAACAAGCAGAATTGTTCCAGCTTATTTATCAATAAAGAAAATGGCTGGCTGGAATGAATATGAAAAATATGGGTTGGGTCAACTTTATGAAATGGGATATGATGGGGCAAAACTTGATGATGATTATTTTGTATTTAGTTCAAAACAAATAAAAATATTGAAAAATAAGAATAGTATTAATGTTACAAACTTAATGGATGAAATTAATAAAAATATAAATGAGGCAAGAAAATTAATGAATGTTAAATAATTAATGACCCTTTCCGTATCTTTTGTGGGTTTCCATACTATTTATTGTTATGAGAAATAATTGGAGTGATATTGAAATTAATATACTTAAAATATATTATCCAAATACTAATGATATTAACATTGTTAAATATTTTAATGGAAGAACGTTAACATCAATTAAAATTAAAGCAAAAAGATTGAAAATTTATCGTAATGATAAAATTAAAAAATGTAATCGTAGTAATGGTAGCGTTGGTATTAAAAATGGTATGTATGGAAAATCTTCTAAATTAAAAGGTAAAACATATGATGAATATTATGGTAATGAAAAATCCAAAATAATTAAAGATAAATTATCTAATAATAATATTGGTAAAATTGGTTCATTTGGTAGTAAAAATGGTATGTATAAAAAAATACCGTATAATAAAGGTATTTCACCAAGTAATGAAATTAAAAATAAAATAAAAAGTGGTATTAATAATTATTGGAATAATTTAAATAAATTTGAATTAAAAAAAAGAAAAGATAAATTAAGGGAAGATTGGATCATAAAAAGAAAGAAATATTCTGAGATTGATACAATACCTGAAATAATAACTGAAAATATTTTATTAAAATTAAAAATTAAATATCAAAAAAAAATAAATATTGGATATTATAATTGTGATTTTGTAGTCAATAATATTATTATTGAAGTACAAGGAGATTATTGGCATGGTAATCCAAAATTTTATAATTCATTTGATAAAATACAAGAAAAAAATATTAATAGAGATAAAAGAAAATTAAAATTCTTACAATCAAAGGGATATTTGACATTATATTTATGGGAAAATGATTTAAAACATAATGTTGATTATTGTGAAAACCAACTAATAAAACATTTTTATGAGTAAAATAGAAAATTTTAGAAATGTGTTAATAAATAAACCATTTATTAAATCAATAATTAATGATTTGAGAGGTGAATGTTATGCTGTAGGGGGGGTTGTTCGTGATTTAATACTAAATAAACCAAATAAAGATATTGATTTAGTTATTAGAAATGTTCCGATTGATAAACTAATTTTACAATTACAAAAATTTGGTAAGGTTGATGTCGTTGGTAAATCATTTGGTGTTATTAAATTTATTGATTCTGATGGTATTGAATATGATTTAGCACTTCCAAGAACAGAAAAAAAAAATAATTTGGGGGGATATAGGGGATTTAATGTTCAAAGTGATCCAAATTTATCTGTTGATGACGAACTTTTCAGAAGAGATGCAAAATTAAATGCTATGGCAATTAATTTAAATACTGGTAAATTTATTGATCCTTTGGGTGGATTAGAAGATATTGAAAAAAAACAAATATCTGCTGCAAATCCGGAAGCATTTAGTGATGATCCATTACGTATGTTAAGAATGGTTGGTTTTGCATCACGTTTTGGTTTTACAATTGAACCAAAAACAATGCAATTAATACAACAGAATGCTCAAAGAATAAAAGAAATTCCCCCGGAAAGGATTTTAACTGAATTTGAGAAAATAGTTAAAAAAGGAAATAAAAGAGTTGGTGCACAATTACTTAAAAATACGGGATTATATAATCAAATTTTTGGTTCTGATTTAAAGCAATCTGTAATAGATAGGAGTCCATTTGAAGATATTAAAACAATGGGTGAATTTATTTATTTATTAATACGGTTAAAATCAGACCCTGCAACATTTTATAAAAATAATTTAAAGGGTGATATTGACACATTTAAAGAAATTAAAGCAATTGATATTGCATATAATAGTAGTGAAAATTCCAATTCAATTAAAGCAAAAGCGGTTGCACACAATATGTATGCGTTATCTCCGCAATCACTTCAAAGTAAAATATTACCAAATATTATTGAAATTGCAGCACAGGAATTGCTTACTGGTAAATATCCTAAAATACTTGGTGATTTAGCAATAAATGGTAATGATTTAACTGAAATAGGTTTTAAAAGTAAAGAAATTGGAAATATGCTTAAATCATTATTATTAAATATATATGCCGATAAAATTAAAAATAATAAAGAAGAACTTTTAAATTTTGCTGAACAAAATAAATCAAGAAGTGGTGAAGTATTTGATGGAATAGCTGTTTATAGTGGTGTAATACTTGATGAAGAATCAAGACAAAAATTAATTAAGGTTTTTAGTAGAATGATACCTAAAGATTGGGAAATAATTACACACCATATGACAATTAAAACTGGTAGACTTGATCCAGATTCTAATGAAAAAAAGGATATTGAAAACAATAAAACAGTTGAATTAAGTGTTCTTGATTATGCAATGGATGATAAAGTAATGGCGGTTGGGGTTAAAGGTTATCCAAGTCAAAATACGAAACCACACATAACTTTGGGAGTTAATAGAAATGATGATGGTAAACCAGCAATGTCAAATAATTTAACTAATTGGAAACCACTTGGTTTTCCATTAAAATTAACTGGAAAAGTTCGAGAAATTGAAGAAGAAATTAAAAATGTAAATGTTATTAACGAAAACGATAACATAAAAATTGAATATGGCTCATTAATGTTAAATTTAAATATTCCTAATTGGATTAGAATAACTTCAATTATTAATAAAAATGATATTTATAATGAAGAAGGTTTTGGAATTGAAAACGAACCACATTTAACAATTTTATATGGTTTTCATAATAATGTTACTGCGAATGATGTTTTTGATTTATATAAATCAGTAACTAAACTAAAACCAATTAAAATAATAACAACAGGTATTTCAAGTTTTGAAAATAATGAGTTTGATGTTGTAAAATTAGATGTTGAAGTTACTAATTTTTTAAAATTATTAAATAAAAATATGAGGGAATTTCCAAACACTAATGAATTTAATGAATATAATCCACATGTTACAATTAGTTATGTAAAAAAGGGTTGTGGGAAAAAATATAATAAAGTATTTAAAAATAAAATAAATTTAATTGGTGATGAATTAGTTTTTTCAACAAAAAAAAATAAACAAAAAAAAATAAAATTGAATAAAGAAAAGGAATAAAAAATTATAATAATGAGATTAGTTGCTTTCGACTTTGATAAAACATTAATTAATTCTCCTTTGGAAGATGAAGGTAAAGAAATATGGCTTGAAAAAACCGGAAATTCATATCCATATAAAGGATGGTGGGGAAGACCTGAAAGTTTAGACATTAATGTTTTTAATATTAAACCATTTCCAAGCATATATAAACAATATAAAAAGGAAATTTCTACACCAGATACTTATGTAATCATTCTTACATCAAGAATAGAAAAATTACGACCACAAATTGAAGCAATTTTAAATAAAAATGATATACATGTCAATGAAATTGATATGTTTAATGATAAATTAACAAAAGGTCAAAGAATTCTTGAATATCTTAAAAAATTTCCAGATTTAATTGAGATTAATGTATATGAAGATCGTCAAAGTGATATAGTTGCTTTAAAAAGTATTAGAAATCAAATTCCAGAAAATATTACATATAATATTTATTATGCAAGTAATGGTAATTTAGTATTATTAGAATCAACTTCTAAAATAAATAATATTGTTAAAGAAGAAATTGAAAAATTTATAAATAACGATAATTATATATATCATGGTACACATATCGGTGCAGGTTTTCATATACAACGTGATGGTAAAATGAAATTATTTAATGAACCATATATTTCGTTTACCAGTGATCCAAATGTTGCAAAATATTATGCTAATATGAAAGGCGGTTCTTCTGGAAGAAATATTATTTTAAGAACAAACTTAACTAAGGATTTTCAAGAATCTCCAAAATATGAAAAAAATAATGGACATGAATGGATAACTACAAAAGAAATACCTGTTGATGAATTGGAAATAAATAGTAAATATGGTTGGATTCCATTAAATAATTGGGATTTTATTGACAATAATATTAAAAAATAAAATATTAGTATTTATAGAAAAATATTCCAATGATAGATATGAGATATAAACCACGTTTTTTGCCACAAGTTAGTGCACCATATACAATCATGTTGCAAAAACTTGATGATGATGGTGTGGATTATGATATCGTTGAAATTGATCCAAACGAATTAGAACCATTACAAGGAATTACTTTTTCGGATGAAGTTGAAAATGTAAATCTTAATGATATGAATCCAATTTGGATGTCAAACAATAATAAAGTTCTTGATGGTCATCATAGAATGGTTCGTGGATTACTTGATAATAAAAAATTAAAAGCAATTCGAATTAATTTAAACGAAAAAGATGCTGCCAGAGTTTTAAATAAAATCCATGATATTTATGAGTATGAACAAGCACATGGGATGGAAGAAACTACTAATGATGAAGTAATTAATGATGAAAATCAGGCAAGTGCGGGTGTAAGTCAAAGCGAATTTCTTGCTTCACTTGAAGAAGATAATATGACAATTCAACAAGAAAAATCTGAAGGAAATGAAAAAACAATTATAGCCTATCGAAAAGAACCGATAAAGAAAAATTCAGTTGTTGGTAATTTTTTTACATTAAATCCAATTGATGGTTTTACTAAATATCAAATAGATTTTGATAATTTATTAGATACAAATGAATTGGGTGTAACATATAAAGATGGTCAACAACCAGTAGATATTTTAGCTAAAATATGGTTTCCACACATAAATTTTGAAAAAATAAGTAGTCAATATAATACCGATTCAAATAATATTAAAAGTAAAGCTATTGCTGAAAAAGCAATGAAACTTGGTTATGATGGTGTTAAATATGGCGATAAAATAATACAAGGATTAAAATAATTAAAGATATGAGTACATATAGAATTACAAATATAACTAATCTTGCCGGAAAACGTGATTTTAAATATAATTCAGTTTTGGATATTAATTATGTTGATGGTATGATGAAAAAAATTAAGAAAGTTAAACCGGGAGATACAATGTTTTTAACCGTTTCAACGCTACCACTTTCAATTCATAGATTAAGGGTTAAAGGTTTAATTACTGTAATTGAAGTGGGATCGAAAGAATTGGATAATGAATTGATTGGAAAAAATTTTTCAATTCCAACAAAAAATGAAGAAGTTCTTGAACAAAAATCCGAAACAAAAAAACATATTAAAAAAAAGGTAATTAAATAAGAGTAACATAATTTTTTATAAAAAATGTCAACTAAATGTTGACATTTTTTATTTTCAATAGATAAAAATAATATAATTTTTTAAAAAACCTTTTATCTTTTGTGTTTTTCATTTACTTTTATGTATTTATAATTAATTACAAAAAAATATAATATTTTATAAATGGTAAATGAATTAGATATTATTGATGATTTTAAAAATGGATTTAACATTTCTGCATTGGAATCAAAATATGGTGGAAGAAGAAAAACATTACGTAAGATATTATTTAAAAATAATTTAATTGATTCGATTGAACCAGTTAGAAAATGTTATTTTAATGGTGGCAATAAAGACGATATTAAAAATAAAGTATTAATAAAATATAAAAATGAAAAAAATCTAAAAATTTTAAGTGATGAATTTAAAATACCCATAATGTCAATATACAATTTTTTAAGAAAAGAGGATGTTTTTAATTCTGAATATGGAAAACAATTACATCATAATAAAGTAAGAAAATATTCATTAAATGAACAATATTTTGACAATATTGATTGTGAAGAAAAAGCATATTTTTGGGGAATTTTATATGCTGATGGCAATAATTCAATAAAAAAAACTGAAATAAAATTAAATCTACAAGAAGATGATCATGAAATATTAATTAAATTAAATAATTTATTACAACCAACAAAACCAATCTTATATAAACCAACAAATAGAATCAATTGCAAATCACAATATGCGTTAATTATTAATTCTAAGATTATATCATATAGATTAAATGAATTAGGTATCGTACCAAATAAAACATTTAAAGTAGAATATCCTACATGGTTAAATAATGATTTAAATAGACATTTTATTAGAGGATATTTTGATGGTGATGGTTGCGTTACATTTAATAAAATTAATAAACAATTATGTATTAGTTTTACTGGAACTGAAAATATGATGTTAGGTATACAAAGAATCTTGATGGATCAATTAGATTTTTATAAAACAAAATTAAGTAATAGATATCCAGAAAGAAATAACAACATTAGGTCATTAATGTATTTTGGTAATGGAAATTCCAGAAAATTTTATAATTATTTATATAATAATTCTAAAATATATATGGCAAGAAAGAAAAATAAATTTAATAAACATTTAAAATTAAATTAAATATGGATGGAAAAATAAAGATACTTTTTTATACGTTAGATTCTGCCGGGGTAGCGTATTTTCGTACACTTACTCCAGCAATGGAAATAGAAAGAAATCATAGTGATGAATTTTATGTTGAAATTAACCCACAAATTAATTTTAATGATCCTAAATTTGTTGACTACTTAAAATCATTTCATATTATACATTATCATCGTCAATTTTTGAGTGATAGTAAACAAATGTTAAATTTAGCTAATGAGTTAAGAAAATCTGGAACAATTTTGATCTGTGATATTGATGATTATTGGCAATTACATAAAAAACATCCATTTTATAGTATGAGCCTCGAAAAAAAACTTTATATACCTATTTTGGAAAACTTAAAAATTGCTGATTATGTTACAACCACTACAGATTTATTTGCAAATGAAATTCGTAAAGTAACTGGTAGAGATAATGTTGGAGTATTTTATAATTCAGTTGATCCAACATGGATGAAACAATTTCAGAATAACTGGAAACCAGACCCGGATGGTAGAGTTAGGATAAGTTATATGGCAGGGTCGAGCCATATGGTTGATATTGAACAACTTGAAGGAGTTATGAATGTATTATCAAATGATACTTCATTAAGAGATAAATTTAAAGTAATTATAGCAGGTTGGGATACTGAAGGTAATACTACTGATATTACATTTAATCAGGAGTTTGGAACTGAACTCCAAAAAAGAGGTTTATGGGTATATGAAGTAGTTAAAGCAATTAATAATTCAAGAGGTGATGTGGATAAAATACCTAAATTACCCGCAGATTTAAAAGAAAAATATAGGGGAAAGATTTTTGATTCACAACAGAGAGATATTAAATCAACTGAAAGTGTTTATTATTTATATGAAAATATTTTAACGGATAAACATAGAATGATAAATAATCCTGATTATTACCAATGGTTACATAATTTTGAAAGAAATGTTGATTATCCCAATGAAGGAAATTTTGCACGTAGATGGACACAAAAAGCAAATACTTATGCACAAGTTTTAAATGAAACTGATATTGTACTTGCACCATTGGCTGATAATTCATTTAATAGAATGAAATGTGTTACTGAAGATACTTTAATATCAACCAATAAGGGGATATATAAAATTGGTGATATTGTCAATAATTCTTGTAAGGACATTAAAATAATGCATGAAAATGTTATTAATTTATTTAAATATCCAAATGAAAGGGTAATTAAATTAACAACACATATTGGTGTTGAAATTGAGGGTACTGAGACACATAGAATAATGGTAGGGGGTGAGTGGAAAATGTTAAAAGATTTTGAAATTGGTGATCTTATTAATATTTCTCCTTTTGAAATTGAAACAAAAGAATACCAAAGAATTCATTATCCATTATTATTAAGTAAGAGGATAACTGAAACAACATTAAATAATTCAACTAAACTAATGATGCCGTCAATTGAAATTAATGAGAATTACGGTAGATTTTTTGGATACATGGTTGGTGATGGTCATTTTTCAAAGGGTTATTTAAATATAAGTTGTGATAAAAGACATATAAATGTGGTTCAAGATATTAAAGAACTTGTTGAAAGCATGGGATTAATGCCCATTATATATGAGAAAAAACCGGATAGTCGTTGTATAAATTCATATATTAAAGAGGGTTTTGGTATTGAAGTTAGAATACCATCGAAGCATTTAGCAAATATATGTTATCAAGAGAATTTGAGAGATGAAAAGGGAAAGATTTTTGAAGTACCTCATTTTATATTAAAATCTCCAAAGTCTGTAATACGAGAATTTTTACGTGGATTATTCGAAGCAGACGGAACTGTTAATGCGGAATCATCAAACATGAGTTTATGTACAAAAAGCTTTATTTTAGCCAAACAAGTACAATATTTATTACTTGGGTTTGGGATTGTATCAATCATAGACAAAGCATTGAATAAGAAATATAAAAGATATTACTATTATGTTAAATTGAACCGTGATGCTTCGGATATTTTCTACAGTGAAATTGGGTTTATATCCGAAATTAAGTGTGAAAAATTAAAGAGAATTACCGAAAAATTACATAGTAATAGATTTATGAAACAAAGTTTTAATACTACCATTCTAAATGTTGAATATTCGGTAAAGGATGTTTATGATGTTGAGGTTGAAAATATTCATCAATATAATGGTAATGGTATAATTAATCATAATTCAAATCTTAAGCAAGTTGAATGTTGGACAAGAAAACTTCCTATTGTGTGTTCAGATATTCCACCTTATAATGTACATGGTAGGCATATGGAAAATTGTGTGTTAATCCCTGCTGTAAAAAATGCACATAAATATTGGCAAAAATATTTAAAAAGACTAATTTTAAATCCTGATTTAAGAAAACAAATTGGTGAACAACTTTATGAGGATTTTAAAGAAGACTATAATCTTGCAAATGTTACTAAAAAACGTATAGAGTTTTATAAAGCAGCGGTTGCAAAAACATTGGCAGTAATTTAAAATTAATTTTATGAAAAAAAAAGAAAAAAAGAAACTGAAGAAAGAAAAAAAACAGAAAAAATTTCAAGCTTCTAAAGAAAAAGAATTAAAAAATTTCGTAAGAAAAAAGAAAAAAAAGAAAAAAAAATTCACAAAAAGGTAGAAGAAGCATTTAAAGTTAGAATTGCTACCCAAAATTTTACCGGATTAAAATCTGTTGATCAACCTAAAACGGACAAAATTATTAATAATCTAACTAAATCGGTTATCCTTAATGATAAATTATTGAAAGAAGATGGAAATCGATTGAAAGAACAGCAAGAAAACCATATCAATCAATTATTTGCTGAATTTAGAAATTTAGTTAATAAATATTATGAAGCATTAAATGTTGACATTAATAAACTTAAAAATGAAATTGTTCGTAAAAAATATGAATTAGAAACACTTAATGAACAAATAAAAGTAAAAGAAAAAAAAGCTGAGTTAGTAACTGAATGAAAAAAATCTTAGGAAAAATAATTTTGTGGATTTATATTAAAATTCATAGTTTAATGATTAATCTAAGTATTGCACTTTATAATACTGAAGAAGAAATACTTAAAGCTAATCCAAATGATTTACAAGAAAAGGATAAGAAGACTACAAGAAAACTTCATCGAAATCCATTACTTGAAAAATTTTATGCGGGGCAACGTGATGAGAAGTATGTTCAAGATTATTATGAATTATTAAAAAAAACTGATAATTTTATACGTAAAGCAACTCCATATAAAATGGGAGTTGCTGCAGATAAATACCATATGAATTATGGTCAAAAAGATCAATACGGTAGAAGATATGAACATATGGGTTTTTTTGATGATAAACATAAAAATGCCGGGAAAACATTGGGTGAAGTATTGGTAGCAGAATATAAAGAAAGACGCACAAAAGATGATGAATATGAACTTCTCTATATTTTCAATAATAAACCTGTTGAAACTGGATTAGCTAATATTATAGATGTTGTTGAAAAAACAAAAAAAGAAAAGATTAATTTTGAATATGAAGTACAAGATATTTTTAAAAAATCTAAACAATTCACGTTTCCATTGAAAGTTTTTCATGAAAATATTAACACAATTAATAAAATTGAACAATTAACCGAATTTTTACATATAAAAAAAATTGGTTTTGAATATAGACAGTTAGAATTTTTTATACCATTAAATTTTAAAACTAATGAAGTTCCTGATGATTCAGAAGTGTTTAGAGAACTTATTGATATTAAAAATGTATATATTATAAATGATTATGGTGAATTAATTGGTTTTGGTATAATTAATTTTATTAAAAGAATAAAACATAATAACACCCATGAAGTCTGGAAATTTAAAGGGATTGAAATGGAGACAGTAAAAGTGGGAAGATAAAATTTTATAATATGGGAAATTTTTTAGACGATCTTAAAAAGGCTGTTGAAAAAGGTGAATTTAATTCTGATGCAGCAAAAAAAATAAATGATATTAATGAACTTGCTAATCAAAAAGGTAATGCTGGTGCGTTATTAGAAAAACGCTTAGAAACTGCTGGTATTAAAACTGCTTCTGAAGAAGAAGCTACGTTAGCAAATACTGAGTATGAAAATCAAATGATTATGTTAAAAAAACAAGATGATTATAATAAATTAGTTGTAACACTTATTGAAATTGAAGATATGGTGAAAATGAGTATCAATGATATGTTTTCACACATCATTGAACTTGAAAGTAAATTCGAAAAAGAATTTGAAAATAAAGACCCAATGTTTGTTGATTTATATCAAAAAATTAATGAAATTAAATCTAAATATGATAAATTAAATAACATTTAAATTAAAATTTATGGCAAAATTTGAAAAAGCATCTGATGATGTCGTCAATTTATTTGACGAAATAAAAGAAAAAACCACAATTCCACATTGGATTTCATTTGAAATTCTTTGTAATGTCAAACAAAAAGAACTCTATAAAATTGTTAAAATGAATGATCTTATTGAAACAATTACCGATGGAGTTAATTTTGCTGTTGTTTTTAATGAAGACATTCTTGATCAAATGCCTGATGAACAAAAAGAAATGGCAATTATTGAATGTCTTGCTGGTGTTTCATTTAATGAAAATGATACTGTTTCATTAGAAAAACCAAATTTCAGTACATATCGGGGAGTTCTTGAAAAATATGGACATGATCCGATTATAGTATTACATGAATCAATTAAAAGTCTTTTTGATGCTAAGAAACAAAAAGAAGATGAATTGAAAGCAACAAATAAAGGTAAAAGAGGTAGAAATAGAATTACCAAATAGTATTTAATATTATATAAATATAAATCCCGGCAATTAGTTGTCGGGATTTTTTTGTTTATAAGTATTTATAGAAAAATCTTTTATAATGACATATAATATTAAATTTCCAATTAACGATGATGTTAACGTAAATACTTATTTTGCTTTAAGTAAAATAACTAAAGATGCTTTAACTTCAGATTTATTATTGTTGTTATTAACCCAAAAAGGTGAAAGATATTATGAACCAGATTATGGTACAGATTTATTAAGATTTATTTTTGAACCAAACGATAATTTAGTTGAACCAGATGTTGAACAGGAAATTAAAAGAATAGTTTCATTATATATTCCTGCATTAAGAATCGATAAAATAACTTTCACTACCCTATCGAATGATGATGGTTTACCAATATCTGAAACACAATTAAATGTCAATATTAAATTTACATATTCAGAAGATACATTTACTGAACAAGGAAGTCTTGATTTAAAATTTTAAAATATGTCAAAAAATTTAACAACTGAAGAATTTATAAATAAAGCAAAATTAAAACATAGTAATAAATATAATTTTGATTTTTATCTTCCTAAAAATAATCTATTGATAGAATTTGATGGTCAACAACATTTTAATATAATTAATTATTGGGGAGGTATTGATAGATTTAAAAAACAGGAAATGATTAATGAAATTAAAAATAAATTTGCTAAAAAAAATAAGATAAATTTATTAAGAATTAAGTATAATGAAATTAATAATATCGAAAATATTTTAAATAATAAACTATAATGGGAAATAATATAATTCAATATGGTTCAAGAACATTCGGGGAAATTAGAAATGATTTAATAACATACATTAGACAGACATATCCCGAAGTACTTAGCGATTTTACTGATTCAAGTGTTGGTGCTATACTTATCGATCTCAATGCTGGTATTGGTAACAATTTAGCAATTAATACTGATAGGGCATTTCAAGAAACACAATTAGAATATGCTCAACAAAGAGCATCAATATTAGATATAGCAAAAAATATGGGATTTAATATTCCAGCACGAAGACCATCAGTAACTATTATTGATTTTACTATAAATGTTCCGGTGCTTGGAGATAGACCCGATCCATCATATTTTCCAAAATTAGCTGTTGGAGCACAAGTTGTTGGAGGCGGTAAAACTTTTGAAACTCAAGAAATTATTGATTGGAGTTCTTCAGTTAGTAATCTTGGTGATCCTAATCGTTCAATTATACCTAATTTAGATTCAGATGGTGTTATTCAAAACTATAGTATTACTAAAAGAGAAGTTGTTATAAATGGTGTAACAAGTATCTATAAAAGAATTATTACAGCAAATGATGTAATACCTTTTCTTTCAATTATTTTACCTGATCCTAATGTTATTGAAATTGAAAGTGTAATATTATTAGAAGGTACAAATTGGTCATCAAATCCAGATTCAAGTTATTTTAATAATGATGATTATAGATTTTATGAAGTAGATTATTTAGCACAACAAAGAGTTTTTATTGAAAACACCAATAGTTCAGCAATTAATGAATCAGGAGTTAAAGCAGCTAAATGGATTGATGTTACAAAAAAATTTATAAAAGAATTTACACCTAATGGATTTTGTAAACTAATATTTGGTTCTGGTGATGCAGATGTTAATGCATTTCAGAATGGATTATTAAAAGAAGGTGTTAGTAATCGTGGATTTCTTGATAATTTTTTAAATAATACTGCCTTGGGAGAAAGACTTAAAGCAGGATACACATTGTTTATAAAATATAGAACTGGTGGTGGAAGTAGTTCCAATATTGGTGCAAGAGTATTAACTCAACTTGGTAGTTATAATTTAATTGTTATTGGTTCACGTTCAGAATTTAATCAAGCAGTACAAAGAAGTATTAAAGTAAATAATCCAATTCCAGCAATTGGTGGAAATGATGGATTAAGTATTGAACAAATAAGACAATTAACAAAATATAATTTTGGAAGTCAAAATAGAGATGTTACACTTACAGATTATTTATTGCAACTTTATAAAATGCCCGGAAAATTTGGTTCACCATTTCGTGCAAATGCATTTAGAGAAAATAATAAAATTATAATTTCATTACTTGGTTTAGGATCAGATGGTAAATTATCAAATATGAGCAATACATTATTGAAAGAAAATATTGCAGAATATCTTAGTCAATTTCGAATGGTTAATGATTTTATTGAAATTAAAGACGGTAAAATTTTTAATCTTGCTTTTGATGTTGATGTTTATGTTGATAATATTACTGATAATCAAATTGCTAATAATATAATTATACTTATTAAAGATTATTTTAATATTAATAATTATGAAATGAATCAGGATGTTTTTCTTGGTAAACTTCAAAGACAGATTTTAGAAGCTAATGGTGTTATAAATGTTATTAGTATTAAGTCTTATAATAAAGTTGGGGGTCAATATTCAAATAATGTTATATCTCAAACAATTGCAAATGCTTCAACTGGTGAAATTAGTCTTATAAATAATACTATTTATTCTGTTAAAGATTCAATGTTTGAAATTAGATATCCTGAAAAAGATATTAAAGTATATTTAAGAAAGAATATTGGATAATGGAAGTATTAAAAAAAAACATAAAATTATTAATGACAACTGGTATAACAACCAATTGTAATAAAGATTGTTTTATATTTATACCTGATCTAACTGTTAATTATAACATTAAATTTGGTTTAACTCAAGAAGCTCATGATTTTGGGTTTTTTGATGCATATATTCCTGAAACCGGAATTACTTCACAATTAGGGGTGGAAATTGGAAATGAAGAATAGTGTATTTTATTAATATCTGGTGGAATAAGAGCACCATTATAATTAACATTAAAATAAAAAAATGATAGTAAGTGGAACATCATATAGTAGATTGAGCGAATTGGAAACATATAAAGTAAATCCTACATATTTAACAAAATATATTTCTGGTGGATCAATAAGTAAAGATGGTTTAGATTATACTAAATCTATTGAAAATGCTTATTATATATATTATATTGGTGGAATAAGATATGTTGATACCATTATTAATCAAAATACTACAACTACTATATATAGTTTTACAACATATGGTACAAATAGTCCCAATTTTATTAATGTACCAATGTTTAAAAATCCAAATAAGGAAAGAATAATTAGCAATCCAAAAATTGATGATGATGTATTTATAATTAGACAAGAAATATCGGCATTTGATAAAAATTATAAATTAGAATTTATTAGAAGTCTTGTAGATTTAGAAACATATGCTGGTGGAAATTTTTTTAATATCATAAAAAATAGTTAAATATGGCAAACCAATATAATAGAAAAGAATATAAAAAATCAGAAATTAATGAAATAATTTCATTATATCAATCTGGTGTTTCATTTTCTAAAAGAACAAAATGTTCAATAAATAAAGAAGAATTAATAAATATATAAAAATGGCTATTTCTACTTATGGTGTTGTTCGTCCCGCAGATGTAAATATTAATGATATTGATATTTATTATAATTATACCCCTGATAGACAAACATCTAATGATAATATATTTAAAATTGAATCACCAAGTGATTTATTATCTTATTGTTATTTACCTGATACTGAACAAGTATTGGGTTTTGAAAATTTATTAGAGGGTCTATATAATTTAAGATTACCTGCATCAACATTCAATCAATTAGGTATTTATACAATTTATATAAAACCTAAAGTATTTTCTATTGAAATTATTGATTGTAGTGTTTTATCCGCATTACCGTCAGTAAAGGGAATTGTGGTTAATGTTAATGATTTACCCGAAACAGCAAAAGCAAATAATGCATTACAGGGTTATCGTATTGAATATATAAATTCTGATGGAACTAAACTTCGAAATGTTGTTCGATATATAGTAACATCAAATAAAGTAATTGCAGTTAGTGAAAATATTGGTAATACAAGTCAAAAATCACAAAGATATCGTTTTGATGATTCTGGTTCGTTAATGTTTTTACAATTAACACCAAGTAGTTCATCAGATGTTAAACCAAATACTTTTCCATTTATTGGAACTCCGGGGCAAGTAATGTTATTATCAAACACCTTTTTTACTCCATTAACATTGGAAATTGAATTAGTTGAAAATACTATTGATACTTTGACAGAAATTATTGCAGGTGAAGAAATTAAAGACGTTCAAAAAGGTATTTTAACACATTATGATAAAAATAGAGTAATAACAAAACAGTTTAACTTATATGAAGTAAAAGAAGATACTATTGATGTACCGCTTTACGAAGTTAAAGAAAAGAGAATAAATATAGACGATACACAAAACTTTGACGACATTACAAGTGAAGTACAATAAATTAAAATAATGGATGAAATATTTCCTTTAGTTAGTTGTCTGATGGTTACCAGAGCAGCTAATATGAAAATTATAGATAATGCATTATATTCATATATTAATCAAACGTATAAAAATAAGGAACTTATAATCATCACTGATTGTGAATCTAAAAATTTGGATGATCTGAAAATACTTTTAAATGATTATTCAGATGAAAATATCAAACTTATTTATTTAAAAGAAAAATTAAAAATGGGTGCATTAAGAAACGTATCTATTGATAATGCTTCTGGTGAATATTGTATTCAATGGGATGATGATGATTTATATCATGAAGAAAGAATTGAAAGACAATATTTAGAATTAATTAGTGGTGATTATGATTATTGCTTACTTAAAGAATTTACGATGTATTTTTATAATACACATTTATTGTCAACAAACAGATGGTATGATGATTTCATATCAGGATTGCCACCATCAATTATGTTTCGAAAAAATATGAAATATAGATATCCTGATAATATTCAGTTTAGTGAGGATATTGTAATAGGTAATCAACTAAATTTAAAATATTCAATACTTTCTGATTTACCATATTTATATGTTTATACATATCATGGTTATAATTCATTTGAATATCAACATTATTTAAAATTATATAGAGAAACAAAAATAAATTTTAATGAAGAAATTATTGAAAAAATAATATCTTTACTTAACTATAAAAATCTTGATTATAGGTTTTAAATTTTAAAATAATGGATGAAATATTTCCTTTAGTTAGTTGTCTGATGGTTACCAGAGCAGCTAATATGAAAATTATTGATGGTGCATTATATTCATATATTAATCAAACATATAAAAATAAGGAACTTATAATTGTACCTGATTGTGATGTAAAAAATTTAGATAATTTGAAACGTCATTTAGATAATTATAAAGACGAAAACATTAAATTAGTAGAATTAAAAGAAAAATTAATGTTGGGTTCATTAAGAAACGTATCTATTGATAATGCTTCTGGTGAATATTGTATTCAATGGGATGATGATGATTTATACCATGAAAGAAGAATTGAAATGCAATATCAAGAAATTATTAGTGGTGATTATGATTATTGCTTACTTAAAAATTTTATGATGTATTTTTATAATACATATTTATTATCAATAAACAGATGGTATGATGATAAGTTAGGTGGTCAACCACCATCAATTTTATTTAAAAAAGATATTAATTTTCGATATCCAAAAATTCCACTTCATGAAGATATTGCAATAGTAGAACGTACTGATTTGAAAAGATGTATACTTGACGATAAACCATATTTATATATTTATACATATCATGGAAATAATTGTTATGATTATCAACACTATCTTAGTTTATATTCTGCAACAAAAATGACATTTGATATTGAAATTCTTGATCAGATTACTCCCTTACTTGATTATATATGTCTTAATTACAGATTTTAATTATAACACACCAATCTTTTTTGTTTTATTGTATTTATATGAAACATTAAAATTGTGGGAAAAGTAAAAGTTGTAAATAACAATCTTAATTCGAATTTAAACGGTACAAATTTTAATAATACTCCTTCTGAAACAATATTTTCATTTGGTAGGTTTTCGGTTACTTCGAATTTTGATAAAAGAGAACATGTTGATTATTCCACACAGTTAAGCACATTTGTTAATCCTGTTACTTTAGAAACTATGGGTATTTCAGATATACAATCTGAAATTTTATACAACTATTCAACTAATGCTGTTTTAAACCTTGATAAATCTGATTTAAAAACTTTTGTTAAATTTGGTTCAGCATATGAATTTTTAAGAGTATCGATTGAAAACATTATTTTAAAATATCCCGGAAGTTTATTTTTAAGTTCAAAAGTTGCACAATTTGGAAATTATACAATTAGTGATTTTTCGTATGATTTAGTAACAAATACATCAATATTTAAAATTCCAATTAATAGTATTATTAATAAATTCAATTTAATTTATAATTATGTTAATTTAACTGGTACTACCAACGAATCAAAAGATTTAAATATTTCATATAATAATTATATAGTATGGTCATCAATTGATTCAGAAAATAATAATCATACAGTAATTGGTTATACTGGAAATACTTCTGGACAACAATATTTAACTGTTAAAGTAATTGGAAATCCATTTCCAACCATTACTGGCACAACTGGTTATATTGATTTTCATATTAAACCAAATAGTAATATTTTTGAAGAATTTAGAGCACAATTAAATGAATATGAAAAATATTTAATTTCTCAAAGGAATGGTGTAACTGGTTTTAAATGTACAATGAAAGACCCAACGTTGCTTGATGATGGAAACGTTGTATATGTTGATACTACCATTTTATGGACAACTGCTGATCAATATAATATTGATATAGATACACCAAATTATAGAAAATTTTTAGAAATTATTCTAACTATTGGTAGTAAATATGATTCGATTAAAACTGATTTAATTGCCAGATTTTTAACACCTCAATCAATTAAAACATATGATCTTACTGATCGTGGAAAAGTAACTAAATTATTAAGAATATATGGTAGAGAATTTGATGAATTAAGACAATTTATTGATTCTCTTGTTTATATTAATAAAGTTACATATAATAAAATTAATAATGCTCCAGATCAAATTATAAAAAATCTTGCAAAAACATTTGGGTGGGATCATTTTTCATTGGTTAATGAAACTGAATTAGTTGATAGTATTTTATCTATTGATGATCAAGAAAGAAATTTAAATACTGATTTAATTCCAGTAGAAATTGATATTGAACTTTGGCGAAGAATTATAATTAATACGAGTTATTTTTGGAAAAGTAAAGGTACTCGTGAAGCAATAAAATCAATATTTTTAATAATAGGTATACCCGAACCGTTTATTAATATTACAGAATATATTTATACTGTTGAAGGTAAAATAAATCCAAATACTGTTCCTTTAACTACAACCGATTTTCCTTCAAATTCATTACCTTATGATACTGAAGGATATCCAATTGCACCAATAGAAACGAATAATTTTTATTTTCAAATGTCCGGGAATACCGATAGTGGTCAAGCATATCTTGATGTATTTCGTTTAGCTGGTTTTAATTTACTTCAGACTATTGATAATAAAAAATCATGGATACAAACTGGTGCAACAATAAGACAACACTATTTAACTCCACAGTATTATCAAGAAGATAGTAAATTAGTTATTAATACTAAAGAGATTGATGTTTCTTTAGATGTTGCACGTGGTATTGAATATGATGTATATCAATACATAAAAAATGTTGATTTTCCAGCAAATTCTGCAGGATATGTACTTTCATATAATTATGTTAATATTTCTTTGGGTGTAGGTACACAACAAAATACGTTCACAATTCCTTTTAAATCTGAAGGAGATATTGAAGTTCGTTTTAATGGAATATTATTAAATGCTCCTAAAACCGGAACGACCACAGGAATAACTTATCAAGCCGATTATATGATTTCTGGTAATTCAATTGTTTTAGCGAATGGTATATATGCCAGAAATGTTGGAAATCGTAGGGATGTTGTGCAAATAACCCAATTATATACTGGTTCAACAGCAACTCCATTGTCTGGAATTACTGTACAGTATATGGTCACAAGAATTAATGCAAGTATGTCAGGTACTGTTATTCCATTACCAACATATGCAAGTGGTGATGTACAACTAACTGTTAATGGTATTTCACTTACAAAAGGAACTGGTCAATTTAATGCAGATTATATTGTTGATCCAAATAATACTAATCAACTTATTATTCAAAATCCGGAAGTTATTTCGTACTTAGCTGTTAATCCAATGATTCAAGTCGCTTATGTGACTGTTAGTGGTAATACAACCATTGCTGCAAGAAGTGAAGTTTTAAGAATTGATAGTTTTAATAGTGGAAAAATATATTATAATAATTCTGCAAATAAATATGTTTATAAATTAAATTATAAACTTAATAATGCCAACGAAGTTAAGATTTTAATTGATGGTATTGGATTAGAACCAAATACTGACTATACTTTAAATACAGGGAATCCATATGAAATTTATTTACCAAGAGGATTAAAATACGGGAGTGTAATTAGTGCATATTATCTTATTGGTGGTACAGATTACTTTGCTCCGGTAATTGGAGAAAGTTTTGGTATTGGCGATATTAGTCAATTATCATTTCTTGAATTTCTTATATTAATGGAACAGAGAATGATAAATGCAACAAATAGGAAAACTGTTACCGATAGTAAAGGTGGTTGGTATCCAACATTATTAAGAGTATATATTGATTATCTTAATAGATCAAAACTTCCATTAAGTGATTCATTACATTCAAATGGTTATACTTTTGAAAATTTATATCCATTTTTAAGTAAATATAATGCGTTCTTTCAAAGATTTATTGATCAATTATTATCAGCAACTATCATTCTAAGAAAATCTGGTTTGCTGGTTAGAAATAGTATATTTACTAAACAAAAATTTACATACAAACGTGGTGTTAATATGGGTGCTATTGTTAGTCGCACTTCAGATGGATATACTGTTTTTGAAGAAGATTCAAATTTATTTTATTTTGGTGACGATGGTAGCATATTTTTAAAAAGACCATTATCTAAAAATATTGAATGGACTGAAGATAATGTTAAAATTGTTAATTTATGTACAAATTTTATTGTAAGTGGAATTACAATTACATATCCTGTAACAACAACCACAACAACTGCTACACCGTTTAGTTCAACAATTATGTTGTATCAAACGAATTTTATACAAAACTCAATTAATTCAAATAAAGGAATATATAGATTGGTGGAATATAATCTAAGATTTAATCCAGACATACCGCCTTCATATGCAGTTACATTTAATCTTAATTTTGAAATTATATTAAGTGGATTAACAAATCCAACATATGGTGAACATACTGCAAAAATAACAATTCGTAAAAATTCAACTCAAATTGGTAATGTAATTTTATATCAAAATGATGGAACTTATTATTTAACTGGTACTACAGTTACAGTAATTAATAGTGAATCATTATTTATTGTTTTAGAAAATACTGCAACAGCAAATGGAATAAATCCAATTAGTTCAAAAACAATATTAACCCCAATGGTTTCAAACGTTGCACCAAGTATGGGCGAATTTACGATTATTCCACCTTATGTTGAAACAATTCCAATTAATGTACCATAAAAAAATTAAAAATGAAAATATTAGTAGTATTACCGGATCATAGTTACTTCTTATGGCAAATGCTTGTTCAAATTAATAATTTTAGAAAATTTGATATGGAAAATGATGCCATTTTTTTAATTGGAAAAAGATCAATTGAATTAAGTAAAACTCTTATGAAAATTTTAAATGGAAACATAAAAAGTGAATTTCATGTTATAAACGATACCAGAGAAAATCCACAATATTCTTCTTCAATGAGACCTCATATATTAGCCAAATTTTTCGATGAACATCCAGAAATGGAACATCAAACATTTTTATATATTGATCCCGATGTATTATTTACTAAAAAATTTAAAACTGGTAATTTAGAAAAAACAAATACTTGGTATTTAAGTGATACACGTTCATATATTGATAGTCGATACATTAAAAGTAAAAGCGAAACATTGTTTTATGAAATGTGTAATATTGTAAATATTGATCCAAAAATTGTAGAAGATAATGATGAAAATGCAGGTGGTGCTCAATATGTTATGAAAAATGTTAGTACTGATTTTTGGAAAAAAGTTGAATGGGATAGTGAAAATTTATTTATTCATATGATAAATACATCACATAAATATTCACCGGAACATCCAATACAAGCATGGACTGCTGATATGTGGGCAGTTTTATGGAATGCGTGGCTTTTTAAACATGAAACTAAAATAATGAAAAATTTAAATTTTTCATGGGCAACTGACCCAATAGAAAGATGGAATGAAACAACTATTTTTCATAATGCAGGTGCAGTTATAAATAATGGTATTCATTTTTTAAAAACTAAATATCAGGTTTCACCATTTAATAAGGAAATTAAATGTAGTGATGAATATTGTGGATATAATTACCTTAAAGAAATAAAAGAAACTGAAAAAACATTTTCAAAAATATTATTTTAATCATGAAAGATAATGCAAGAAAATACATATTAAAAACAAGTGAAATAATTAGTTGTGGAATTGGAACTAATTATACAAATGTTACTTGTAATAGTTTATTGAATTCATTTACGTTAGATGATGTTAATACATGCTGTATTTGTTGTATCAATACTTCCACATGTGGTTGTGAAGTAATAAATTCATATCCTGCAATTACTACAGAACAATTATCATCATTATCAGTAATTGATTATGATAGAAGAGTTATTGATTTTTTAGATAATTTTCAAATCGAAAGTGAAATAACAAAAGAAAATTTATTTAATAATGCAAGTTATTATAATCCAACATATTATGCTGAACTTAATTTATTAAATTCAGATTTTATTGTTTATAAAATTTTTGATAATGGAATTCGAATAATTAATGCTGGTCAAGCAAATGGTATATTGGAATATAGAGTATCTGGTGTAACGTATAATTCAGGATGGCAAACCAATCCTTCATTTTTTGGTTTAGATTATAATAAAATATATAATTTTGAAATTCGTGATTTTTATAATAATATTGAAATATATAAATATTCAAAATTAGTTTCACTAAATTATATATTGGCAAGTACAACAACAACATTACCAATTAAAACAATTAAACTTACACAAACTGGCACATATAAGAATAATGCTTATTGTAGTAAATATGGTGTGATAACAGTAACACCACCATTAATTGTTGGTGAAACAATAACATTAAATATTCTTGCAAATGCATTAACTATTGGTAATGGTGGATCATCTTCAATATTTTTCAATTGTGATACAACAACTACACCATTTTGTAAAATTAATTCATATGAAGTTGAAAAAGTTGGTGAATTAACTTATTCATATGGTACAACTTTAAAATATACTATTCAAGCTAATTGTGGTACTTATGGTTCACAATCAACAGCTAATTTTTGTTTAAAAACAATTAATGGTTATGGAACATTTACACCAACAATAGATTCTACAAGTTGTTCTGTTAATATAACTGTTAATGTACAACCTTTAAATATTACAATGAGTTTTGGTACTCCAACATCAAAAATTTCAACAACTACTGATTGTGTTATTTGTGGTTCATTTATCATGTCACCAGTAATACCTGCAGGTGAATGTATTAATATTCATTTAACGGGTATTAATCCAGTACAGGGCGGTACATCAACAACTTATATTATTTGTAAACCTTCGGGTGGCATTGAAACACCTATTGTTACATTAAATAGTTCATCATTACAATTTCCAATTGTTAATATGAAATACGGTGATATTATGAAATATTGTATGTTGTTAAATGTTCCAAGTGCAGGATATTGTGCTTCTGGAATATTGAATTTAATTTGTGGTGATGGTTCTATTGGTGTTAATCCTTCAGTAACAATCGCAACAAGTAGTACTTGTTGTTATTGTTCTTGTAGTGATGTAGGTAGTTGTTGTATTAATAAAACGATTAATATTCCCAATGTTCCAATATCCATTGCTCTTTGTGCACTTGCTGGTGGTAATAATAGTGAAAATGGAAATATTACAATTACTCCTGCAATGACATATGCAACACAATATGCAACAGTAATTTATAATCTTACTCAGGCTTCTGTTTGGGGTGGATCAAGTACTTTCACATTAAATTGTAAACCAAAAGGCAGTGCAAATTATGTTCAAAAAATATTACATACGACTACTTCAGTAAATGGTGAAAATAATACAAATACATTTACTGGATCATTTACAATAAATCAGGGTGATGCGTTCACATATTGTACATTAGTTTATGGTAATAATTGTTCATGTAGTGATTTTTGTATGACTTCAGTACTTGGTAGTATTGGAATAATTCCTTCAATTAATTCTACAAAATATAGAAGTTGTCGTAGTCTTTATACTGCTCCGGTTTCGAAAGTAGTTTCACTTTGTAGTATAAATGGTTGTATTGGTTGGGAAGCTGGTTGTTTTTGTATAACACCTGTCATGAGTAATAATTGTCAAAGTATTGATATTTATTATAAACTTACTGAATTTGTTAATAATGGTACAAATACTGTTAATATTTGTTGTGCTTCAAGTAGCTCTGGTTGTTCTATACCTGTTATTAAATGTACACATACTTTAACAAATTCAAACACTTATGGAAATAATTATACTGGTTGTATTAGAGTTTGTTGTGGTGATATATTAACTTATTTTATGTGTACAACTGGACAAGCTGGTTCATGTAATGATTTATGTATTTGTAAATTAACAAGTAGTCCTGATATTACTGCAACAATTTCATCAACATGTTGGAGAAAATGTTACGTAAAATCATAAATTAAAATTAATTGTATTTATGTTAAAGTCTAAATAAAATGGCATTTATTGATAAAAAAGACCCTGTAGTACTTAATATTAAATTAACTTCAAAAGGTAGGGAGTTATTAGCTAAAGGATTATTAAATTTTAAATATTTTATTATTGGTGATAGTGAAATTGATTATGAATTTAATGGTTCAAAAAATGATGATGATTATATTAATCCATTTTATTCAAATATTTTAAGACCTGCAGATAAAAACCCAAATATTATTTCTTTTATAACTAAAAATTTATCTGGTGATAAATACAACACAATTTCAAGTATTCCAGTAACACCAACGAAAATTAGTAACACAATACAACCTCTTGGATTTTTTAATATATCAAATAATAGTACAAATTTTCTTACAGATACTGATCATGTTAAACAACCGGATGTTATGATTGAAATTTCTGGAGTTACTGGTGGAACAATAATTTCTGGTATAACATATAATTTTTTAAAATTAAAAAAATCGCCAACATATGTGGCAAATGTTAATGAACCAACAATTGGTGATTTAATTTTAGTTAAATGGACAAATCCTTATGGAATTAATACTACGGGATATACTGTTAATATAAATAGTCCAACACCATATATAATTTATAAAATTCAGGAAATTGTTTCAGGAAAATTATCTACCGATAATTTAAAAATAATTGTGGATAGAGAATTACCTAATTTTACCGGAATAACTGGTGGTTCAAATACTATTGTTGCAGGTGCATTGATTTATTATAATTATCTTAATTTTACTGGTGAAACAGCGTATACAAATTATTCTACTGATTTTGTTGATGAAAGTGTTTTATCATTTTTACAAAATTGTCAATGTCCAACAATTACTTTTCCATTTTGGAATATGTCAATAATTTATACTGATGAAATTATTGGTGTTCAAAACGACAATAAAACATTTAAAAGTTTTAATTCAAATGCTTATGGTGGTTTTGTGTCTTATATTCAAAATCAAGCAAAAAATGATGTAAATTATAAAAAGAAATTAGGAGTAATTCATTATTCAAATTCTTCACCATCTAATACATATGCTGAAGAATTTTCAATGGTAAATGCAACTAAATTACCAACATTATATTTACCGACAATAATGTGGCATAAATCAACGGGCAGTACAATGGGTTTAATTTTAAAACCAACTGGTTCTGTAAAATTAGTGACAGGTGCTACAACATCATTAAATACACCCTATTACGATTTAGTTGATGAAAGTGGTAATGTTGTCGGTAAAATATTTAACGATCTTAAAATATTTGTTATTGAAGATCAGGAATTATTATTTGCAATGTCATATAAATCAAATAGATCGTGGACATTACCTGATTATACTGTTGGTGTAAATGATAATATTTTAGTTGGTTGTCTTGATTGTACTATTGATTATTTAACTGGTGTTACAATACCTACAAAAATTAGTTATGCTGATGCTAAATTATATATTTCAGGTATTACTGGTACTATTCCTGTAGATGAAGGTGATTCAATATTGATTCTTTCTGTTAGTGGAACAAGTGGATATGTTTATTTCCATCCAATTACTGGAGATACTATAGTAACTGGTTTAACTTCTGGAAATTATGAAATAATGCTTTATGATACGGCTGCTGCTAATTGTCCAGTAAAACTAATTACAATTTTAAATCCAACAAGTTATTTAAATTTTACATCAGTTTTACGTAATCCAATTGATTTAAATCCGGATTTTGGAATTAATTATGTAACTACACCTACAAATATTCGTGTATTATATAATGATATTGGTAAAATTTATGGTAAAGCATTAATAGCTGTTGCACCATATAGTGAAATTTCTGCTGCACCAGTTTCAAGTAGTTCGAGTTGGAAAACATTTCCAACAATTGGTTATGCATCATGGACAACTGAACTTGTTTATAAAAATTCATATTCATTTTATTTACGAGATAGTGGTACTACTGCGGGTACTTTTACTATAAAAAAAGATTATGTTCTAATTCCTAATCCATTTAATTCCGCATTTACGGTATCTGGTCAATTAGTAGATGCTGGTGGTAAATATGTAAGGGTTACCAATTATAAAAATACTGATTATTTAACAATAATTCCATCGGTGGTTATTGCAGAAATTAGTATATATAAATCAAATTCAGTTCCTGTTGTATGGGAAACAGTTGTATCAAGCAATTCTCAAAAAATATATCCTAAAGATGGTGCTGGTATATATAAAATAGCATTGAGAGTAAGAAAAAATAAAATAACACAATTTGTAACTACTTATAGTAATACAATAATAATTACTTAATTATGTCAAGTATTCAATATAAAATTTGTGGTAATAAACCACCATTTCTTGCACAAGTTTGGAACTGTACAGAAACAACAATTATTCAACAAAAAGGTGTTGATTTTTCTGGTACTTGTGTAGTATTTAATGGATTATCTCCAAGTACATGGCATTGTGTAAAAACAATTGATAATATTGGTAAAGTAATTGGTTTTAGTTGCTGTACTTGTGCAGCAATCATTCCTAAAGTTTTAGTTTCAAAAACATTATCATTATATGGTACAGTTTCCAATATTTCAACATCAAGTACTATTGTTGGAACAAGAACACTTAATATAAATCCTGTGTTGGTTGCAAGTGATGATTATTCAGTTAAATTTAATATTATAACTTGTGATAAAGGAAACACTTCAAATCTTGTTAGGTTATATTGTAATGGTACTGCTTTAAGTCCATATTATTTAAACACGAATAATACTTGTTCTCGTACTCTTTCTTTAAATTATGGTGATACTTTAACGTATGATATGGCTACAACATTAACCAATACTTCAACAACTGTTGGTTGTGGTTGTGCAATACTTCAAATTGTTAGTGGTGCAAGTAGTGCATTTCAACCAGTGGTTTCTACAACCGCTTATTGTAAAAAAACATCTCTAACCTTGGCTTCAACAACTACTACTACTACTACTACTACAACTGCTGCCCCATCATTAATATATGTTGGATTTACAATACCACATATTAATATTAATAGTAGTATTGAAAAATCATATTATACAACATTAAAAACATCAAGACCATTAATTGAAGGACAATCATTTAAATTAAAAATAAATTCATTTGCACTTGTTGATGCACATGATGCATTATTTCATAAATCAAGCGCATGTGTAGCATATTATTTAAATACTGTAAAACAAGTATGTGGTGAAGTAGTTAAGATAGTTAATAATTCCGGATATGCCCATTCACCTTTAAATGCAATTTCATATATTACGATAAATAATTGTAATATTAATAATTTTATTTTTTGTGTTAATGCTTGTGGCAATGTTGGAAATACTCAAACTTGTAGTAGTGGAATAATTCAAATTCAAGGAATTTCAGAAATGGTCGGTGGTTGTTTCACATATAATTCAAATTCTCAAGATTATCGTACATTTGTAAAAGCAGAATATAAGAGTGATCCTTTTAATCTTGATGATCCATATCCATCAGGTGCAATACCAACACCAGAATAAAATTAAAATAAATGGCAACAGTAATATATACAATAGCTGGTGGAGTAGCACCCTTTACTGTGGAATTAACACCAAGTTTAATTCCAATTAATACTCATCTTTCAATTGGTACTTTTTCATTTACTAATGTGGAAAATGGGGATTATACACTTGTTATTACAGATTCAAATGAATGTGTGTATGAATATCAACTTACTGTTGATCCTTTTGTTACTACGACCACAACAACAGTAATCCCCGGTAATAATATTATTGTTGGTCAAATACAAGACCCTATATTAATTTTTAATCCTAATTCAACAAATCGAAGTAATCATTATTTTGGTGATACTTTAACAGATACTAATATAACACTTTATTTGTGGTTTAAAACATTAGATGGCAAACCATTAACATCGTCAAAAACCATTAATTATTCAATTAATGCTATTGGTGAAATTCTTAATACTTCAACTACTGGTGCTACAATTGGTTCAGGATATACCGATAATTTTATTGATAATTCTTATTTGGGAGTAACTTTATTGACAACTGGAATTACAGGTGTTTCATTTAATGGTTTGATAAAAATTAGTAGTACTGAATATGAGGGAATTTCATATGCATTTACTGCTATGACTATAACAGGCACAAGTGGTACAGTTTATGTAATTCCTACACAATATACTGGATTATCATATAATGCTAATAGTAAATTTACATATCTTGGAGTTAGTGATGAAATACATACTGAAGTCACTGAATTAATAAGTGGTGCTGCAACTACTATTTATGGTAACATTAAATTTAAAAAAGATTTCATTGAAACATATTTTAAATATAAATATCAAAAAGATTTATTTTTACCAGATTTTCAAATTGATTTGAATGCATCTACTTTATGGCTTTCACCAAATATTCCAATTGTGGATGGAACAAAAATTTATGGTGTAAATTATATTGATAGAGATAATGTAATAATGAAATTTTAACTATTTATAAATAGTATGATAAAAGGATATACAGTATTTTTTAGTTATGTTTTAGAAACGAATTCAGGTTATGGATATAGCACAGCAATTCACTGTAATTACATCAACAGTCTTTATTTGGATTCTATTACAAATAAAGAAGTGAATATTTATTTTAATAATGTTGATGATTTTAAATATTTGTCAAATAATATTAATGGTGGAACTGGATATACCGTAAATAAAATTTATTTATTAATTCAACTTATTAATAATTCAACATATACTAATTTAAATACAATAAAACCAGTTGCTAATGAGTGGAGAAAATACGAAGTAACTGATCAAATTATAGATTATTTTAGTGGTTATACTACAGGAGAATCATTAACACCAACATATTTATGTGGTAGTATTTTTAAAGTTCCAATTTATAAATATAATACAATGTCAATTTATAATTTGGATTATTTAAATTACCCTTCAATTACTCAAGCAGAATTGAAGGGTGTAGATGCTCCACTTTGTTTTGGTGATGAACAATATTTTATTGGAAATGTTTCTGCAGATGCAGAAGCAATAGCATATACAACTGATCTTGCCATTAGTTTACCACTTAATCAATATAATTCCACAACAAATCCAACTTGGGATCATCTTTCTGAGGTATATATAACTGAAATTGGGTTATATGACAGTACTAAAAAATTAGTGGCTATTGGTAAATTAAATGATCCTGTCCCTAAAAATTCAACCATTTCCAGAACAATAGTATTTGGTCTTGATTTTTAATTTAAAATAATCATAAAAATTTATATTTTTTTATAAAAACTTAGTATTTATTATAAATGAAAAATAAAAAAATTTATAATATATATGAAAGATTTACTTATACTTAATGTTGCAAAGCCTAAATCTATTATAATTAATGGTGATTTACACAAAAGATTTAAGGTATTATGTAAAAACAAAAGTTTAAAAATTGGTGGTGTGATTGAAGATTTAATTAGATTATATCTTGAAAACCCCAAAAAAATTCAATTAATGATCGAAGATTCAAAAGAAGTAAAAATAAATTAAAAAAATTACATAAATATTTTATGGAAAAATATATTTGGTCATTAGATATAAGTACAACTAATATTGGTAGTTCATTATGGAATAATAAAGGAAAACTTATTGAATTAAAACATCTTGAATTAAAAACAGATAAAAAAATTACCATTCTAAATCGTGATATTTATAAAGCAGAAATTTTTAGGAAATATGTGTTAGAATATAAAGAACGCATATTGAATGAATTGAATGGTGAAATAATTAATATTATTGTTGAAGAACCATTGGGTGGAAGTAATAATCCATCGACAGCATCATTATTGTTTGGTTTTAATGGTATATGTAGATATATTTTATTTTCAATTTTTGAGATTTATCCATTAAAAATTAGTGTGTATGATTCAAGAAAAACATTTTGTCCTGAATTAATAATTATTACATATAGAAAAGGATTAAAAAAAGAAACATTAACATTTCCACCTAAATATAAAGATAAAAAGAAGTTGTATATATGGGAAAAAGTATGTAAATTAGAACCACAAATTGAATGGTTTTATAAAAAAGATACAAATGAACCCAAAGATATGTGTTTTGATATGAGTGATTCATATTGTGTTGGTTATGCGGGATTAAAACAATTAGAAATTATTAAATGAAATATGTATATTTAATTCAATCATTAGAAAATAGTTATTATAAAATTGGTTTATCTAAACATCCAAACAAAAGAATTAAAGAATTACAAACCGGGAATTCTTCCGAATTAAAATTAATTGAAACATATGAATCTGAATTTGCACACATAATTGAAAAAACATTACAAAGAAGGTATTCACATCTACGTAAGGAAGGTGAGTGGTTTGAAATGTCCATAAGTAATGAAATTTCATTTAAAAATGAATGTAAAAAAATAGAAGAAAATTTAAAATTTTTAAAAAAAAACAATTATGTATTTATATAAAGTCTTGCTTTATTTCGATATATGTTATAAGTTTGATATAAAAATAAAGCATTTAAATTAATTTTATTTATATGACAAAAGAACGAATAGAAAAAGCAGTAGAAATAATAAAATATGCAATCAAAAATAAAATATCAGTTAAAGAAGCGTCAGTTAAATGTGGATATTCTGACACTTATGTAAAAAATGTTAAAAGAAAAATTTATGAAGCACACAATAATGGTGTTCTTAAAGAAGGACTTTTAAATATTTTTAATGAAGCATATAAAGAATATAAAAAGGGTAATGAACCTAACACATTTTTAACTAAAAAAAATTATTCTGAAAATACTAAAACACACAAACCAGAAGACCTTCCTAAAATAATAAAAGGAGAACAAACAACATTTAAAGTTAATGGTAATTCTGCAGATATAGAATGGAAATCTGGTGGAAATTATCCTTCTGATCACGTAAGAACACTTGATCAATTATTAAAAATTTGTGAAGTTGATTTAAATCTTTGGCAAGTAAAAGATTATTTGGTTAATAAATGGGATGTAACAAGTTGGAAAAGTAAATATCCGGAAACACTTCAAAATTTTCAAGTTAAAGCACGTTTAGAAAAAAATATTAAAGTAGCTGAAGCAATAGACGTAATTGGAATGTTCAGGGAAATGGTTGAAAATTACGAACCCCCAATATATGATTGGATGCCTGAAACACCAAAAAGAACTGAAGAAAATAATTTATTAGAAATATCAATATTTGATTTACATATTGGTAAACTTGCTTGGTGTGGGGAAACATACGAAAATTATGACACAAAAATTGCTCGTGAAAGATTTTTAATTGCAATTGGAAATTTATTACATCGATCAAGCGGTTTTGAATTTTCAAGAATTTTATTTCCGGTAGGTAATGATTTTTTTAATTCTGATACAATAACTAATACCACTACAAATGGTACTCCACAGGATGAAGACCTTCGTTGGCAAAAAACATTTAAAATCGGTTGTAAATTACTTGTTGATGCAATTTATCTATTAAAAGAAACGGGTGTTCCTGTTGATGTAGTTGTTATTCCCGGTAATCATGATTTTGAACGTAGTTATTATTTAGGTGAATATTTGGATGCTTGGTTTAGGAATGATCCTGTTATTAACATAGATAATGGTGCATCACCAAGAAAATTCTATCGTTTTGGTGAAGTATTACTTGGATTTACGCATGGTAGTGAAGAAAAAGAAGGATCGTTGCCACTAATAATGGCAAGTGATATTATATCTAAACCTATGTGGAGTGAAACAAAATATCATGAATGGCATCTTGGTCACATTCATAGAAAAAGAAATGTAAACTATAGTGTTACAGATAAAAAAAGAACCTTAAATGAAGATTTAGGGGTTACAGTGAGATATCTTTCAAGTCTTACAGGAACAGAAGAATGGCATCATAAAAAAGGTTTTATTGGAGCAATAAAAGCAGCAGATGCGTTTGTTTGGAATGATAAACTTGGATTAGTAGCACATTTAAATTCAAATTTAATTATAGAGTAAAATGGGACAAAAAAATTTAATTAATTTGGGAAAGGGTAAAAATAAAAATATTGAAAAAAAATTACCCGAAGAAAAAAAAGAATTATCACCTGAAGAAGAGAGAGATTTGAAAGCCAAACAAACCGTTAACGAACTTTTACAGGATGTTAAATTAACACCATCAAAAAAAGATGATGATTTTTTTGAAATGGTAGATGAATCAAATAATAAAGGAAGTGAATGGCTTTCTGAGCAAGTAACAATTTTAACCAAAGAAAATGAAATTCTTCGTCAGAAAATCGAAATTTCGAAAGAAGATTATAAAAGAATTTTTGCGGAATCTCAAGAAATCAAAACTAATTTAGGTATAGTTGATGATAATGTAGTAAAAGCAAAGGTAATTGAATTATTCAACGAATTACAAAATAATTACATTTCGATGGGTATTAATGTAATGGGTGTTGAAAATTTTAGGGTTAGATTTCCAGCCTTTTTAGAAAGAATGATAATGTTCTTTCCATTTTTAAAGGAAAAGAAAAAATATAAAATTTAACTAATGTGAAATAGAATTAAAATTGCTTCAATTGAGTTGGAGCAATTTTTGTTTACATTGATAATTATGGTTGAAGATATAAATTTAATTAAAGAAGTTTTAAATAAAAATTATAAAGCTGAAAAATTATTTTTTGATAAATATAGAAAAATAATTAAAAATTTTTTAAAAAATAAATTTTCAAAAATAGTTATTGATGACATAGATGATTATGTTTCAGATATTTTAATTAAAGTTTATGAAAATCTTAATAAATATAATATTAAATTTAATTTTAAAACATGGGTATTAACCATAGCCAAACATCATATGATTGATGTTTGGAGAAATAATGCTATTACTATACCAATTAATAATATTATTTTAGATGAAAATGATGATGAAAATAATTATTGTACAACAACAGGATGTTTAACCTTTAATGAAAATAGTAGTTTTAGTACATCATGTATTGTAGATTTTGAAAACAATAGTTCAATTTCATATATATCTTCACAATTATCCCCTGAAGATTATACTTTATTAACAATGAAGTATATTCAAGGATATGATTATAATGAAATTGCTCAAGAATTTAATCTTACAAGTAGTACAATTAGCAATAAAGTAAATTATATTAAAACTAAACTAAAAAAAATTAACTTGGAGAGAGATTCATAATTAAATAAGTATTTATAAAAAATATTTATTAATATGAAACAAGGTATTTTAGAATATATTAATCTAAAAAAAGAAATTGCTAAAAGTAAAGAAGGTAGAGATTATATAAAATATATTGTAGTTTCTAATATTAAAAATGAAACGTATAACGTAAAAGATAAACTAAAAGCTCTTGGTTTTAATTGGGATAGAAGAAATTTTAATTGGTATATATTTGGAAATAAATTAACCCATGATATTCTCGATGGGTTAAAACAAATCAATAATGAGTTGAAAACTGATGGTGGACAAACCGAAAATATAGATGAATTTATTTATTCATTAGAATCATTTAGAGAACAAATTAATACTTCATCAGCTACTCCAGAAGTTAAAGTTAATTTAACATCACTTCTTGATCAATATATTGAAGATATAGCAAATGCTACTGATTCAAGAGCAGCAGATGCTGAAATACAAAAATATATTGAATTTTCACATAAATTTCATAATTATAGTTTTTTAAATTCAATATTAATTTATATTCAAGATAATAATGCAACAAAAGTTGCTGGTCGAAAAAAATGGGAAAGTTTAGGTAGACAAGTTATTAATTTAGATAAAAGAATTGTAATTAATTGTTTTAATGAATATTATGTTGATCCTAAAACTGGAAAAAGAATGTCGTATTCATTAGATCAAAAAAAATCAGATAGAGATTATGTTGCAAAAGTAAAGGGAGGTACTGAACCATTTGATAAGAAAAAAATGGATGATATTGAATCAAGAACTAAAATCATAAAAACTGGTTTTAGTGATTGTAGTGTTTATGATGTTGCCAATACAACAGGAGAAGCATTACCAGAAGAACCTACATGGAAAGGCACGTCTGATGATAGTGCAGATTCAATTGCATTATTTAATATTGCTAAAAAAAGTTTAGAAAATTCGGGTATAAAAGTAACTCAAGACCCATCAAAACAAGGTGAAGGAGGTTTGAGTGGAATTGGTTATATAAATATTAGTGCTGGTGAAAAAGGTAGTGGTGCTGCTTCGATAATTTTTCATGAATGGGGACATGAATTACTTCATCATCCTAATAGTAAGTTTCATAGTAGGTCATTAGAATATTTTGAAAAAAAAGGTGAATTAACATATACACAAATTAAACAAATAAAAGAAGTACAGGCAGAAACAATCTCTGCGGTATTATGTAAACATTATGCAATACCTACGAATCAACATCCTACATATATGGCTTTATGGCAAGGACAAGGTGGACTTAAAAGTAAAGAATTGATTAAAGAAAATATTGAAACTATTAGAGAAGTAAGTAATTTTATAATTAAACAAATTGAACTTAATAAAATAGAATTTGATAAGGCTAAAGAACTGGTACAACAACAAAAATAATTAAGACATTTATAAAAATGTCTTAATTATTTGGGACTTTTATTGTACGTTACATAATTTCAATTGTCTTTTTTATAGTTTTAACATCTTTTGATTTAGGAATGTTAATATTTAACACACCATCTTCCATTGTTGCACTAATATTATCAGAATCGGCATTATCAGGTAAAACAAATAATCTTTCATATTTACCAAAATAAGTTTGTTTACGATTATATTTTAAATCTTTTGTTTCTTTACGTTCTGCTTTAATAATTAATTTATCTTTTTCAACATCAATTGATATGTTTTCTTTTTTTACTCCGGCAAGCAACATATTAATTAAATATTCATTATCATTTTCGATAACATCATGTACGGGTGTCTTTGTAGTACTATTGCAACATCTTGATGATGGATTATGAGTAAATAATTTGTCAAAAATATCTGAAATATTTTAATTAATCGCATATATCATTATATGTATGATAATTCTAATGTTTATTTAATGCGTAAAAGAAAAATTTTCCTTTCAATTTTGGAAAATAAAGATTATTTTTACGATATTAATAAATATAGAGTTCAAAAAAAACATAATATTGAATATAAAAACACATATTATAATCAATCATAATTATCTAAAACATTAAGTAATGAGATTGGAATAAAAGAAACAACAATAAGAAGAATGTTGCAAAGAGGATATTCAATATCAAAAATAATTGAAAAACAAAAAATTATTTAAATTAATGAGTATTAAAAAGATATGTCATTTGGGAGATATACATATTCGCAAAACACCCACACGAAATTCAGAATATGAGTTTGTTTTTAAAAATTTAATTAAATCACTTACTGAAAAAAAACCAGATAGAATAGTAATTGTTGGTGATTTAGTGCATGATTACCTTGATTTACAAGGTGAACAATTAATTATGGCAAATAGATTACTTAATGATTTAAGTAAAATTGCCCCTGTAAGAGTTACAAGAGGAAATCATGATTGCCGTAAAAAAAATTTAAAAAGAGTTGATTCAATAAAAGCAATTGTTGAAACACTAAATAATCCTGAAGTTATTTATTATGATAAAACAGGATTTTATGAAGATAAAAATATTAATTGGGCAGTTTGGCATCATGGTGAAATAAAAAATAATCCTTGGAAAAATAAAGAAGGTAAACATATTCTGGAAAATCCGAATCATTTTTTAAATATTGATTTATTTCACGATCCAATCAATGGTTGTAAAGCAGTGAACGGTTTTGATATGAAAAGTAAATCATATTATAAACTTTCAGATTTTAAGGGAGATTTATCATTTTTTGGGGATATTCATAGAATGCAATTTTTAGATGAAACACATACAAAAGCATATTGTGGTTCATTAATCGCACAGGATATTGGAGAAGGTGATGATAATTTTCATGGATATTTATTATGGGACGTAGAAACTAAAACTTCTGAATTAATATCAGTTAAAAATTATCATTCATATAATAATATTAAAATTTCACCATTTACGGACTTTGACGATTTGGATTTTGAAATTCCTAACCCAACACGGGAAATGCATGTTAGATTCATTTGGAACACTCTTCCACAAACGAGAACTAAAGAAAATGAAAGAAAATTAATAAGTTATATAAAATCTAAATATTCTAATTTAATTATTTTACATAAAAATAACTTTATTGAAAGTGAAAATATTGAAATAAATGAAAACGTAACACTTCAAAATATTTCAAGTAAAACTGTTCAGCATGAAATTTTTACGGAATTTTTAGAAAAAATAGGAACAGATGCTAATATTATTAATGATGTAATTACTTTGGATGAAGAAATCCTCAATGAAATTAATATTGATGAAGATGTTAGTATTGAATGGAATATTATTAAATTCGGTGGTATTAATTTTGCGTCTTATGGTCAATTGGATATTGATTGGCGAGATATGGACGGGTTATTTCAAATTACAGGTATTAATACTGCAGGAAAAACAACAATATTAAAATTAATAACATATATTCTTTTTAATAAATCATTAGAAACTGAATCTCGATTAAAATATGGTGATAAACGATTTGTTAATGATAGGAATGGTGCTACATATTGTGAAACATATCTTGTTTTAGAAGCTAATGGTGAATATTTTGGTATTAAAAGAAGAACTGATATTATAAGAAATAAAGAAGGTGAAATTACTGGTGCACCAACAAAATTAAACCATTATATACTTTCTAATCCTGATGAAGAAATGAATGAAAATACTTCATTAGAAAAACTGGATGCAGATAAAAGGATTATTACACAAAATAAACTCGAATCAATTATTGGTGCATATGATGATTTTATGCGTATTGTGATGACAACATCTGATACTCTTAATAAAATATTGTCTAATGATATGGCAATTTTTATTGATTCTTTATTGTCTGATAGTGGTTTAGATATTTTTGATAAAAAATTAGAAGGTTGGAAAATTATAAATAAAAGAATTAATGAAAAATCACGCATTTCTTGTAATATTGAAATTAAAGAAATGGAAATTGCTACTTTTACTGAAGAAATTAATTTATTTGAAAGTAATATATATGATATTGAAATAATAAAATTACCAACTATTCAAAATAAAATTTCTACGGGACGTACATATGTCGAAACATTAACTAAGAAATTATTTAAAATAGACCCCGAAATTTACGATTTAAACGTAGATACGGTTAGAAAGGATATAAGAGTTCATCAAATGAACATAAATGATTACAATGCACGTAAAATAATATTAAATGATATTATTATTCAACTTAAAGAATCTTATAATGAAAAACAACTAATTAAACTAATTGAAAAAAAAGAAGCTCACAAAACCATCGAATATAATAAAAAATTTGAAATTAAAACTATTGAGCAAATTATTCGAGATGAAGAACATGCTATTGAAATAATTAATGGGGAAATTTTTAGATTAAAACAGGATGGGACAAAATTAAAAACTGAAAGACAAAATTTAAAAAATAGTAAAATTTGTAGTCAATGTGGACAAATTATTGATAAAAAAGAACATCAAGATCATATTGCTAATAATATTAAAATAAAAGAAATTGAAATGTTTTCAATTGCTGAAAAAATTAATGAAAAAGAAAAAATTGATAAACAAAATCATTTAAATAAAATCGAAATTAAAAAGGGTGAAATAATTCCAATTCAAAAAAGTATTGAAAATTCGGCACTTGAAATGGAAAATGTATTAAGAGAAATAGGTGAACTTCTGAACGATAAAAATGATGTTGATAAACGTAAAGAATTATCAACAGAATTAAATCAAATACCAATATTGATTCAAAATGAAGAATTGAAAATTAATATACTTCAACAAAAAATAAATAATTACGAAAATAGTTTAAAGCAAATAGAAGAAAATCATAATACTGAAAAAGTTATTACTGCTGCAAAACAAAAATTATTAGTGCTTGAATCTGAAGAATTTAATGAAAAGGAAAATATTTTCATTATGAAAACCAGTGTTGCTGAAAAACAAAAAAAGATTAAAGAAAATGATCAATTAATTATCGATTTTAAAGCACAAGAATATAGAGATTCAGTTATGAATTTATATAAAATGTGTGTTCACCGGGATGGCATTCCAAGACAAATGTTAAGTAATTATATTATCCCAAAAATTAATCTAACACTTGAAAATATATTATCAGTTGCACCATTTAAAGTATGGCTTGATCAAGATGATTTACGACCTAAATTAGTCTATAATAATAGACCAACCTCAATTATTGATTGTATTGGTGGAAGTGGTAAAGAAAGAACATTTTCCAGTGTGGTGTTAAAATTTGCATTAAATCAAATTAATGTGAAAGCCAAGCCAACAATATTTTTACTTGATGAGGTGATGGGTAAATTGGATTTGGAAGGAAGTGTTGAGGAATTTATTGAAATATTACAACTAATTAAATTAAATATGAAAAAGGTATTAATCATTGAACAAGTTCATAATATAGAACCAGACTATTTAATTACTGCACAATTGGATGAAAATGGTATATCATCAATTACTATTGAATAATAATGGTTTTTTTACTATTTATTGTAAAGAAATTAAATACATATGGACATAAAAAAATATGATGAGTTAAGAAAAAAAATAAACACTAAAGATTTTGAAAGTAGAAATAATGGACTTGATAAATGGTTATGGCGTTTTTCTTTTCTTGGTAATATAAGTGCAGTTTTCTTCGCTTATTTTTTGGTATATCCGGCATTATCAAAAACAATTACAATAAATTTTATTTCAGGATTCGGTGGTTTATTAATAGCATTTATTATATCGGTAGCATTTCTTGGGACATTTGAAATAATTAAAAGATATTTTATTAGAAATTTTTCTGATGATTATTTCAGTAATAATAAAAAGATTAATTTTCAGATTGGTGGATGGTTTACATTAGCAGTAGTAATTATTTCAATAAGTTTTTATCTTTCAATTGCTGGATCAAAAAATTTGGCAACAACAAGTATAATAAAAAACGATATAATTGAAACAGAAACCACAACAAACAATAATAAACTTATTACAACATATGAATATAAAAAGCAAACATATGTTAATGATAATGAATTACTTCGAAAAATAAATAATGATTTAAGACAAAAATTAACCGAAACCCCAATAAATTATGTTTCTATACGTAAGGATTATCAAGTAAACATAGACAAAAATATTAAAATTATTGAAGATAATGAACGACAGATTGATAAACTTGATGGGGAATTAATTTCAAAACAAAATGAATTAAATAAAAAATTTTTAAATGCTAAATCAAACCATCAATCTGAAGACATAAAAAATATTTTTTTATTTATAATTATTGTTGTAGTTAATGAAGTTCTTATAATTGGTGGAATCTATTTTAGAGAATATTACGAACATAGATTGTTTGAAATAAATCATCAGAGATTTGAAAAATTATATCAAAAAAAAGATAGATATCTTGCATTATTATCATTTGTTTATGGTGGTGGTAAATTAACCACCGGAGATAGGGTGATAAGTGGTTTAGAATTAAAAAACATTGTTGCAGAAAAAGCAAACATTTCGAATTCAAACAAATTAGTTGAAGAGTTCTTGCAAGATATGGATAGATTAGGTATATTTGTTACTGTTGGAAAAAGAAGAAACATTTCAGCAACATATAGTGAAGCATCAAATATTATTGAGAAATTTGATGATGCTTTTAGGATAATTGAAAATATGAAATAAAATGAGTGACGAAAAAGAAATTGCTGAATTAATTAAAAAAGCATTACTAATAGTAGATGAATTATCGTTTTACGATTTTGATGAAATTGATGATCAAGAAAAATTGGAAAAGTTAATTAAGAAAGCAAAAAATTTAACAAGAAATAAATTATGGAAACTAAAATAAAAGATAAATGGTGCACTTATGGTGCATGGGGTAAAAAATCACCAACATTTATCGGAAAATTACTTGAACAACTTGATAAATCTGGAACAATTTTATATTCAGAATCACAAATGTATCCACCTGAATTATGGGATATGGGTTATGTTGAACTATTTGATACAGTAGAAGAAGCCATAATTTATATGATGAAAAATGATTTTTATAATAGAAGCTTAAATCGTATAAGAGAAAATTTAAGTTTTCCTTCTGATACAAATAATATTGATTGGAACAATTTAAGTAAAATTGAAGAGGAAATAAATGAAAAAAAGATACATGGAATCAAATACTAAATGAGAAAATATAATAAAGAATTTAATGCTGCATATCGTAATCAATGGCTTAATGATATTAGTAATCATATGATTAATGGTAAATTAAAATAAAATAGGATGTTATGAATAAATGGGATGGAAGATTTATTAAATTAGCCGAAGAAGTTAGTTTTTGGAGTAAAGATTTAAGAACTAAAGTTGGTTCAATAATTGTAGATAATGATAATAATCCAATATCTATGGGTTATAACGGGTTTGCCCGAAAAATTAATGATGAAATTAATGAAAGATATTTACCTGAAAATAAATTAAAATGGGTTATTCATAGCGAAGCAAATGCAATAATTAATTGTGCTCGACATAATCAATGTACTGTTAATACAACAATATATGTTACATTATTTCCATGTAGTAATTGTGCTGGTATGATTGTTAATGCTGGTATTAAAAGAGTTGTTTGTAAAAATAAACCAGATTTTGATAATGAAAGATGGGGTGAAAATTGGAAAATATCATTAATGATATTAAATGAAGGTGGAGTAACTATTGATTATTTTAATACATAAATAGAAAATGATAATTGATACTACAACATATGAAGTAAAAGGGGTTAATCTACATAAAACACATTGCATTAAGACACAAATTATAATAGCAATGAGTTTAAGAAAAAATAGTTATCACATAATTAGATTAAAAAACAAAGAATTTGGTAATTCAAAAAAATGGAATACTTACACTATTTCCAGAGACGGAACAATATATCAACATTATGATCCAAAATTCCATACCGATTTTCTTGGTATTAAAGAAGCTGATAAACAATCAATATCAATAGTACTGGAAAATATGGGTTGTTTATTTCGTACTTCAACTAATAAATATATTAATTGGTTGAATGAAGAATGTGATAAAAAAAATGTTGTAGCGTTTGATTATATGGGATATAATTTTTGGGAACAATATTCAAATGAACAAATAGAAAGTACTGTTCAATTATGTAAAAAATTATGTGAAGATTTTAATATTCCTAATACAAGTATGGAATTTTTTCCATATCATAAAGATACAATTAAATTTAAAGGTATTGTTTTCAGAAGTAATCATATTGAAGATAGTAGTGACATAAATCCGCTCTTTAATATTGATAAATTTAATGAAATGTTACATAATGAATTTGTTTAAAGTATTTATAATAAAATTAAGAAAATGTCTAATAATATAAATACTAAAACAACCCCCGATCAAATGAGAGTTTTCATGGGAAGAATGCGTAATGGTAAGTATGAAATTGTTGAATCTGAAGAAAAATCTAAAGATTTAGATATTAGAAGTATGCTTAAAATTACTCGTAATTTAAATGAAGAATTTGATGATCAACATAAAAAATCTTTAAATAAAAAAAATGTTTACGATCAAACAGAAGAAGAAAATAAATTAAAAACATATTTTGATAATATGAGTGTGAGTATTAAATTTATTGAATTGGAAGTTTATGATGATTTAGTTTTTTGGGGAGGTACAATTAATGGTGTAATTCAATTTATATTTAAAGTAACTCCAGATGAGACCACAAGTGGTGTAGAATTTAATTATACTGATGATTTTTCGCCCGATAATCCTGAAAATAATGAAATTATAAAAAAAATTGAAACATATTATGATTCATTTTATAAATATTGGAGAGATAATATAGTACAACAATAAAAATAAAACCCGATTATACATCGGGTTTTTTCATAATTATTAAACTATTTATTATAAAAATTTATAATTATGAAAAATCTATCTGAAATAATTAGTGCTTTTTTTAAGAATATAAAAAGTTATATCATTATTATTATAATTGCAATAATTGTAATACTGATCACAGTTGTTTATTTTCAACACAATAAAATCATTAAATTAAAAAATAATTATGAGACTGAAATTAAATTAAAGGATGCATTAATTGATTCTGTTCACACATATCAAAATAAACAGAATGAATGGGTAACAGAAAAACTTACAATACAGGAAGATATTAAAAATCTTGAAAAAATAAATAATCAATTAACTGCCTCACAAAAAGAATTAATTAAAAGAATTAAAGAAGTAGAAAAAGAAAATTCAATTATTGCTGCAGCACTTATTGAAACAAACGTTATAATTGATTCATTAGAAAAATATAAAATTTATGTTGATACTACAAATAAAAATATTGCATTTAGTGATTCAACAAAAAATCTAAAATATAATATTTGGGTTGGAAAAGTACTTCCGGCATACAGAGATAGTTCACCCACACTAACTTTTAAAGAATTTATATTACCCAATAAACAATTTATTGATTTTCATTGGAAAGATGATAAGAAAAAAGGATATCCAATTGCATTTAGTGTTACAAATACTAATGATTATTTTAAAACCGTAAATATTGATAGTTATGCAATTAAACCAATAAATAAAGAAGTACTTGATCCAAATGGTTGGCAAAAAATTGGAAATTTCTTTATAAAAAATGGTAAAACAGTTGTAGTATTTTCTGTAGGTGCAGTTGGTGGAGCAACAGCATTTTGGATATTAACTAAATAAATATACCCACTAATATGTGAACATATTTTATATTAAGAAAAGTAAATAAATAAAATTATGTATTTTTTATGTATAATTTTAAGTATGTGTTCTTTTAATTAATATCGTTTTTTTGTTTTCAGTAAGTATTTATTATCAAGTAGACATAATATGGATAATAGTGATATTAAGAAAATAGTCAAAGATGAAATTACGAATTTTGTTAGAAATTCTTTGGATATTGAATTAAAAAAAATTCTTAGTAATCTAAATAGTAAATCAAGACATGAATTAGCAGATGCAATGAAAAGAGCAATGGAAAGTGTTGTTAAAACACTGTGGATCAAGAGAGATTTTTGGAAGACAGATATAAAATAATGAACGAAGATATTAAATTTAAGTCAACACTTAAAGAACCAGTAAGTGATCAGTCAAAGAAATTTGAAAAAGATTTTAAAAAAACTATGACACAATATAACCCAACAACGAAATTGAATGAAACTGATACTTTATTAAGTGAAGTAGAGCAATCATTAAAGAAAAAGATTTTTAGTTTGGGTAAAATGGAATCATTAGTTTTTGCTGATCCTAAATTAACTGCGGTTTATAATCAAATGGCTGAAAATGGTGAAGAAAAATATGGATATCATTATAATGAAACTATTCAAAATATGATATTTAATGATTATGTATTAAATAGTCCGAAATATTTACAAAAATATAAAATGGCTATACCGAAAGAAAAGAAAAGAAGAGATAAAAGCGGTATTAATCAATTAAAAAAAGCAGGAGAAATAACTATGGCAAAAACAAATCCAACTCCTAAACCAATTGTTACTGAAAATGATGAATTACCTACTAAAGTAATGTTTTTGGTTAACGATAGAGATCAAAAAAATGCAGATGTTTTTGCATATTTTCCAGAAGAAAATTATGATAATGCTGGTAAATATAAAACTGCTTATTCACATATTGGTCAACACTCTTCTGCAAGTCCAGAATATGCTGCAGAAAGTAGACCAGCATCACCAGAAGAATACGCTGATCTTAAAGCTGAACTTGAAAGTATTGGTTATAATCTTGATGTAGTTAATGGTATTGAAGAAACTACAGGTGCTGGAAGTGCTGGTGCATTTGCTCCTGCAATGGGAATACAAAAAAGATCATTTGCAGAAGAAGAAATTGAAGAATCCACATCAGCAAGTAGTGCTGGTGGTGCTGCTGGATATGTTGGTTATGCAGGTCCTGCTGCTTGGGGTAGTGGTGATTTATTAAAAAAAGGTGAAACAAGTCCAACATTAAAAAAACCAATATGGAAAGGTGGAACAGTTATACAAGAAAGTAATTATTTAATTGATCCATCTGGATTTGAAAAATATATTCATTTATTAAATGAAGTTGATATATCCTATCAAACAAAATTGGAAAAAAAATCCCCAAATAGACAAGAAAAAGATAATACTATTATTAATAAAACTTCTGCATTTACAAGTGATGTGGTAAAAAATTGGAACGATGATGATACTAATCTTGAAATGAATCAATTAAAAACTGGTAATCCGGATAAACCAAATTTTAATACAATGGAAGAAGAAAAGAATCTTAATGAAAAATCTAAATCGAAAACACAACAACGTTTTATGGGTATGGTTCATGCAGTACAAAAAGGTAAATTAAGTCCTGATAAAGTTGGTAATAGTGTTGAAAAAGCTGCTGTAAATATGAGTGATAAAGATGCTGAAGATTTTGCAAGCACTAAACATAAAGGATTACCTGAAAAAATTGATGAAAATTTAGATGCAAAATATTCTCCTGATGAAAATTATAAATTTGTTGTTGAATCAAAATATATTATTGGTTTTCAAGGAAGGGAAGATATTTTATATTTTAAAACTGAAAGCGTTGCATTAAAATTTGTTAATGAAAAACCTAAAACACGAAAATATTTAGGTATTTATAATATTAAAGATGATACATTAACTATGATACAAAATAATGGTAATCCAGACAAATCAAATTTAAGAACAATGGATGAAATTTTAAGTGTACATGATACTGTAGAATATATATCAGATAGAAATGGTGAAAATCCTTTTGAATTACAGGGTTCAAAATGGCAATTTGTAAATGCTAAATATCCCGATGGTAAGATAGATATTGGAGTATACAAGTTTGGTCAGGATTTGGTGTTTGATTATACAAGATGGCGAGAAGAAATGGGATTAGATAAAAATAACAATATTAAAGAAGATACACAAACTATGATACAAAATAATGGAACTTCGATGTCAAACAAAGCACAACCAACTGGTGAACAACCAAGTGGTATGGGTATGGGCATGCAAACAAGTGGTGGATTACAAGAATCCGATCAAATATCAAATCCTGTTAAATGGGTTCAAGCACAAAAAGATGCTGAAGGAATGAATGAACACTACAAAAAATTATTAAAAGAAATAAATAGTGAGTTGGAAGCATTTTCAATTCATCAAAATAAATTAATGAAAATGAGTGAAGATAGAAAACCATCGTCATTGGTACTTAAAGATCGACTTGGTGATGATAATAAGAAAAATTTTAAATCAGATTTACAACAAAGCGGTACTAAAGAAGTAATTGATGTTGAAAAAGAATTACAATATAATGACCAACAAACCGATGTAGGTGATAATCCACAAAAATTGGGTCAAGATATTGAAAATAAACTTTTATTAAACACAAAAGGTGATGCATTATTAAATGTAGGTGATTCTGATAATGATAAGGGTGATGAAATACCAAAACGTAATTTCACTACTGAAGAACAACATGAAGTTGATATGATGCGTCAGGGTCAACAAGATTTGATTTTTGATAATAAACCAAGTAAAAGGTTTGAAGATCGTATGAAAGCTGATATGGGTGATGCAATGTATAAAATCAGACAAGAAAAAATGAAATACAAAGCAAAAGCACCAATGTATAATAAAGAAGAACAACCTATAGCTGATACTGCAGTTAATAAAGTACAATTTGATAAAGAAAAATCTGGCTGGAATGAAAGAGAAGGTTTAGCTGAAACTATGATCACTGGTAGATTTATTGATTTATTGGGTAAAAAATATGTGAAGGATTTTAGGTTAAATGAAGCTAAAGAACTAAAAACTTCAACTGGAACTGCTAATCAAACAGGATTATTTGAATTAGATTTTACTGGATTTGGTAATAAATATAAAGGTAAAACAGAAAATAAAAAAGTTCTTATTAATGAAGGTATTGAAGCAGTATTATCCGAAAATAAATTTTATACTGATGGTATTAATGTTTTTGTTTTAAAGAATCCTGTTCAAAAATTAAACGAAAATGAACATAAATTTGAAAAACAACCAATAAATGAACAAGTAAATAAAATGAAACACTTACTTGGTTATAAACCAAATGAGTTTGTGAATACAACTAATGTAAAGAAAAATCGTGGATTTTAAAAAAAATATAATTACCAGTGATCAATTTTTGAAAGCATATAATAATCATTTACCAAGTGGTTGGATTAAATTTGCATATAAGTATTTTTCAACCGAAACAGTTAATAAAAATATGAAGTTAAAAAATAGTGTAGTATATATATTAATAAGTTTTTTTATAATTGGTTTTATTGGAACAATTTTGAAAGCACCAAGGATAGTAATTGGAATTGCAACAATATCTTATTCAATAATTTTAGCTGTTTTAGTATTATATTTATTTAGTGTAGTAAAATTAAATAATCTCAGAATAAAAAAAATTAGAAATGAACTTGGTGGAATTTCTGCTGAAGAATATAATAAGTTAGTTGAAATGTATTCATAATAAAATTTTTAGTAAATATTAAAAGTATCAATTATTTGATACTTTTTTTTTATCTATTAGTCTGTATTTATAGAAAAAAGTTAAAAATTATGTTATTCAGTATAAATAAATTTTCGTTGGGTTTGTTGAAAGATACTCTTTCATATGCATCCATCCAAAAAGATAATGACGCATTTGAATTAATTCAAAACATTAAATTAAATATTAATGATATTATTCAGGTTGATTTTCCTGATAATCAATATTATAAAGAACAAACAAATAAAAACCAAATAGTTTTACATCATACTGTTTCTGGACAAGGTGTTGATGGGGATATTGCATATTGGAGAAGTACGGTAGAAAGAATCGGAACAGCAATTATTGTTGGTTGGGATGGTAAAATATATCAATGTTTCAGTACTAAATATTGGGCACATCATTTAGGAACACATGCCGTAAATAATGTTGCTTTAAATAAAGCGAGTATTGGAATTGAAATTGATGCTTGGGGTGGTTTAATAAAAAAAGATAATCTATGGTATCCGGCAAAATGGGATGTAATTAAAAAGAAAAATATTCCCAACACAAAAGTTAAACCAATTCAGAATGTTCAGGAATATCCTAAAGGATTTATGGGATATTATGGTTTTGAAAAATATACTGATGCACAAATTGAATCGGTAAGAAAATTATTAGTGTTTTGGAATGAAAAATATAATATTCCTCTTGATTATCATCCTGAAATGTGGAATATTTCTATAAAAGCATTGGGAGGTGTTCCGGGTATTTGGACACATGTTAGTTACAGGGGAAATGGAAAATCTGATTGTCATCCCGATGAAGGATTGATCAAAATGTTAAAATCGTTAAAATAAATGGGTAATAAAAAATATTTAATTGTGAAAGATCGTGTTGAAATTTATAAAGATTTTGCATTAAATCTTTTATATTATATATATAATTATTATATTGATAAAGAAAGTCTTAGTGATGATCAGGATATTTATAATCATTATATTTGGTGTTTTAATAAAGTGTGTGATGAATTTTTAAAAGAAAATTTAGATTTTTCAAAAAATGATGAATTAAAAATGTATTTTTATTCTTATTATTATCATCAATTTTATAAAATTAATGGAAATGTAGTACATGATACTTCTTTAGCATATTACGAAAAATTTTGGAAAAATATTTTTGAAATAGACAAACAAAAAAATAAAAACATTATTAACATATTAATTGAAATTTATACAATTTATGATAATTCAATAAATTTAGAAAAAAATATTTTAGAGATTGTTTAAAAACTCTTGCATTTTCACACATTAATAATTATTTTTACTAATCATAAATTATAAGAATAATAAAATACATAAATTATGGCAGATTTAAAAAAAGACCTTTTAAATGATTTAATGAACAGTAAATATTATGCTGAAATGGAACTTGTTCGTTTAGCGCAAGAACCAAACATGAATTATAAAAAAAAAATTAAGGAAATGAAATTTAAGCTTAAAAAACTTGGATTATTAAATGCAGAAATTGGTTTAGTTGGTCAATATTTTCAAGAACCACTTGCAGGAGCATCTTCTCCATCACAAGGAACAGCTAATACTGTCACAAATCCACCAGCCGGACAAGTTCATCCGGGACAAACACATGGTGAATAACATTACATGGAGTTATTAATAAAAATATTATCCGAAACATATCAGGCGTTATTTATTTCTTCCATAATTTTTATAATTAATATTATAATTAATTTGATTATAAAAATATATGGAAGATTTAAGTTCAATACTGAAACACGATTTGTTTTAACAAATAGTGAAAAAATTTTACTTTGGATTTCATTAACAATATTTATTTCATATATAATTAAATGAAAACTGTTGAATTAGCATTGAAACCAATAACTGGTTATTTAATTTCAATAAATCGTAACACAAAAAGTGGTTGGTATGAATTCGAAATAGGTATTCATACTAATTGGGTTGTTGGTGAAAATACTAAAATTAGTTGTGATGTATTAAGTGAAAATTCTACGGGAAAATTAATTAAAGTATCACCAAAAAGTGAAAATGTTGGTATTGATGAATTAATATTATTTGTCGAAGCAATAATTAATACAAATAAAAAAATTGCGGATAAAGAAAAACAATTTACAGACAAAATGGAACAAATGAAAGGAGTATTAGAAAAAGAAGCAAGAAAATTTTATGATGATCTTGCTATTCTTAAAGAAACATCATTTAATAATTTCACAAAATCTCTCGAATTGGAAAAAGTATCGAAAAAAAGAAAATCAATAATTGATAAAAAATCAATTCCAATAACTGGAGTTACATCATTTGATAATTAAATAATCAATTCCAATAACTGGAATTATATTATTATAATATGTTATCTACTACAAAATACTTAAAAAATAAGACAGGTCAATCAGATGGGAGAAATTCTATAAAAAAAGAAACAAAATCACCATCATATCCTTCATTAGAAAAAATTAATATTGATGATGATAATAATGTAGATTATGATACATTTTCAGAGTATCTTGGAAAGGATACTGATCGTAATAAAAATAAAATTGCATCAGAAATTCAAGATATGGGTGAAAAATTAATTCAAGAAATTGAAGATAAAAAATATCTGGAAACAATAAAAAAACATGAATATATTCCATATATATTAAAACATTCCAAAGGAATAATATCTGCTGAAGAATTGCTTTCATATAGTCTTAATGATGTTAAAAGAATTTATTTGGATGTCAAGGAAGAAAAAAAATCACGGTTTGTAAGATTTTTTAGATTTATATTCAATATATAGTATTAACTATTAATTTAATTATCTATGGCACAATTATTTGAAGGAGTTTTTAATAAATCCATCATTCATGAAACGTTATTTTTTAATATTAAAACAGTTTTAGAATATCCGACTCTTGAAAAATTAAAGGAAAAAAACGAATCATTATTTGAACGTTGGAAATTTATATCAAAAAATAAATATAATGCAGATTCTATTGAATCAGAAAAGATATATAATGAAAATGCTTCGTATTATCCTGAATATTCTCGGATCGTAGCAATTACTTATGGTAATGTGTATATGGAAAATGGTGAATTAAAAAGAACCATAAAAAGATATGTGAGTGAAAATGAACAAGAAATAGTTGGTAATTTTATTGATATGTTACAACAATTATCAATTGAAAGTATTCAATCAAATCCACAATTTTTTCCAATACTTTGTGGTTATAATATCATTAATTATGATTTGCCTTTATTGATTAAAAGATTTCTATTACATAAAAAAAATCTTACAACTAAAGAATTGCCTTTAATTATTAAAAATATATTAAATGTTAAACCTTGGGAATCTGGTATAATTGATGTAATTAATATATGGAAATTTAATGGTTATGATACTACTTCTTTAATGTTAATTAGTGATTTTCTTGGTCTAAAAAAAACCACGAATTTATTACCTGCTAATGAATTATCTAAATATTATTGGTCTAACATTCAAGAAAAACCTAAAGAAACTCTTGATTTTGTGGGATTACAATCTGCAACACAAACAAACTTAATTATTCAACTTATGAATGAACTAAGACAACTATAGAATAACATATTAAATTCTTATAAAAAAGGAGTAAATTTTTAATATTTACTCCTTTTTTATGGTCTAAATTGAATAAATATAATTATTGCCAAATTAATTGTTCAGTAAATGTACCTTCAATACTTTCAGAATCATAATATTTATCGAAATTTTCTTCAGTCATATATGCTCTTTTCATTTTATTTTCACCGTATAGTAGATAATCGAACATATCAATCATAGTATTAAAGAAAATATATGTTCCTTCCCGATAAATATAGACAAAACTATCTTTCCAATCACTAATGGGAGAATAATTAAGCAAGACACCTAATGTCCTGCTTTTATCTGAATATTCTTCTTCGTGAGCAGTTTTAATTTTTGTGATCATTTTTTGCTAATAATATTGATTCTGTGGTTAAATAAGTATAAAAATAACTTAATGGGTCTTTTAATTCATTATTTTGATGTATTTCATAATGAAGATGATCACCAGTTGCTAAACCCGTATTTCCAACAGTTCCAATATAATCACCCTTTTGAACAATTTGTCCTTTTTTTATGATTATGGATGAAAGATGAGCATAAAGTGTTTCAAAACCACTTGAATTTTTTATAACAATTTTGTTTCCGTAACCATATTTTGAATATGTTATTTTTTCAACTATACCTTTCATTGATGAATATACTTTAGTTCCTTTACTTGCATTAATATCAACACCATCATGAAATAGTTGTGTATGATAAATTGGATGCATTCTCCATCCAAATCCTGATGATATTTGAATTAAATCAATTGTTTTAATTGGTGAAATAGTAGGATAATTATTTAAAAGTTCTTTATTATTTTTTATTTCTTCTGATGTTGATAACATTTTTTCTAATTGATTAGCCATTATACAAGATAATGTTAACATTCTTTTATCTAAATAATTAAAAATTGAATCAACTGAAATTGTATCTAAATTTGTATATAAATTAAACGATTTAATATTAAGACAATTAGTATCAATATCAATTCCTAAAGTTTGATAATAAATATAGTTATCATAATTATTGATTGAAATTAAATTGTTTTCAATATCAATTAATTTTTTTTCGAGTTCAACATATTTTTTTCTTAACATAAAATTTTCATACAATAAAATGCCATTTTTATTGTTGATAATTATATCATCATTGGTACTGGCACTAATTGGAGTTGAACTAAAAAAAATCATCACATTGACTGCAAGTAAAATTGAAAAGACAATTATTAACTTACGTAAAATTAAAATAGATTTTCTCATAATAGTTTTTTTAAATAGTGTTATTTTTGGAAATTAAACAGTTAACCAACAAGTATTTTTAAAAAAATCTTATAATCTGGTGCTGTTTTTAAATGAAAATGCCCGAAAATGTAAATTTTTTCGGGTATTGAGAAGTTTGGTACTTCATTTTTAACCAAATTTCTTATATTTGAAGGAATTTTTTGTCGAATTTTCCTTAATATTATGAATATGTTTATTATCATTTGGTATATATAAATACAAAAAAAACCTGCAAACACCATATTATTGGGTATCAGCCGTTTTTTCTTTGTCAAATATTTTAAATTCCTTTCTACTAAGTTCTTGATAAATATCTGCAATAATTTTAAGTGCTTTTTTTATTTTTTTCTTTATTTTTTTATGTTTTTTGAACACAGGATGTCCATCAATAAACATTTCACCAATATTACCCAATAAATAAATTCTTTCAATTGCTTCATGATAGTGAAATTGATCAAGAATTAAATTTTTATTTTTTTTCTTTGAATGTCCCATATTATTCAATATTGATAATTTTTAAATTATCTTGTTTAAATTTCATTCTATTAATAGTTTTCTCCGGGGATAGAATAAATAAATGTGATTCACCAATTCTTTTAAAACCACAATTATTCGCTTTTGAAAATAATTTATATTCATTTAATTCTTCATCATTCTTTTTAGTTAATTGATTTAATTCAAAATATTTAACTGCTGGAATAATATGAGTTTCAGTTGAATTATAATATTCTTTATATTTTACTGTTTTATATTTTAAATATGTGTCATAATCATTATTATTATTTTGAAGTGGTTTTACAAGCATAATTATGGCAGTATGATCATTATGATATTCTTTATAGATCATTTCCACAAATTCTTCAGTAACACCTTTTTTTCGAAATTCTTCCAATATAATATAACTATGTATGAAAATTATTTTTTTGTAATAATTAATGTGAAATTCATTATGGTTTATTAATTTAAGTAATTCGGAATATGCATCATCAAGACAATAATAATTAAATAATTTGCAAAAATCTGCCCCAAATGATATACCTAATCCAATATTCCAAATAGAGAAACGATATTCACCAATAATGCGGGGTAATTTATGCTCATTAATTCTAATTTGAGAAATATTGCCTTCACATTCAGTAATAAAATTTTCATGTTCACATATGAGATCAAAATTTTTATGTAAAGTTCGAGTATCAAATGCGAGATTAATCCATATGTTCCAATCAGAAATATTCATATAAACAAAGATAATAAAAATTTAGTAAATTACAAATTGAATTAAGATAACTCATGAGACTTACCAATACTACCCAATAAGTTGGTATAGTAACCAGAAACCTCATTTTTATTCATAAAATCTTTTGGTTCAAGGATGTTAATAATCTGTTCATACCAATAAAGCTGAATACCAAATCGATCCATATCGTTAATAAATTCATTGATTGTTTTGGGTAAACTCATTTGATATGTAATATTATCACCAATATTTTTTATTTTATAATTATCAAGGTAAAATTCAAGAATTATTTTATCATCATTGATAAATTTATACCAGTTAATCATATTCTTGCCTTTCCACCCATTAAAAAGCGTCTTACAAGAATTTTCATTGAATACTGGATATAACATATCAATTGAAAACAAAGTAGCAAGAAACGCTTTATATTTCTCGCTACAGTTAGTTTGAATAAATGGGATTACATTTATCATAAATTTATTTTAAAATTTTCTTTTATTTTATACATTTCATTACCGATTGGTTCAAAAATGATAATATGAAAATATGATTTGTTTTTATCTTGTTTAGAATCTGTATATGAATGTTTTAAAATACCCATTTCAAATCTGCCTTCCGATAAAGGCTTGACATAGCTGCCCCAATTTTTATCTGTCGCACTAAAATAGATATCAAAATAATAATAGGCTTTAGCATTAGGCATTCTCCAATCTTCAGCAAAATAACTATAAAAATCGACATCAATAATATCATCAGATGCAAGATTCCAAACCATATTAATGGTATCATCCAATCGATACAACCTGAGATTTCTTTTTATAATATCACCCGAATACATATTATTATATGGATAATAATATTTACTGGTTGTATCTCTCATATATTCCCATTTATTGGCACAAAGTTCATTTACTTGATATGGCTCATATGAAAGCATATAATACTTATTATTGTCATAAAATCGATAAGTTGAAATAAAGGGATTGAAATTTGTAAAAATCCTAAAACCATTATCTTGTGATCGTTCACATAAACTAACTTTATGTAATGGATCATAATCACCTCCAAATAAACCTTGTCCATAAGTACTCAAAGTAAGTAACATTATAATTGATAAAATCATTAATTTTTTCATAAATTTAACTTTTAATATGATGGATTATACGGATCATAAGCATTATTGTTACAAAAAAAGGTGTATTTTCATACACCTTTTTTATTTATAAAAATTTCTATAATTATTCTTCAATTAATTTAAATATTGCTACTGGTAATACCATAAGGGTTTTTGGTTTATTTTTTTTATTTCTTAATTCATATTCAATTAATGAAGTAACTGCACCATCAGATAAAATTTCACCAATATTTATCCAGCTTCTATCAGTTACTTCAAAAAGTACTTCTTCAGTATCACCATCAATAAATTTAACTGGAATTCTTGGAGTTTCTTTTATGTATTTCATATTATTTAATATCAATTTTATTATATTTTTCAAATTTTCTTTTCATATAAATTGTAGCATCTTTATATAACCAATTCATAAATTTTCTTACTTGCCGACCACCAGTTAAACGTGTATTACCAATATCATTGTATCGAACACATGACTTCGATATTAGAAACAGACCAATTGATGATGTTTATGGTAATTTAATATTAAATTTGTTTGATAAATATAATAATGCTTCAGCATTTCCACGACAGTCATCTACCGGAAAATGGGAGTGGTTAGTTATTCTATGTTTTTTCCATTTATAATACATATTATGTTCAGCACCGCAAAATAAATCACCAATTCTTCTGGATGACCAACCAAAAGGGTTTGAGCCATAAAATTTATGAAAATAATAATTAAGACATACTCCGAAATCATATCCATTATTATCTGAAATTCCAATTGGTGATCCGATTATATTAATTTTTAACCAATCCGCAAATTCAGTCATAACTTTTTCTGGTTCATTAAAAGTAAGATGTTCTTCACGACTAAATCCACTAATGGCAAGTGCTTCTGGATTCCATTTATCTGAAATAGGTTTTATTTTACCGTAAAATATTTTAGATAATGATGGTTCAACAACGATTGCAGCAAAACAGACAATAGAATAATCTGGAATATAACTACCATCGCTTTCAACATCAACACATATTAATTTACTCATTTTTTATTTTTAGTATCAATTGGATTTACTGTAACAATATACATTTTTTGTAAATTGGATTTAAACATCTTATTTGCGAAAATAAATAACATTAATTCAAATAATGTATGTGCTATTCCAAAAACATAATGACCTAAAGAAACAAGAACTGCAACAATTAAACCAAATGTTAATTTATTTAACCAAGGATTAAATTTATTAAACATTTCTTTAATTCGATTCCAATGGATTTTTTCTTTTCTCCAAAGAATTTTTACCAAATTTATTTTCATATTAAAAAGGTATTTTACGAATTAGTGATTTAGGTATTTTATTATATTCTTTTGGGGGAATGTAAAGAACCTTTATTGTAGCAATGCGTGGTAAACTAAAACCAGTTATCCAATTACTTGATTTAGTATCATAATAAAGTTTTTTCTTAATTATGTATCCTACAGTATCTGATTCGCTTGGTGCAATGTAAATTGTATTTAGTTTAATTTTTGTTGTATTATCAGTTTTATTATTACCATACTTAATACAAGTATCTTTTTCATTTTTGGTTGTTATTACACAATACGATTTAAAATTAATAGTATCTTTTTTTACAGTATCAACATGAAAACTATTAAAACTATAAGTTGGTTTTTTCCAAGCAATCTCAGTTCTTGTTGAAAGATGTTTTCGTATTGAATAATTTGTGGCAAGAGTTGCAACTAATGCAACACCTGCACAAATTAATAGTACAAGATATCTATTTTCCCAAAATTTAGTTTTAAAAAAACATGAACAGATAAATGAAGTAATTAATACAGAGTTTATAAATATTAACATATCTTTTAATTATTAAGTTTTTAAATTTCAACATTAGTTTCTTTAATTTCTTCTTCCACATCTACCCATTCAAGACCCGGACAATAATCGGTATAACTTGAACTAAAATACTCACCAAAAATACCAGTGCTGTTAATAAGACCATTACTAAAACCACATAATCCTTTCCAAATATTAACTCCAATAAAAGTACCTACTGGTGCTAAAATTAAATTAAAAAGAAATGTATAAAAAATGAATTTTATTGGTGTCCAAAGAACATAAAATAAACCATATGCAATTACAATTATAATATATTTTACTGGATAATAAATAATATATATTCCAATGAATCTAAGTGGTTCAGCATACCAAACTTTTTTTCCTCTTTTATATTTATTAATAACTCCTTGTAACCATCCGGTAATAAAAACATATAAAACATATATAATACCAACAACAATTGCTGATAAGCCAATAGCAGCAAAAAATATCCAATTACTAATACACCAATCAGCAGCAATTGTTATTCCTAAAACTAAACCATTTACGATAAAATAAGCAACACCAAGTAAAAATATTGTAATAAATGCTCCTACAATTTGTTTAGTTGTTTTAATAATATTTTTCCAGTTAGCTGGATTTGTTCTAAATTTATTACGAATTGATTTTAATACTTCACCAATTGATTCACCTAATTTATTAAAACCTTCATTTATTGGTTTCATTCTGGCTTCCCATTTAGCTTTTCTAATGATTTCTTTTCTTCTACGTTCTATGTTTTTTTCTCTTTCTTTTTCTTCATAAATAGCTGCTTTTCTTCTACGTTCAATGTTTATCTCATTACGTTCTTTACGCCATTTGGCTTCCATTTCTTCTTTTTTCTTTTTATATTCTTCTTCACTTATTTTTTTATCAATATTATATTTTTCAAGAATAAAATATTCAATAAATTCTTCGTCAGCCCACTCAGTTTTGTTATTGAAAAACATTTTTACCGTTAATGGCATTTTATTATGTTTATCTTGATAAGAACCCCTATACACATCATATGCTTCTTGATCATTCAAATCAGCTATATACCGATTAACTAATATTTCAAGACAATTAAAGAAAAGAGTTGGGAAAAATAAAAATATTTTCAATAGAAGTTTTGCAATAAATATGAAAGAGCAAACAAATAAGGAAAATAATAATAACCAAAAATACGGACATCCGTTTTGCATAGTTTTTGGTGTTGGTGCATTATCCCGGAGTACATATTTAATTAAACGATAATGCCATGATTTCATACTTACTCGCATAAGTTTTGGCTTATCTGCTTGAATTACATATTGTTCATCCCCATCATTTAAACGAACTACACTATCAATAGGAAATGAACCTAAAATACTTTCAACTACCTTAATATAATAGCCATGTTTATCATTATAAAGAAAACCTTTAAAATGTGAAATATCATGTTGATAGAAATCAACGATTTTATTTACTAAGTACTCAAATTTTTGATTTTTCATATAATTAATTTATTTAATAGTGTCATCTTCTAAAAAAAATTGTGCGAAATTTGGATCAATAATGATATCATCGTAGTTTCCCAAAGTATCTTTAATGTAAAATCGATATGTATTAATTGTACCTATAGAGTCTTGTTCAATTTTAAGAATAATACTTCCTTTATATTCGTTAACATTATCAAATTTAACGAATGTACAACTACTACAAGAACTTAACAACAAATATAATACTAATGCGCTAAGTCCAAATGTAAATATAAATGAAAATAAAAAAGCTAAAGTATTTTTTATTGTTTTCATAAAAATTTAGTTAATATTTTGTGTTTAATACCACTTTGTTTAATACCTTCATTTGAACGTGGTGTTATAATAAAATTATCTGGAATCCAAGTAGATAAATCAAGATCGTCAATAGCAACATATTGACATATGTCAATATGTTCATTAATGTATTGTAATATCTCCATTGAACGACATTCTTCTAATTCTTGTAAACTAAAATATTTGATACCCCATAAATTAGGGGTCTTATCAAATATTTTAGTTTTAACACCATTTATTTCAAAGATACGGTTTAAAATATCGAGAGTATAATCCTCTTTCCAATCACTGGATAAAACTATACGTAAATCACTAATTTTTTCAATAATTTGATTAAAAACATTTACGCATTTTTCATCAAACCTATAACGATTATATTCAGAATTCCATTTCTTTCTATTAGTGTAATATTGCATTGTTGTTGCTAATACACCGTCAATATCAAGAAATATATAATTATATTGTTTCATTCATGTTGAATATCAAATGTGTTTCTGATTGCTTCAATAAGTGCATTTTTTGGAACTGCACCGACACCCATTGCTGGTGTTCCTGTAAGTGGAATGAATAAAAGTGCAGGAATGCTTCTAATTTGAAACGCTGAACTAATTTCAATTTCACTATCAATATCCACTTTATAAAAATCCACATCTGGAAATTCTTGACTAAGTTCTTCCAGTATTGGAGTAACCATTTTACAAGGAGAACACCAATCGGCATAAAAATCAATAATTGTTGGTTTAGTTCCTTCAAATTTCCAATCTTTGTTTTTTTCAAAATTAAAAATCTTAACTTTAAATGTTTCTGTTGTTAAGTTTTCCATATATTTAAATAAAATTAATTGAATATTGTGACCAAATGTAATATAATTTATTTTAATAAACAAAAAAGGGGATGAAAAAATCATCCCCTTTTATATAATTTATACATATTTAATTGTTTGGTAAGCTTAAAATTACCCCTTGACCGTTACCCATCATGTAAGTAGGAAGTTTACCATCCCATTTATTGATCCATTCAAGTTGTATAATCTTAGGATTTGCTGCAACTGAAGTACCTTTAATTTGTAAAGATTTTGCTTCACCCATTGCTTGTTCAATGGCAATATTTTTATTAATTTCTGCTTGTTTAAGTTTTTCTTCCTGTTGTCTTGTTACTTCAACAAGTCTTAAAACTTCTTGTTCGGCAAGTTTTTTAGCATCAATTGCTTTTTCAAAATCACTATTATAATAAACTTCTCGAACATCTACCTGATCAATAATAAGTTTATATCCTTTAACTTCTACTTTCTTTAACTTCTACTTTCATTCTTTTAATGACTTCATCTTGAATTTCTTGACGTTTTGTGCTATAAACTTCAATAGGATTATAATTACTTACTGTTAATGCAAGTGCTGATTTTAATTTAGTTCGAATAATATTATCTTCTAACCAAATATATCTACCAGTATTTCCACCATCATTTTCAGTAACATTTTGATAAATCCACGAAGCTTCATCCGGAATAATTTTCCAAGATACTGATACGTCTAATCCCATTTTAATACCATCTTTTGTTGGTGACCAAATAGCATCGGCATTAGGTTTTGCTCCTTCTTGCTGTGCATTTGCACAAGTGTAAACCCAAACTGTTTTATCCATCATATGAACATCACACCAAGGCATAACAATATGCCAACCAGTATGAAGTTCCATTTCGGATACTCCTTTTGGTGTAACAAGAACACCTACGTCTTGAGGACCTACTTTAGTAATCATACTAAATAAAGCACCCATAATAAAACCCACAATCATTGCAGGTAATGCTAAAGGTAATTCTATTTTTACCTTTTCAGTTATCGTTTTTGCTCGACCCATACCATCTTTTTCACCAGTTGGTACTTCTTTATCAATAAAGAATAATCGTAAAACTAAACCAACTAAACCATAAAGAAATAAAATCCAAAATAAAAAACTAAAAAACCACATATTATTAGGTATTTAATGATGCTTACTCTAAAGGTTTTCAGCTTCCCCGTTTTATATTATTTATTAAATATTGTATCAAGTTCATCCCATAATTCAATAAGTAAATATTGATCAATTTTATCTTTATACCACATCAATGCTTGTTGAAATATTGGTTTACGTTATAAGTATTCTTTTTTGTATTTACAATACATTGAATCATTATGTTCATAACTATATGTCGCATTTGCAAGAATATCACACATTTTAAGAATAATTGCACGATAATCAGCAACAGTCTTAACCATAGTTAATAAATGTTTCATAAGACGATTTGATGATGGTACATCAGTGACAGCTAATACAATATCAGCAATATCTTTATTAGTATTTTCTAATATGTTATTATAGGATTGTCGAGCATCTTCAATACTATCATGAAAAAGTGATGCAATTTTTGTGTTAATAAAATCATCATTATTATGTATAAAAACATTTTGATATCTATCTATTATTGCAGATACTGCATCTATGTGATAGATATATTCTTTATTATCGTATTTAGAATTAACCTCGTTATATTGTTTACGAGCAATTTCATGTAATTTTTCATAATTTAAAATCATATTCTTTTAGGATAAATTTTTCCAAGTAAAGTTATGTATAATTTTCCAAATACATGGTTTTTTAACTGCATATTTTTTTGCAAGATTTATCAAATTTAATCCATTATTATATTCAATTCTAATATATCATGTAAAAAATTTATTAATTAATTTACAAATTTAGAAAATTATATTACATAACCAAAATTTTTGAATAAATTTTAATATTTTCAAATTTACCTGACCATTTTGAATCATCTTTAAATAAACTATTATCACCTTTTGTTTGTAAAAAGTCAATACTTTTAATATAACGTTTATTTTTTGCGTCATGAACAACCCACCAACCATTTATTTCAATATGTGGACTTACAATCCAAATGGTGTCACCATATTGTATTTTACCATTAAAACGATTGGTATCGTATTTATATTTTTTTGATAATTCTGCCCGATACATATCGTTAATTAAATCCTGACTAATAGCTATCCAACGATAATTACTTGCCAGTTTCGGATTAATTATTGAACCATCACCAGTTATTGTTGGTGTTGAGTCACATTGTCTTTCTTCTGCATGATAAATACTACCCCACACATTGTCATATAATAATATATGGTAAGTATCTTTCTTAATCAATTTTTTATTTATACCATTATTAATCATTGAAGTAGATAGAAAAAAAATTGACATTAAAATTACAATTTTATAAAATATTATTTTTTTCATTTTCAATAGTTTTTATTAATACTTACACAAAAATACGAATGTTTATACAAAGTTGTTACAATTTTTTTGACGAAAGAATATAAATTAGATATGGATAATTGAAAATATTAGATATATTTGCCACAATTAATCATAAATTAATGAAAATAATAGAAGCAAATTGGATAGCATTTCATT
>Ga0172381_10000156_pt1 | contig 80012 bp, 123 predicted proteins | sample Leawel6488metaG_FD_119754 | JGI IMG/M metagenome (GOLD analysis project Ga0172381, IMG submission 119754) | Leachate microbial communities from a municipal landfill in Southern Ontario, Canada - Leachate well 64-88 metaG | ecosystem: Engineered > Solid waste > Landfill > Unclassified | place...
ATTACACCATCTGCCTCATTAAGCTGAATACGATCCAATGGTTCAAAGAACGATAAGTTGTTTATGTTTGTATTGTCGAAATATTTTCCACCCCAGCAAATATCCTGTATTTCAACTTCACCAAAATCAGCTATCTCAACCATTGGCCTTCCCTTAGAATAAGACCTTAACCCGGAGGGTATATCAATAACAAAGTCCTCAACGTACCTGTATTCGTCTGTCTTCGACGTTGTCCCTGCCTGAAAGTGGCGATAGCAAAAGAAAGCATCACCACAATCAATATACGGATTATCGGGAACTTCCATTATGCCATTGGTCACATCATATCCCCAGTAATCTTCAAAATACACGGTTTCCGTCAATATGCTCTTTGGCCTATGTATTGACACCGTTATTCCCTCGAAGTCTGCCGATGTATAGGTTCCACACGGTATCAACAAATAAAATCCACTGTACGTATCACTCCCATCTTCAACGGAATTTAACGTGCCAACAATTTGTATCGAATCGGTCTTCCATACTCCGCTTGAAAGATATTCCTTAATTAAGATATCCCCGTCTGCAAAATCATATCCCATGTTATTAGGCATTTTAATTGCAAACATTTTCCTGTTATCTTCTTCGTAGTCATATATTGTCTCCGAATCAGCAACAAACGGGAACACCGATAAGTAGTTTATAGATTCAGACACCAGAAACCGATAAGACACCGCCCACGTTGGTGCCACTGTCTTTGAAATATCAAATTTCAACCTTACCCGTTTGTTTACATCGGTGATAGTCCTTTCACTGTTAAACGGAATATAAATTCTCTTTTTAAATAAAGCACCGGAAGTCCTACCCTTTAAATCCAGAAACTCCAAAGCCACATTATACCATGAACCCATCTTGAATGTAACATTCGATTCAAGATTCTTCGTAATAGACATTACCTCTGCGGTAAATCGATTCATCCGGTTGAATGATATGTTATAACTTGAAAAGTGTCCAGATGGAATATTTATCAAAGTATAATACACCGAAGGGAACGATGGTTCTGCAATGCTATTTTTGCCACTTGCTGAATAACAGTTGTAAAAGTCAATATCAAATTTATCACCCGATGAAGATGAGTTACATGAAACATTAACCCCGTTGTTCCCATTATTCACATTGAACAAAGTGGAATGTATCAAACTATTCAAATGAATAACAAACAATGCCGCTATCTCCGCCGCAGTTTCCCCCGTTGATATAATGGAATGAGTATAAGAAAATTCAAACTCTGCCTGTTTCGCCCACGTACTCGCAGACAGCGGATAACTGGGATCACCCGAAGCTGGCATAATAGGCGACGCATACCATTGATTGTATCCGAATACAAACGAAATGGTTATTACATCGTCAACATCTAATCCACTTGTGTTTCCGTCTGCTACCGTAGCAGGTATTTGTATTTCCATGCGAAGGTTATTGGCAACCACGGACACCGTGGGAGCCGGTAACGATGAACTCTCTACTCCGGTTTCGATTGTCTGGTAATCCACACTTAAATCGAAATCACAATCCGTAGGGACTTCATAACTCTTCTTTAAACCAGCAAAGACAGCCCTATTCTGAACTATCCTTACATCCTTCGCTAATAATGGCACATCACTGTAAAAAGTCAATGCCTGTTTGTCAGTTATGTATTTTCTGACAACATCATTGTAGAAATTCACAACTACACTGGAATTGGGTTCCTCCTTATCAAAGTCCTCAATTATGAACCACGATCCTGTATTCCCCTCCTTTGCCAACACACGAACTCGTTTGACTTCGCTGTTACCACTGTCTACATTTATCGAAACGTAATTACCATAAAAATTATCAACATAGATTTTATCCGATCCAATAAACATCGAAGGTGATATTGCCAACCGAGAGTGTGGTGACAACGTGGAAATCTCATTGTCTTTGTAAATATACTGATAGGCAAATTGGAATGACTTTCCAATTAGTTTGTTAACCTTATAGGCGGAATCACTCAGTATCGAAATCACCGGGGCTTCCAATGGAGGTGATACCGCTAACGAAAGTGTCTCACTATCCAACACTGAATACGTCTCTTTCCAATCAGTACTTGTGGATATTGCCCGTGTCATGTTTAATTTACCCGGTGCATTGCGATAATCTGTCCACACCAGAATATCACCAACAATATCCGCAAACACCGGATAATGTTGATCGAAGTTAAAAAACGTACCTGAAACCAATGTTTCAATCGTATCGGTGTCTTTATAATATCTTTTAATACTATCTACTGCATTTTGACAAAAGAAAACACCGGCATTACGTTCCTTGTCTTCAACAAACCCAACAACCCTGTCCCCGGGAGAAAGTTTGTCCTTTAACGTGGTTCCTTTTATTCCTGCATTGATACCATCAAGTTTCCCCTGATAGGAATTTACAAACATATTCCTTCTGCTACGAACCGTACCTTTGTCCGTAGTGACTAAATAATCCTGTGTATCATAGTCCATACCACCGTTAGGAACGATCACTGTCCTCATAGTCTCCGGGGTGTTTGTGAACTTGTTTCAAAAATAACATCATATAACTCGTCAATAGTAGGCATATCCAGTAATTGGAACTTCTCAACCTCGTGTAGATATTCACGGTGTTTCTCTTCCCGGTAATCCCCTTTATACACGGTCGGCATCGAGGCCACCAACTTCCATTCAACGTATGCCACTAACATATTGTATGCGGTTCCCGGAACCATCGTATGGTCAAGATCACTGACTCCTGTGGTTATGTATCTCACAAGTATTTCATCCCTATCCGAATTGGCATACAAATCCATTGCCGCCTTTTTCAGTATCACACGACGACCATCTTCATCCAACCTAAAGTAATACTCATCATTTACCGCATTAGCCCCGTAGGAGTATTGTAGAGACCGTAGAAGTTCATCGTCTTCACCAATGGTAGAATCTAACGCCTGATCCAAAGGATCTTCTAAGGGGGCTACAATGCCATTAGCAAGGGTGAAGGTGAACATCTCTCCCGCAACCGGTATCCCTATTGAAAGGAACTCCATCATTTCATCGGGTAGGTTTACAGTTTTTATAGGTGTCACAGGCAACCACGTTTCCACCAACGACCGACTATTAAATATTCTCCATTCCCGGTATCCACGAAGAAAGTACATCGCTGCCTCCCGCTCCCTCTTTCTGTCAAAATCCCGTACACCAGCCAACGCCTCATCTATGATCTGTCGTGCCGGGTTATATCCTTTTAGCATTACTGGTTGTTATTAGTTTTGTCATTATACACTTTCCCAAACCACGTCGCCACCAACTTCACAAACGTATCGAAATCAGACTTTGGCATCGTTATGTTCTCGTTATCACCATACGATTCCCATGTTGGAACCAACCCAAAATCAACTTCCAATATTCCACCACGTATCCCATCATTGGTATCTTCCACAATTATCCTCTTGTCCACAACTCCCTCCACGTTCCCATACCTGAAAAACACATCTTTCGTGGCTTCTCCCACCGGTAACGAATCGAACAACGATTTTGTAGGTCTGTCAAATCTCACAAACGATGAACCACCACCACTGGGTTGAACATACCAAATTCCTTTATTACTGGGAAGTGGCACAATGTCCACGGGTGGATACGCATATTTTAATTTGTTCGTGTCTTTATATAACTTCTGTTTATAATAGTGCTTCACGTAGTACCCCTCAATACCTGTGTCTCCCTGTGTTTCATACACCGCATTTAACAGGTTCTCCCATGCAAACCCACACGCCAGGTCAATACGTTTCCAGTGTATCTTACCCGCATTGTCGTCTACGGACTCTGCGCCAAGTATAAATCCCCGTACAAGTTCAACTATCTTCGATTTTTCCATTATATACTATATTTTATAAAATGTATATATACTTCACGGCATTAAACAAATCATAAAATGTTTTTCTATTAAGTTTTATTAAACCACTACTTAATGTATTCTTTGTTTTATGTTCTTCTTTATATTTCTGCCACAATTCGAGTATTATTTCCCAAATCCTAATACGGTTTTCATTTAAAGGTTTAATTTTGTTTTCAGCAAGTATTGATTTTAACTCGGTTTCAATATCTGTATACCTTTCAGAAAATATTTCATACCCCCTTCCATTATTTCCACATTTTGTCATTAACATTAGGAGATAAAACTTATCAATTTTTCTTGAAATATCCATTATCTACCTGTTTTAATAACATTATCCGCATACTGCATGGCATCACTCCTTTCAATATTCACACCAGCATCCCGTATGATCCTGTATGCTATTTCCACTTTATTTGCATCACTCCACAATAACTCCGTACCTGTATATACCGGCAAAAGGGTAACAGGATCAGTGGTGAACGTAACTACCGCCGTACCCGGTGTCGTGTAATAATGAACAGTCACAGATGTTATGGTTGCTGGATATACTATAAATGCAGTAGAATCAATCCAGCACATAATAGGATCAGAAACAGACGGATATGTAATCGGGTTCACAATTCTGTTCGCAAGTTCATCCGCATTGACTTCATCAAATCCACGTGCCACCACCGGAACGGGAATAACACTGATAAGATATTCCATATTCAACCCAGTTAAACTCACTTGTCCCCCCGTTACCGTCTTTGTACTTGTCCGATAAAAAGGCAATAAATCGGACACCAACTTTTTGCTTACACCAACACCATTTCGTGCTATCGGGGCATCTTGTGAATACTCTTGTGGTAATCCCAGTTTTTCATAAAACAAACGCAAGCTCTGTGCGTTGATAATTGAAGTAAATTCAGTAGCCCCAAATGCGTTACCATTTATGTCTTTATTTAAGACGAAGTTGACAATCTTTATTATATCGTGGTTTGTCATACTATTTTTTATACAAAGATACTACAAACAAAAAAAGCTCCGAAGAGCTTGCGACTATACACAGTAGGGTAATTATACCTTCCACATGTGGGTAACAAACAGGGTTATCATTCCCAACACCAATGCAGAATAAAGGGTAAACGAAATCCAATAATTAGCGGTCTTATTTTCCAATGCTCTTAACCTTTTTTCTCTGGAAACATGAATTTCATCACATAAAAGATTAAACTCACTTTTATCAACTTTGTTGTTTTCCAAGTCTGTTAACCTCTTCGTTGTTCCGTCTTTTATATCCTTTATGTCGGTCTTCAAACCCTCCATACGGGTTCTCAATTCAATCAACAAATCATGGTCGTCAGCACTCTTTAGGTGAAGAACCTTTACACTCGTTGCTGCGGCATCAGCAACCACTTTATGTGCCTCCTCGGCAGAAACCGCTATTGTCCTTGCGGCATTGGCAGCAGCATTCTCAATTACCCTGACTGCGGTCTCCGCTGCTTTATCCAGTTCGTCCTTTAACCGGATACTGTTGTCTGACTTTTTCTCTACCATGTTAAATTTGCATTTTCAATAATATTATTTGCTTCTTCTTCTGTTTTCCCATCCTGGATTAAGGCAATTATGATATTGTCCCTGTCAGGAACTCCCTTAACCACCACGATGTCACAAACATAACTTGTGTGGTCTTCCATTTGCTCTGTGCTGTGATTAAAACAGAACTCATATCTTCTGTCACCTAAGTCAACTATTTGAGGGATGATGTCGTTACTGTATTTTTTCATGGTATATATTATTGGATAATCAGGCGAGAACCAATATATGTAACAGGATTAGCTGCGCTATTACCCACAGTAGCACACAATACACCCGCATCAGCACTGCTACGAGCAGTACCACCACAGAGCAGAGCTCTCCAACCACCTCCCAATGCAGGAGCATAAAAATAATCGCAAAACTGAGTAGTTGAAGATCCACCTACACTTGCAGGAAGTATATCCCCGTTAGCACCAAACAAGATAGTTTTTATCCATCCCCCTGTATCTGTCGGCAGTAATCCAACTAATCTTGCTCCTGTACTTGTACCATCTGCAAAATTTGCAGGGTTATCAAAGATATAAGCCTCGCGCCTGTCAGCTAAATTGTTAATAGTGCATCCGTCTGTCCATTTCCAGATGTGTCCAAACACATTTTCAGTTCCTCGATAGCGAGGAACTGTAAAGGTTCTGTTCACCCCTGCACCTCCAAAGTTTGTAATTACGGCACTTACTTCCCCTGAACCATTTGCGAGACTATCTGAAGTTCCACATATAATAAAGGGATTTCGTCCGTTATAAGTATTCCATTCTGCATCAACAGCAGTTGTAACGCCATTTCCTAATCCCCCCTGTTTGTAACCCTGAGCGGTTAAATTCGCATTAACGGGTTTCTGAATGTTGTTTGTGGCATACTCCATGATCAAAAGATAAACCAATTCCTTGTAGGGGCTGTACCACTGCTGTTCATACCCTGCCCCATTTGCACGGGCATAAGTACGAAAGTTAGTTTCTGAAACAGAAGTAGTGGGGAGTACCCCAGCAAAAGAACAAAGTTTATTTGAAGCATCTTTGAATCCTTCATAGGAACTGTAATTCCAAATGTCAGATTTCACAAATCCTGGTAATGGAAGTAAAGAAACCTTTATTCTTTGAATAGTTCCTATTGTTTCATAACGCCAATATAATGGAGCAGTTTTTCTCACACAAACATTCCCATCTGTTCCCGTCAAATCAGAAGCAGTTACTCCATCTGCTTTTTTACTCCAGTCTGTTGGATAGAGATAATAATTTACATTCTTTGTCCCATGAGAAATTACACATCCCTTTAGTAAATTCTGTGCAGGAAGAGTTCTATGTAGATCCATAGCCGACTTACACCCCGCAATTCTAACCCAGTCAGGAGACGCTATTGACGAATCCCTTTCAATACCATACCACTGACTGGTTATGTTACTCATGTGGGCTTGTATCTGTGGAATTATACTCATAGTTGCACCGTGTTTAAGCAAAATCTGAATATTCCACCAGATTTAGGAGTCGTAATGGCAGATAAGGCCTGAACAAGCATGTAAATAGTTGTGTCGTCTGTTTCACAAATATACGTATAGAATGGTTGCGACTTGCCAAATATAGTATCACTACCAGCCAACAACGCATCCATTGGTACATCTACATAACACATTCGTTTTGACGCATTGGCAAAATTATTCACAAAAGCCACATTGTCCCCTACAATGGATGCCGGAACATCATTGAAAAACCACAATCTCAACGTGGTGGATGCAAATTGTGTTGCATCTGTTTCGACTTTAATTTCATTCAAATATCCACCACCACCGTTTAATCTGGCAGCACCAGCAAATGAAACCGGAATTAATGTGGCATTTGCCGTAGTGTGTGCAATGGTTACAGCAAGATCACCAGTTCCAGAACCACCGGTTGGGGCGGTGAATGGTACCCCTGCTACATTCGCCTCGAACACAACGGTGTCACCTGAATGAGTTAGAACAACACCAACGGCAAGATAATCCGCCTTATTCCCCACTGAATCGAAGTCAATAGCCGTCTGCGCAAGTGTTCCATTAAATGTGGCTAATTTTGTTACACCAGCACAAATTATGTTTACAGTTCCTCCAGTTCCGGTAAGCGTTACGGTTTCCTTTTGTTTTACTTCTGCCGTGTAGGTGTTTATGGCATCACCAGCCGTGTAGTTTTCCGTATCCGCAGGTCTCGTTATTGACCCCGTAAGTTTAACGGTTCTAATCTGATCAACAACCTTTGCACGACCAAGTGAATCAACCAATATCGGAGTAACTTCATTGTCTGTGTTTACGGCACTCGTATCAACATCCCTACGCACACCACACACCACCAATCCTTTCGTGGTCGCCTCCGCATACGTATCCGTACCAAGAACCTTAACGGTATCGTCAATAAGTTCCAACGCTGTTGATCCACCCGAAGACGCTGTGTCTTCCAACCACAGTTCTATGTGTATCTTATCTGTGGATGCCAAAACAGGCAACGATATATCCAAAGTTATCACACCGGCAGCAATACTACACTTTACGTTCTGTTCCTCAAGTGAATAATACAACTGCGATTGTGTCTTATTGAATATAAAGTGTAACTGTGCGTTGGTAACTGCCGAATACGCTGCTGCCAAAGTTATCGTTCTTCCTCCACTTGCAGGGGTGATGTCTGCCTCCGCTACGACTGTTAGTTTACTATAATTAGCCATTTTATGTTTTTATTACAAAGATAAAACATTATTAACTACACAAAAAAAGCCCTGATTTCTCAGAGCTTTCAAAAATGGAAAACGTATTTATTTTGAGGTGGATGGTATCTCCATTTTCAAACATAGTTTTTCCACGAGGACTTCAATGGTGTCTTTCAGGGTTGTTTCAATCTCCCGATCCTTGCACATCTTCATCAACGATGGTCTGTCAAGTTCACGGAGTTCATCACCATTCTGGAACTCACTATATCCCAGATACGCCAATATTCTTCCCTTTATTTTCACGTTATCAATAGCCTCGTTTATCAACGCCATTTCCTTTTTGGCAATATCGGCTGGTTTCAGTTTCAACAGCAATTCCATGTTTTCGCCCTCACCAAGATACCATGCCGTATTCTGTTTGTTAAACACGATTGCATTACTGCCAATAGCCTCCCTTATCACCGTAGCCACACGGAGTGAACCTATACTGTCAATCAGTTTCTCAAATACAGAAACATTGACAAACCTGTCGTGCGACTTTTCCCCAGCATCAACAACACGGAACAGTTGATTGCGAACCTGATTGATACCAAGTTTATTCACGTCTTCAACACCAAATGCCGTTGCCACTGTCCGTAACAATTTAGCATTAGTCGAAACGTGTGATCCCCTGCCGTATATCCAGAATTTCAAATCCACGTCTTTAGACATATCTGCGGCTTCCCTTGAAGCATCTGCCTCCGGATCAACAACAACAATATCCCCACACCGCACCGCATCACTTTTGTTCATAAGGAACCACAGAAATTCAACATCTTTTTCAGTTAAGAGTTTTGATTCCCTCATGTATTCGTGGTGATAAGAAAACACCAGTCTCCCATCTTTATCCCGACTTGGCATCTTTGGGGTGTATCTCCAATCACCGTATTCTCCACCACGGAGTTCCATAGCATACATCCTCGGCAGTTCACGGAATCCGCTTACGTTGATTACACGTGCCCCGCCCGGATAAACGACACTCACATACCCCGGCTTATTGGGGGCGAAAAACTGGTTACGCAAATTCTCAATTTGCACACGGATTTCATTACATAGTTCTGATTTCCCCTTTTTCCAGTCTACAAATTCATTTTGATAATATAACATATTATTTAAGTTAAAAGGGGGCATGTGCCCCCTGTGTTATTTGTACAGTTGATATTGTATTTGCCCTATATCAAACACCTGCGTTGTATCAAGTGATATATCAGGATTTACATTAAACCGGAAGAACCTGTACGCTTTTGCAGACGAGTTATCGAATATAAGCGTGGTGTCCCCCGTAGTTCCTGCCCATGTTTTTGTTAGCACCGTAGTCCAAGACGCATCATCATAGAAGTATTTAGCTTCTAAGGTGACGGTGACACTCGGAGTTCCGGCAAGACTATCCAAATCCATTTTACCGTATCCTTTCAAGGCATCATACAGGTTATCAACACAGAATGTATATGTCCATGTGGAATCATCCTGGCTGACAGTCTGCGTCGCCCCACCGTTAAGTTGGAAGAACGTCTTGTTCCTGTTAATATCAAGTTTTACATCAAACAAGGCATCCACATTCTTAACAGTATAGATTGTCTGCCCCAATGAAATCAGAGCAGACAATACAAAGATCAAAGAGAATAATACCTTTCTCATTATGCACCTGTTCCGGAATCACCGGTGTTACGAACAAGAATAGTCTGTTGCATATACACCCAGATAGGCATAATTTCAGTCATAGCATAGAAACGGATTCCGTCGTATGCGTTGGTAGCCACCGGATACATATTGCTCACACCCGGAGAAGGAACGATAACCCTTCTGCGATTTTCTCCCTTACCCACGGGATAACCAATGGTTAAGTGCGGTAAACGCAAATCTTCACGAACTCCACCAACATCAAAGGTGACCTTATGTTCTCCCTGTGGGAACATGAACCCGTAGTTACCAAGACCGTAATCAGCGATACCATATTTTGCCGGGTTTGACAAAGACGACAGTTCAATGATATTGAAGTTTACGGAGTTCATAAACACCTTGTTCACGTTGAACCCAACTTCACTCACCTGATCATAGAAATTGTGACCCTGTGAATACGTGGTCAGGAAGTCACGCATTGACTTGTAAATCTGCGTATTCAAAAGACCACCAACGAAGAAATCAACATTCTTATTACCTACACCAACGGCTTCCAAAAGTGGTTTCACAGATTCAAAACTGTCTTCGTCAAATGCTGAACTCCAGGTCAATTCCTGACCCAGTAACGCCATAGTCTTAATCAGACCGGCAGCAGATGGAATAGCAACAGCGGTTCCACTGAAGTTTGAAGTTGCAGTAAGATTCGATGTATTGGTGTTTGCCTCACCTAAGAGTAAAGCGGCATCAAGTTGGCTATCCAGACGGAAGTCCATATCAACAATGGCACGGCTGAGAATACCTTTTGATCCATTCGCCATTTCCACATCCTCGTAATCCTGTTGGAATATCTGACCACCTTCAACACCGAAGGTTTCCTTCATAATACGATTACTTGTGGTTCTGGTGAAATATCCGGAAGTCATACCTTCAGGTTGTGCAGTTCCATACCCCCACGAACTGGCTCCAATCATCATGGAACATTCAGTAATAGGACTTGGAATAGTTGCGGTCACATCGTATGCCGTAGCAGTCCACACACCGGCACTGGCCTCAATAAGACGCAATGCAATAGGAGTGGTTTTGTTGGTGTATTTTGCCGGTACAATTAAGTCAAACCCTGCACGCAGATACGGTTCATCCAATACGTTCGGAGTGATAGCAACACCAGTGATAGGAGCAGAGGCATCAGCCGCAATAGCAACACGAACTGCCATTTCCGGTGCGCCTTCCTCGATAATAGTCAAAGAACGGGTGGTTACGTCTTTGGTTTGACCCGCAAGGTGAAGGAAGTTAAAAAGACCCAACAGGTCTCCGTACCTCTTAATAACCTTTCCATAGGTCTGTGGTTTACGGGCAACATCATAGATGGAAGCAATATTGTTATACTCCCAATTGCCACCAATAAGTTTTTGTGTTAAAGCCATTTTAAATCATTTTTTAATAGTTACCGAATATTCTGTCAATAACAGCATCCGGTGATGTATCTTCCGCATCATTCGTGTTATTTCCGCTACCCAACGGGGCTTTCGCACCGTATTTCTCCCGATAAATCTCTTTGTACTTTTCTTCCTTCACGGAATCAACATACTCGATAATTTTATCAAGATTGCGTTCTAACAACTTCGTGCGTACAGTAGCAGCCACTTTTTTCCCCGTTTCCTCACTGGGTTTTACACCTGCGGAAATAAGTTCTTCCAAAACCTCATCTTCCAAACCCTTCCGCATTTCCTCAGTGACAACGAAGTCCACACCTTCCGCTAATGAAAGCTTGTCAATTCCCTTAACAATTTCTCCCACCGGGGAAGACCACGTTTCTTTTAACGATGTTCTTGCACTCGAATAATCAACCTTCTCCGGTAACTTTATACCCGAGAACAACCCATTCAAACGATCTTTGGCCGCCTTAGCATCTACCTTTAGCTTGTTTACTGTTTTCTGATCCCATTCACCCGGGTCTGCATCTACTATACCGTATTTGTCTGCTAACAGTTCCTCAACACCGGCTACCCCGCCTACTATGTCTTGGTTGTTTACATACAAATCAATTTTCAACGCATCCCAATCAGAAAGGGATTTTACTTTTCCAGGACTCAACTTTTCGAGAACTTCCACGACCTCTGGTGTGAACTCCTTTGCCTTTTTAATCAAAAACTGATTCCGAATAAATTCGTCGTCATTCGCAAACCAATCTCTGGGATTAAGGTTTGTGTTAACCAAAGTTGAAAGCTCTTCGTTTTTCTTTACTACTGAACTTAATTGCAAATTCACATCGTCAAACTTACTACCCTTTGCAAGATAGTCCTTCAGTTCATATTCGTCTTTCAACACTGAACCATAGGTCTTATTAAATTCTCCGATGTCTAATTTCCAACTTGGCACACCCGGTTCCTGCTTAGGCTCCGGTGTTACTTCTGTGCCCACTTTCTCCTCTGGCTGACTGGTATCAGCAATCGGTGTTGTTTTCTCTTCTGCGAGAATGTCATTTATCAACATTGTGATTATTTTTTTACAAAGATATATGTTTTAACTTTTTCACTTAAAAACCCTCACCCCCGGAAGGTGACACCGGGGCAGTATCCTGTTTGGGTGCTGGCATACCCCCCTGCTGTGGCTGTTGCACTGGCTGTTGCTGTGGCTGTTGCTGTGGAACTATCATCCCTATTGCCTGTTGAAGTTGTACCTCACCCTTTTCGTATGCCTTTTCAATTATACTATTTATAGCCGCCTTATTCGATATGTCAATGGCTGTCCTCGTCTTTAACATTTCGGTTTCACTTTCAATCTGTGATTTCAACACTAATGACTGCTGTTGTATTTGTGCGTTCAGTTGTTGCATTGACTTTTCTTTTCGTTCTTCCTGTGCCTGTGCTTTTCTGTTCGCAAAAGCCAATAACTGAGCCACACGTTTCAATGAATGACCTTCCTGAATCATTGCCTTAAACCTCACCGAATCAGCTTCCGTTATCCCCACCTTACCATCACGACCATTCTTCAATGATAGGTTTATGGTTTCTACCAAATCACGGATTTCCTGTTCTGTGGGTCTCACACGGGTACGTATGCCATACTGAACGTCGTGTCCTTCGGCTATCTTCAACAATTCCAAGTTTGTTTCTCCAATAACACTTGCATACGCTTTCTTTGCCACCGGATACTGCCTTACCACCGCCTGTAATCTCAAACACATGGCACGTGCTGTATCCGATTTCAGTATGTTGGTCTGTTTAAGAATACCACTCAGAATATCATTCGTGGCACCCATCGCAAACTCTGTCACCGCCTTCCCCGTGTCCGGTGCTGGTGTAGAACCTAACCACACCGGGTCTATACCTGTCAGGTCTTTAATCAACCCCAGTGCCAACGACATACTATCCCGTGCCTCAATCATTATGTTTCCGGCACCTCCCGCAATGGGTTCTATTGTCCTGCTCTGTGAATATCCTAAAGTCTGTACATTCTTATCACGCCTGAACAAAATACCGGTCTGCCTCCACATCTTTATGATTTCAAGTGGAGTGAGTTTCTTATTCCCCAGATTCAGGTTTTCAATAGCACCAAGTTCAATACTGAACCCGTTTAACGACGCCATTGCCAAACCCTGTTGCATCTTCAACCACGCATTTTGAAACATATCCAGTGCTGGAATTAGACGTGGTAACAACGGTCTACCAACTACCTTAACAGCATGAATAGGTAATTCCACTTCGGATTCACCATCTCTGGGTTGAACATCCATCATGCCGTAGTCGTAAATCATATCACTATCCACAACCCACGATCCCTCCATGACCACCTTAACACTTGTAACGAGTTCTGTGTCCCGTTTACCAAGTTTCATCCTATCTTCTTTGGGGAATGTTACCTTTCTGCCGAACTTGTTTTCATGTTGGACTTCTTTTTCGTGTAATAGGTCTATCCACTTTACATGAAACACCGGGATCAGGTAGTTATCATAGAAGTTTGAATACGCATTGGAATTAATCTTATTGTCCTTATTCCAATCATCACACAGGGGATTACCGTACTTTCCATCAAATTTCTTACACATGGATTTCAGGTCTTCTTCCTTGAACCCGTGTTGCCTTAAATCACTTACCTTTTCAAAGGTCAGGTAAAAACCATAGTCGGGTTTGTTGTATCCACTTTCTTTGTTATACTGCACACCGGCATACTGCGGATCAAGATAACCACACGTGACCCTCCCCGTGGTTTTGTTGTAAATATCCCGCACTAAGGCAAACCCGTTTACAGTCAAGTCAAAGATTATCCTGTCCTGAATGTTCTCATCCCACCGTGATTCAGAAAATGCAGCCTTCAACAACATTTCCTGTGCTATGGAATAGTTTAATTTAAAACCACCCTCGGCATCATAAAGATTGAGTTCTTCCACATTCTCCGGTACGAAACCAAGTTCCTGTTGTGGTAATCCCACCATCGCCCGAAGTGCAGAAAACATATTCTGGAATTTTGAATCAACGTATGTTCCCCACTTTACTGTTTCCTTTACGTCTCCGCTATACTGATCCACGGCATCCACGGATACAATGTTCACACTTGAACCCAGTTTGCTTACAATGGCATCAATGACTTTCGGCATTGGCGACATTATATTCTGATTTATGTTTAGGTAAGCACGCCTCCTACGTTTTTTACCATCAACACTATCCACAACGATCCCCGTGGATTCTTCTTTGCCGAATAGCTGCTCCTCATACTGCGTGGAATCCTGTTTACCGTATGCGTATGATCTATAAGTGGCAACTTTACTATATAGATCACCGGAAATATAAGTCGTTCCATTCAGGTAATCAGAATAAACGGAACGCACGTAATCAAGACAATACTTTTTATCTTTTTTTTCAGTCGGTGACACTCCCTTGTCATTCCTGTCCGGTGGATTGAATTTCCCCTTTGGGTAATCCGACTTAGCAAAATCAAACATATTTTAAAGGATTTTAGACACTGTTTCTGCAAAGGTATATATTTTATCAACTTCGGGCAGAAAGTGTCACCACGGGGCTGTGGTAGCATGTAGGGGGGTTACCACACGTCTATGTAGTCTTCTTCTTCGTAATTTGTCTCCTCCGTTTTTATCAAACTCGTGTATTGGCTCTTGGCACCCATCAACGCCAACCCGTGTGCCGCCAATCGGTCATACGATCTCATCTCTTCCATACCACGAATATCCTTACATTCCTGTAAAAATGGATAAAAGTCTTCGTGCATACCCCGACCTGCAATATAGTCACGTAGTAAATTGAATAAAGTATGTTTTGAACCCTCCAAGTTGAATACACCGGGTTTCTCCTTGACTTTCCCTGTTCCTATCTCTAAATCATAAAGTAAATAACCACCAAATCCATTACGGATAAAATATTCATACGTGGTGGGTTCGTTGGTCTCTGGGTACACCATGCCCCCACACCAAATAGCAGTCATTAAAACGTCTTTGTTGAACTCATCGGTATTCCTAACACGATACCGGTATGATAAAATGAATTTATAAGTTTGCCAATCATCAATAGATTTTCCCTTATCCACGGTTTCATCATAATTTAACAACGCCGCAATACCACCATCGGAAAGACGACTGCCACTACCTGTCTTTTGTAGTTTAATATTTGCCTCCTGTTTATTTGCAAACCGGAATGGGTCAACACCGATTGTTATTATACCCGGATTCTCGGGTCGGTACATCGGCACGTATTCACCTGCAAATGTGGAATAATAATTGGCAATGATTTTTCTATTTGACGTGGACTTTGGTGGAAAACCAGATATTAACCACCTGCCATTTTCTTCATCATCTTTCCAACCCACATCACCACCATAAACATCCCTCACAAAATATAAATTTCCCCTGCGTACATTAGACCCCCTACGCAGTTCTGCCATACGCGTGTCTATGATCTGCATATCGAATCCAATATCACCGGATTCACCCAGAAAACAATCCATGTACTGCATTGGAAATAGTTTCCTTAATTCCCTATATTTTTCCAATGCGGTGATACTTCCGTCTTTCAACAGGGCATCACGTTCTCCCTGTAAATAAGCATCTGCCGTCTGGGTAAAACCTTCCTCTTTTTGATAATCTAACACCTCACCAATTACGGGCATCCCATAGCTATCAATAAATCCATCAACTTCTTCTGCTGCTGATCTGAATAAACGGAACAACCCAGAAAACGTCTGACCGCTTGATCCTATTCTTCTATAAAACTTTGATGTTTCACATAAATGACGGAAAGATGAAGAACCTGCTGCCATTTCGTCAACAGTGGATGGATGTTCTGCATAACCATGTATTAACATTCCATTTCCCTGAGACAAACAGTTCTTTATAATATCCCACCGTTTCAAAATTTCCTCAGTAATTTTCCCCTCTTCATCCAGAAGTGCAAACACAAGTTTCTTCCCATCATAAAATCCCGGTGACATAGTTGTTGCATACGATATTTTAGTGTGCAATCCATCTCCTGTGTAGTCTGTCTTAGAAATATCAAACTTAATTTCATCAGAACTCCTACCAGACACAGTATATGGTTTAAAAAATATCGGCAATGAATTATAAGAAGCAAGCATTTTGGACTTGAACTGTTCAGCAGAGTGATCTCCGTTATAGGACATAAAACCAAATCCATCTGTACCAATGGTTCTCGTCACAACCTCCTCCCCATCACTCATTCCCTCATTCGTAAATCCCCCTCGTCTGTTTTTGGGCATTATTGGGCCATAACAAAGTCTCCTACCAAGATGTTTCATCTTAAATGTACCATCTGATTCCGGAATTGCATAACCATCTTCATCAAGTTTTGCAAAAGTTTCATCGGTAGTATAACAATATTGCCTAAATAAGAACCTTTTTCTTCCAGCATCACGGTAATCCGGATAATAAATACCCTTGTCTGTATCCATTTTCCAGAAGTTCAAATACATGAAATGCCACCCGGTTATGTACGTGGGTTTTCCATTATTGAAAAACCAATACCCGTTTATCCGATGCCACCACATTCTTTTTATCCACGCAATTTCTGTGGTAAATTGGGATTTCCGGTCTTCAAGCATATTCCAAAACCTCTTTTGGATTTTGTAATACGTGACCACTTTGGTTTTATCTGAATCAAATTCATTCTGTAATGAAGTCAACGCCTCCTCCTCCAACAATACCAACCTACGTGGTATTTCCGTTCTCTTAAACCGCTGTTCCCTGTGTTGCAAACCAAAACCATCTATAAAAGAATACCCCGGAGGTTTTGGCAACCGGAGTACCATTGGGATAAGGTCTGGATCATTGTCATTTACGACAACGTATTTATCGGAATCTAAATACTCACTCGTCTTCGGGTGTTGCATTTCCTACAAATCTGATTGGTTCTATTTGATAATCCCCGTATGGATTGTCTTCTTCAAGTTTACTACCGGTTAACAACCTACTGGCGTAATCCTCCGGTCTCAACTTTAATCTGGTTTCCTCAACCCGGTAATATAACTTCTGTTTGAATAATTCTGTTTCTTCGGATAAACCAAACACCCGATCCGACAACTGATCAAGTCTGTTATTTATCAAAGACACCGACTTGATTTCGTTTACATCACCGGTTCTGCCACCCAACGCATCCAACGTGTACTTTAACAGCATTTCACTCAAGTACACAATTTCTGTCCACACCGGGTTATGAACATACGCCACGTAGTCCACAACGGCATTTACGAACTCCTCATTCTTACCCAGCAACAAACCGTCGTAACAGGATTCAAAATATGTCTTGCCGTCTTTTTCGACTGTCCTGAATCCTGATGCCTCACCTGCCTCGTACTTCTTTGCCCACAATCCGATGTCTTTCATTTCAGCAAAGGGACTACGGGGATCATAGAGTAACACAATGAACGTGTACACAGCTTTCTTCCCCGGTAACACAAAGTCCCTCTTTAATCCCGGTATCTTCGCCTCAATGTCCCTAACAAACCAGTTTGACATCGGGTTGAATGGCAGTTTGCGTAAATCAAGGTCTTTAATGTTCATTTATTTAATAATTCAGGATTTTCATAAATATTTCCGATAACCTCAGCCCATTCTTCTGGTTGTAAAATCTCGTAATCTGTTATAAAACAAATTAAGTATTTTAATTCACGCAATGCCCACCCTGCATTTTCCCAGCATACAGTAAACTTTCTTTCTTTGATAATATCACAGTCCGGGTTTCCAACAATAATATCCCCATCATAAATTTCAATTCCATTCTTGTCCTTTAATCCGGTGTATTGGCCTAAAGTATCAGTTCTTATATATTCTATTTTTTTACCATCTATACACTGAATAGAATCAATTTCATTGTCTGAATATACAGAATGTGGTAATCCAATAATCCACCTATCTGTTCCCGACATTATTGCCCTAAACTTAATTTCTCTGTTCATTTTTTGTATGTATAAGGGAACAAATAACCTACATTCGACCACCGAGAAAAACAAGAATCCACTATAAGAACCCTACCTGTTTCTGGATCAATGTCCTTAATTATTACAACAGTTTTATCACCAAGCATGTTTTTAAAATAACAACGGTCTCCAACAGATGGGTTTTTTCTCCATTTTTTAGTTTTGTAATAACGGATAGGCAACACCACAATACAATACGGAGAAGATACTACATAATAAACAAAATCTAAAAACAACCCAAACAAATTTATCAGTAATTCTATAAGTTTCATCTTATTTATTATTAGTTGATTATATTACGTTTTAATAAATAATTATTGTAGTTAACTACACATATATCACAGTTAGCGTCAAGTTTGCCAGACATGATTACACTCCATGCACTGATGTACGTTCCTCCCATCTTCCTGCCATTTATCTGATTTACATTGAGGGCAAACCAGACCGATAACACTATGTAAATTTAATTCTTTAACCTTACTCTCGTGGTAAGCATTAGCATATTCTTGTATGGTCTCCCAGTAGTGTGTTGGCACAGGGCAGTCCATATACTCATTTGTTGGAAACTTTTTTAACATAAATTGATTTACTGTCATATTCGTTCTTTTTATTCGGTTAAATAACTAAAAGTTACATCTGTTCGTTAGTGTACCACTTTCCCATTTATAATCCGCATGTTCTCCACCTGAAACAACTCACCATCGGTCTCCACAATCGCAAACCCATGATTCCACTTATTATACGGATCATAGTCAGCATACAGATTACATAAACACCCGGTTGACCAACATGTAACAACCTTTTTATCCAAGTTTGGTTCAGTGTGTGAAGATGTCCTGTGAAAATGTCCAATCAGAGCAGACTTATGAGTATAAAGATACAACGATCTTGACGGGTTAACACCACCAGACCTCATACCAAGTTCGTGACCATGCAAAATAGGAAGACTTCCTGCCTTTATGATTCTTTTGTCCTTAACACAATCTATACCAAGTTCTGGTAATCCCAATAGGTCTTCCACGTGGAACAAATCGGTCTGAAACAACAACGGTGCATTTTGCATCATGTAGATTTCCACACGGTCGTCATGGTTACCTATCTTGTACACAATTTTTGCCTCTGGAAGTTCTGACATCAACCATTGTAAAAATTGTTTAGTGTAACCAATCTCAGCTTTCCAATCTACCCTTCGTGGGTCTTTAAGGAACTTGCTTCCAGCATACCCATCCATTATGTCACCGTTCAAAACAACAGTGTTTACTCCAACATAATTTCCGTAATTAACAGCAAGACTTATCGCATTGTTATCATGAAACGGAGCGTGAACATCAGATAACACCAGAATTTTGTTATTCACAACGGGAAGAACATATGGCGAATAATCACGACTTTCCTCCGGTGGCAACAATGGAACATTTACGGAATTGTGCCTACTTCTTTCACCATCCGAACCCATATACCACCGTACTCGTTTCCTTGCGTTCTCCAAGCTAATAAACAAATCCGGCCTGTCTTTAAAAAGTTCCTTCGCAATTTTCTTCTTTGAAAGTGTAGTATATTTCTGAATGTACTCTAAAACAACTTCTCTCATATTTTATAGTTTATCCACCGCCTCTGAACATAACCCAAACCCTTCTCAAAGGTACAATATCTTTCGTCTTCAAGTTTTGTCCATAGATTCATGCGGAAATTAACAACGTCGCCAACATTTACATCAACGGCATCTTTCGCCTTTCTGTTTACATACCGTGAGTTCATCTTACCCACATATTTAACCACACCTTTTTTAAGGTTCTGTTTCTCCGTGTTGTCGGGAACAATGATATACTTGCTTTTCTCCTTTTCACGGTATTCCCCAACCAGAACATACCCGTTTAGCGGAATAATACGTTCCCCACGACCACGTTTTACAAATATGATTTCCTGAAAGTCCACAAGAAAATAACGAACCCCGTCAACAATTATAACGGGGCAGTTAAAGGATTCCACAAGTCCAAAATAGACCACATCACCAACCAAAAGGGTTTGTTCATCATATGGGAACTTCCAGTCCATACCGTGTCCGTGATCACGCTTATTGAACAACCTGTCTGGTTTTACACATACCACTCCGGTTCTCACAGCATGGCCAGATTCATCCCACAAAGAATCCCCACGGATAATACCACTTTTGTACTCATCTGGAATAAGGTCTATTCTGACAAGCACTTTGTTGTTTAGGGTTTTCGAAGGAACACGGTCTGACGTTACGATTGATCTGTCTTTGTCGCCTATCATCTGTACACGAATAAAACATTTGCATACCGGACAATATCTTTCCCATCCAACTCCGTACACCCGACACTGTCGTAAATAACTTCGTCACCAACAAAGAACTCCGGGGTTTCCACTTCTCCGGTTGAAATAACCTTACCCTTTTTCATGGATACCTTTTTGTTCGGTATGAATATCAAACCAACTTTCTCCAAGAATGGTTCAATAAGTATGTTGTTCCCTAATATCATACGATTTCACCACATTTGTCACACACAAACCAGCCGATTGATTTATCCAGGTGTACATTTTTGCAACTACAAAATTCAGTTTCAGCACCTTCCAACCACTCCTTAAAACTGGCATCGGTATTCCTTCCTTCGTAAAATGCTACCTTCATGGCTTTCTTCATCGCCTTTAACGCAAGGAACCGTGGAATGTACACAACATTGTCCTCGATTCTGGTGCTGTCACCATCTAAAAAAGGATTACGGAAACCAACACCGTCCATTTCTTTATACCTGTAAAAACCTAAGGAAGTATCCCGGTAAACAACACCATCCAATATTTCACACCTGTTCACAGTTCGTTTTGGTTCTTCTTCTGCATCTGTAAGCGGGCAAAATACCGATATATCAGCCCCACCATAACGCTTGATTGTGCAAAGATTTATAAGGCATCTACCATCAAGATCATCGTCTTCCATATCGGAAAAAGGACACTCTTTACAACTTTTTATTTTAACATCATTAAACTTTTTCATATCATTTTTAATTCAAAGGTTTCTACAATTAAAATATACACTATGCAACTTTTATTTTACTTTCAAATAAATTTGAATTTAACGCAATGTTATGGTATTCATAACTTATTTTAATATCATCTAACATTGATTTATGTTTTTCAACCGTATCAAGTAATTTGCCTGTTTTTTTATTAACAAACATTTTTTGATCAATATTATAAAACATAAATGTATGAAGTTTTCTGTGATCTTTAGGTGAAACAATGAAAACATCATAGAGAAGATTATAATTCCAATGATGAATTTGTACCCCATCATCCAAACACATTTTTTTTCTTATAGTATGACTTGCTGTTTTATACCTTGATAGAGGGATGTTCCTTTTAGCAACTAATTCGTTATGTTTATTTTTATAATTAAGTCTATGATACCTTTCTCTTGAACGAAATCTTTCAGATTCAACCCACTCTGAATCCCTTGATTTTTCACACACATAAACATAAGAATCATTTTTAGTACATGACTTACACTTATTAAGATGTCCGTCTGCCATTTGAGGATGAACGTAAAATTCATCAAGCGGTTTAATACATCCACATTTAAAACACTTCTTTTCCATCATATAAGAGTTAAGTCGAATGTTTCAATAAGTTTACCATACATGGTATTGTTTTTAAATAAAACATCAATTTCCGGAGGTATTAAAAAGGAAGTGAATCGTCTACCTCCGGTGTCTGAAAATTTTCAACAGGGGGATTTGACTTTGGTTCTGCCAAGAAACTACCCTGTTCCTGCCGGTACGTCTCCACCCGGAAACACTTTACATCGGTGTAATACCTTCCATTGTACTCCCGCGATTCCACATCAACGGTACACGCCAGGTCTGTGCCGATCTTCGTGTCACCGATGAACTCAATCACCGTGGCATCAAAAGACATCACCAGGACACTACTGGGATACTTGCCCATTTTGTCAATCAGGAACTCTACTTTGTTCCACTGCTTTCCACCTTTACCGACGCCTGTTGCGACGTCAAATTTCTTTGCTAACTTTCCCTTAATTTCCATTTTTTAGTTATTTGTTATATATACCGTGTGGTATGATTTAAACTCTGAAATGTGTTTACGGAAATCACTCACCGTGGCGTGCCTCAAATACGATTCTATGGTTTCTGAATCACATCCCAACAACTCCTCAATGGTTGATTTTTCAACTTTGCCGTATTTGTATTCGTCAATAGCATCCGCAATGGCCGACGTGACCTTCTCCACCGGAATGACACCGGATTCTGTCAGTCTCATTAATTCGTAAATTTTGTTTATGCAGGTAACGATGTCCATTTTTTTTTACAAAGGTAATACATTATGTGCAATTTTGCAACATGTTATAAAACACATTAATTCAGATATTCTATTTAAACCAAAAAGGGTTTTTCCCCTGATATCCCTTCTGGGCGGCAGGTGGTCTGTTAGTTTAGGAAGTACAGTACCAACAGCAGTACAGCGTTTTTAGCTTAATCGCCCCTGTACGACATTTACCGGATGCAACAACTCGTAAATCATCAGCACCAAAGCAGAAACCCTAAACCACTTTGGATTTTTATTTGCATACCCCTCCCGATAAACGGCTAAAAGTGTCACCAATCTTTTTGTTGTCTGCACACAACGGGATAAGACCTCAAACATAACCCTATGTAATGAGAAACCCCGGAAGACATTTGCCAACCGGGGGAGATATATGAATAATGGTATTAAAGCAACTCTTTGCTCTAATGTTTTTAATTCAATTTGTAACCTATATACCATTACTCTTTTTTCTCAGTACAAAGATATAACATTTTATCGAAATAAAAAATACTTATACAATTTTTTTTACTAAAAAAAACAACGCCATATTGGTCAATACCGACAATGGCGTTGTTAAATGAATATAAAGTAATCTCCTGCAAAGGTATGTAAAAATATCCTAAATAAAAAATTATATTACATGTTTTAAAACATACGCAAAAATTTGCACACACGGATAAAATACACGAACTTTGCAGAAAAAAAACTATGACAGGAGTAGAACTTATTGCCAAAGAAAGACAGGAACAAATCGAAAAACACGGAAGAACTGTTGAATATGATGTTTTCATAAACAAATCTATGCAATTATCGGAAGCAGCCGCATCCCTTATTCATCCAGACATATCAACACCAAGAAAGAGATTTAGTGTAATGCCTACAAACTGGGATGATGGTTTATCCTTAAGAATGTGTAAAAAACAATATTTAGAAAGATTGGTTATTTCCGGTGCTTTGATTGCTGCTGAAATTGACAGAGTGTTATATTTAAGTGAAAAACAATAATGGAAATAAAATTACAAAGTCCAAAGATTTCGATGCACCTGACCCGGGATATGGCATTTATTGAAATAATAGATTCACAATCGAGTACTACATTTGTCAAAGTGAAGTTAGACCCGAACTATTTTTTATCAATGTTATCTGGATTGTCTTATACGGAATGTGAGGCTACCGTGTATGATCTTGATAGAATTGGTAAAACCATGCAACATAAAGTGTTTGAATTTGAAATAAAACGAACAGATAAACAAAGTGATTTGGAACTTGATTGCGTGGAGTTTCTTTTTGAAAATGGCATGTACGAGTGGCTTCCGGATCATTACTATAACAGCCAGAATACATTTTTTGAAAAGGATGGTAGAAAATATGCACGTACAACCATAAGAAGGTGGGTGTGAGCAAACACGACAAAAGTTACAGTTCATTGGAAATCGATGTGGAGGAACTGGAATACCAGATGAATGAGGTAGGCATGTATTCCGTCATACAGGGGATTTGTGACTTCAACCTGTTCTGGGTGGCAACACTCCCGATGGTGTGTAGACATTGTGTCATTGATTTTCTCTTTGAACATGTCAATAAGTTCAAACGTAAATTAACACTTAGGGAGTTTTTCGTTGTGGACTTCATCATATCGAACTTTCACCCGGTGGACTTCGATGAATTTTCTGGTATGTATAAGCGGTGCAAACAGGATGTGTTTTACTATAAATCAAAAATAAATGGAAAAAGTAAAAGTTTTAGTTCCTGAGTTCTTCATCCGGTCAAGGACGGTTAGGGGAGAAAGTAGTAAACAAACCTTTGTGGTTGTAAGGACAGAAGACAATGATGCCGCCTTGTTAATCAGAAAACTGGTGTTATCTGGTGATATCAATCGTTTCGCTGACTACAAAATTCTTAAACAGTTTAAAAACCAGTATTTGTTTGAACTGGTGTTTTCCATAAAGATAAAAACACTGGAAAAAGTTGTTTCACACATAAACGAATACAAATAATGTTAAAACACGGCTCTCTTTTTACCGGTATCGGAGGTTTTGATCTTGCCGCAGAATGGGCAGGATGGAATAACTCATTTTATTGCGAAAATAACCCGTTTTGTCAGAAGGTTTTAAAATATTACTGGTCGGAAGCGGAGAGTTTTGAAGACATAACAAAATCAGATTTTAGCAAATATGAAGGAAGAATTGATGTTATTTCCGGTGGATTTCCCTGCCAGCCTTTTAGTCTTGCCGGGAAGCGAAAAGGCACAGAAGATAACCGCCACCTCTGGCCGGAAATGCTTAGAGTTATTAAACAGGTTAAACCGCCATGGGTTGTGGGTGAAAATGTTTACGGGCTTATTAATTGGTCAGAAGGGTTGGTATTCAACCAGATCATATCTGACCTGGAAGACGCAGGGTATGAAGTACAACCATATCTTATTCCGGCTTGTGCCGTCAACGCCCCACACAGAAGGGACAGACTTTGGATTGTTGCCCACAGTACAGGCATGGGACGGGAACCGAGGGCCACTATCAAAGAACAGATACCAGAAGAAGTTGGGGGGGCCGAATTTAATATCAGAAATAAAACACAGGATGCTTCCGACACCAAATCAACGGGACTGGAAGGGGGAATCAGGTTATCAGAATCAATTCGATTTAAACAGGGAGATAAAGAAAATGCTTCCAACTCCAACAAATTCAATGGTAACTTATCAGGATTTCGAGCAGGCGAAATATCACAGTTCAAAACGTCCGGAGTACTCAAATATAATATTGCCAACGCCAATGCAACCATGGAACGGAGGAACGAACGGAAAAGCAAAAGCGAAGCAAATATATGGGAGCAATTCCCAACTGAATCCCCGCTTTGTAGCCGAAATGATGGGCTTCCCTCCAAACTGGCTGGAATTACCTTTTCAAAACACAGAAACGAATCAATTAAATCCTACGGGAACGCCATAGTTCCGCAAGTCGCATATCAGATTTTTAAAGCAATTAACGAATATGAAAACATTTATAATAACATTCAGAACTGGAGCCTGTGAACGGAAGATGAGGATTAAAAATTGTGAAACTGAATTACACGCCGGGTACAAACTAATATCCTACATAACACGGAAGGAGGGTATAAGGCCAACGTTGATTTCGTGTAAGGAAGATTCCGGTATGGGATCGTTTGGTGACATTTTTAAAGACATATTCAAATGAAAAACATTAAATTATCTAAACCATCAACCTTCAATTCCATTCTAAGAGAATACGGACAAAGTTGGTTGGAGCAAAACAAAGAATTTGAGGATCTTGAAATAGAGATACAAACAGGTGAATCTATCCTCAAAGACCCGGTGTGTAAAAAAATATTAAACGCCAGAAAAAAAGTACTAAACAATTGCCTTGTTAAATTCTGTTGCTTTGATTTACTTGGAATGGAAACAGAGAAACGGGAGTATTCTGTTTTTGTAAAAAAGGTAATGGATAATTTGGCGTTTATTCTAAAGGAAAGAATTAAATGCATACGATTACAAAACGCATTCGAATGAACATTTTTGAACTCATCGGCTCCGTAAACAAACTCGTTGAAATCAATGAACGGTGTCACCGGTGTATCATGCGGAACCGGGAGACAGATGAAGACGACGACATGGAAAGCATGAGGTTGGCAAATGAGATTCTCCGCTGTGTACCAGGTGAATTGAAAGATGAACTCCGGTGTGAGTTATTCACGATCCGGGATGGTAAAAAGGCACATGAACTAGTGAAAAAACTGATTAAAATATTAAAATGAATCAGTCACCCTTTTTCAACAACAACCTTTTGTCAATGCGAATGTTTCCAAGACGAAGATATAAAATGTCAATGACCTCAGCCTTGAATCCAGCATCCATTGGTATCTTGTCAATGTCTTTTTCGATGGCATCAATGTATTCCACAAATGCTTTCATTGTGATAACACCGTCGTCATGGTCGAGATAATAACCGGCACTCTGTTTCTCCCTGAAGGACTTTGTAGCACGCAAAACACTACGAAAGGTTGTCCAGCACCTTTCTATGGCAAAAGTGGCTCTACGGTCACCGTATGCCCTCACAAGGGCGATGGATGTGTCTTCGTCGGTGGACTTAATCTGATTAATGAGTTCTTTCATCGTTTTCTTACAAAGTTAATATGTTATACAACATATTTTGTCATAATATTTCAAAATGTATGCAAAATTTGGAAATATTAGTGTAACTTTGCAATGCCGGGGTGGAGCAGTTGGTAGCTTATGAGGCCCATAACCTCATGGTCGGTGGTTCGAGTCCATCCCCCGGAACTAACGCATACTGGGAACGGGTCGGTGAAGTTTAGTAACCGATACCTCCGTATGCAAAACGATAATCTAAAACAACAAAAATGGAACATTTAACACATGGGTTACAAGGTTTGAGATCATATGATGGAAATGAAACAAAAACACATCCTATAAATGAAAATTCAACCACAATTATTACTAAAAAAGGTGGTATTTATACGGAAACGTGGGGTACATACGAATTGTGTGATAAATGTGGTGGATTTGTTCGACAAATTAGTGGGTACAGGTATTTAACCGTAAAAGATTGCACCTGTTCTAGTGATAATACAGTAGATATTAGATCACGTATTATCCCATTATTAGACGAATGGAATAAAACATGGTTGAAATTAGATGTAATAAAAGATGAAATAATTAGAATATCTGGTCTAAAAATACAATAGAGATGGAAGATTCAACACAGGGTTTTCGTCGGGGTACAATAAGGGGGATAACAATATCACATGTTAATCACGGTTCAACTCCTCATGTTTGTCCGGTTTGTGGTGGTAGGGGATTAGTACCGAATGGATTTTACAATATACAGGGGTTATATTCTTCGTCAAGTGCAATACATGAACAGTGTCGTACATGCAAAGGAACCGGTGTAATATGGGGCTGATAAAATATCACAAAACATATTCTGGTTATTCTACAAACACGTATTTGTACGTTTGTGGAGTTGATGTTCTGGTTATTTGTAAGACGGGAACTAAGTTGATAAGGTTCTTCATAAAATCAATTAACGCAGGAACCGTCTTCATTACGAAATCTGTTATTGACCCGGATAAACCCGGTGTTAAAATTAGAAACTGGTATATTGGAATAATATGAAAAACAATGACATTCCCCGTGTGGAAAAGACAAATGAACAGAAGCAAAACGAACTCCATGCAAAGTACGATAATGCGTATAAAAACGTGTTGAACACAAAGAAAGCTGAAAAGAAAAAGAAATGACAGATATGGGAAATACAGAAACAGCAAACGGTGTTAATGATTTCGACACCGAATCGTATGACGACGAATATTATGATGGTCAACCCTGTGAATGTTGTCCAAAATGTGGTAGGGAATACGATGATATTGATTGAAATTATCAGTCCTGTTCGAAATGTGGGTGGGATGCTGAAAAAGAAAGTTTCAACAATAAACTAATCCGAGAACCCACGGAAGATGATTTTATGAATGGAGACGCAGATTTCTTAACCGGTGATTGGTTTTAAAAGAAATGAAAACAGACTTGCATATTGGGCAATCCATTTGGTATTTTTTGTGAGTAATTATCTATGTACGTTGTATGACAAAACGTGCGTAAACAATCATAACTGCATATAATGAATGATAAAACATACAAAAAAATGACAGAACGTGATTTTGATTTGATATGGGAAGCCCGTGCTATTGCAGACACCTGCAAAATATATGAACTTCTCCAACAAGCAGAATCAACCGAGTGTCAACACAAACTCAGTGCGATGTTGGCTTTTTTAATACGACAAAAAGAAAACGAAGTATAAACCAGTCGGTTATGCCGACACAATAAATTAAATTATGAGTGAATTTGAAGATTGTAAGCAATGTGCAAAACCAGTGTCTAAAGGTGAAAAATCGTGTCAAAGAGAGTCTGAGTTTGAAAGTTTAATCCATTCGTTCCGAAATGAATCGGGAAACATAAGACTTGTTTCTCTTGAAATTAGAAACAAAGTTGAACTGTTTAAAACAGGTGCACCGGAAGAAGTTATAAATAAATACTGTGAATCAGATGCTCCCGGTGTATTGCAGTCTCTTTACAACATCTTACAGGATATGTCAAATACCTACATTATCCTTCAAGACACCAATGCCAAATTGCGTGAACTCGTTGGGTAAAATCACATTATCAGATGATATTTTGATTTATCACCTATTTGAATGATAACTTAAAACAATTAAATTATGAAATGGAAAGACTTAAAACAATTTTGTGATTCCCTTGGTGAAGACCAATTAGAAAAGAACGTAATCCTTTGGCGGGAAGATGATGCAATTAATCGTATTGGAACATGTCTGTTAGAAGAAGACCACTACATTGGAAAGGGAGAAGAAGGTTGCTATCCCGAAAGTGAAGCAAGTAAACCACTTAGAAAACTTAAAAAAGTTTACTCAAAAGGTGATGCAATTTTGTATGAATATTTTTAACAACATCTATGGAAGAAGGATTACGATATAACGAAGGTAAGACCAGATACGATCTTCTGCCTCCTTTTGCAGTTGACCAGTGTGCCCGTGTGTTTACCTTCGGTGCCACAAAGTACGCCGAACGTAACTGGGAGAAGGGCATGAAGTGGAGCAACGTGTTGGCGTCTCTTAAACGCCACATTGCCGCCATTGAACGTGGTGAAGACTACGATAGTGAAACCGGTTTGCTCCATGCCGCACACGCCATGTGTAATACTGCGTTCCTAACGGAGTACTACAAAATATACCCCCAGGGTGACGATAGGCCACATACTTATCTCCACAGGCCAAAGATAGGTCTTGACATTGATGAAATCTTGTCGGACTGGGTGAGGGCGTGGACTGATCACTTTGATATGCCTATACCAGACTCGTGGAACTTCGACCGTGAAATAAAGGCCAAGTTCGACCAGATGAAAGATAATAAGGAATTCTGGTTATCCATACCCATAAAAACCCAACCTAAAGACATTCCTTTTGAACCACACTGTTATATTACATCTCGATCAATACCTGTTGATTGGACGATAGAGTGGCTTGATCTTAACGGGTTCCCCACGGCTCCGGTGTACTCCGTGAAGTTCGGTGAAAGTAAGATTGACGTTGCTAAGTCAAGCGGTATTGACATCTTCGTTGACGACTGCTTTCAGAACTTCGTGGAACTCAACAATGCCGGTGTGTGCTGTTTCCTGTTTGACGCACCCCACAACCAGCGTTACGCTGTTGGTTTTAAAAGAATACATTCACTTAGGGAAATTTTATGAAAACATTGATAAAAAGATTATATAGTGTTTTTTTAATGCCTTATTTGGAAAGAGACAGGTACTTTGAAGAACTTGTTAATGAAACAGAAATAGAGTGTAGTTTTATAGCAAGAAAAATATTACTTGACAAAAACAAAGGAAAATGTGTAAAATCATAGCCTGGTGGAGTGCTGGTATTACTTCCTCTGTGGCTTGTAAGATTGCATTGGAATTGTACCAAAATGTTGAGCTTTATTATATTTATATTGACACAGCACACGAAGATAATGCAAGGTTTAAAGCAGATTGCGAACGCTGGTATGGTTGCGAAATTAAAACTTTAAAAAGTAAAGAATTTAACAACCAATTTGATGTAATTGAAAAAACAGGAGCCGTAAATACTCCGACAGGTGCGCCGTGTACCTTGCATTTAAAGAAAAAAGTTCGTTTTGACTTTGAAAGGTTAAACGAATTGAGCCTTTTTAATACCCAAACTATCACGGGTCAGGTTTGGGGTTACGAATATGAACCAAAGGAAATAAACCGTGCAATTAGGCACTTACAACAATATCCAGATACAAAACCATTGTTCCCATTAATTGAAAGGGGATTGACAAAAGAAATGTGTGCTGGCTTATTATTAAAAAATGGTATTGAATTGCCTGAAATGTACAAACTTGGCTACTCGAATAATAATTGCATTGGATGCGTGAAAGGAGGCAAAGGATATTGGAACAAGATTAAAACCGATTTTCCACCTATTTTTAAGCGTATGGCGGATTTAGAACGCAGGGTAGGATATTCATGTATCAATGGTTTATTCCTAGATGAACTCACGCCAGAAATGGGTAGGGCAAAGCATGAAATAATGCCAAACTGCGGAAATATCTGTGAGGTTGAATTTGCAGATATTCCAGATAAAAACTTGCAGGAAATATTGTCAGGTCGTAAAAGTATTTACGAAATTGCTTAGTATAAGAAGATACATTCGCTAAAGGAACTCGTATGAAGAAAGACAGTAAATTAAGTATTGGTTTATTTCAGGAAATACCACTTTATCCCACGCTTTTTAAGGTTGATGTCTGGGTGTGCAATGACCTTGATAACCTCAGTGTTTACTTTCACAACCGCTACGGTAGAAGTGTTGAATATTACAAAGAGGAACTTACACCTAATCAAGTGTCAAGTATTGAAACAGGTGACCTGTGTGAGTTGAAGAACGAAACCCGCATCGTAATGAACGTGTATTCCTTTAATCTTTCCATAATGGTACACGAACTGAACCACGTTGTTTATCATTTGTCAAAACACTGCGGATTGGAAACAAACTATGAAAGTCAGGAGTGGGTGAGTTATATGTTGGAATACCTTGTTGTGAGATGCAGTGATCGTGCCAACTTTAAACCGTGTGTGATATGAACCCCAAAGTAAACATCGAACAATTCTTTGTGAAAGACAACACCTGTCGTGGTGATGGCAAAATATGGGAATCCGGAACCTTATTTGCTGCCGTAAAAAACTTACCAGTTTTCGATCTTCAGTTGGCTGCGTTGAACCTCGATATTCCATTTTCCAGTTCAAGTACGTTGTCTCTTTTTCTATATCAGGCACAACGAGTAAAAGATGCAGACCTGTCTTATCCTATTATTCAGGCTCCGGATGGTTGGATAATGGATGGTCTTCACCGTGTTGCCAAAGCCATTTTAGAAGGTCACACCACCATTAAGGCAGTACGGTTGCCCGTGTTGCCCGATCCCGATAGAATCGAAAAAGAATGAATGTTGACAAATTAGAATCAGTACTCACCGAAATCGGGTGTAAGTATGAAAAAATAAACGAACATAGACGTTTCCCCCTAATAGAATACGATGCGTATTTAAAACTTAAAAGCGGATTTGGTAATCCTCTATATTGTAAGTTTTATTTTCTAAAAGGTAGGTTCACCGGATACGGGTGTTGGGAAGACTGATCCCCGTGTATTTAAACTAAAAACAAGTAAATATGAGTAAGATTATTTTAAAAAAGGATTTAATAATTCCGGCAGGAACAGTTTTTGAAAACTGCGACGGATTAACAACCCGGTTTGGTTCTGATAACTTTGAGGCATTTCAAGGAACCGGTAAAGATGGTGTAATTACCATTTATATTGATAAGGAAACTAATTCAGATAATCCCAATCAGTTTGAATTTGTTCCTTGATAAAACCAGTGTGTTAAAATAGTAAAGCCACAACATGAAAAAATAGTATGTATACAATAAGCGAAATTCAATCCCGGCGTGATGTTAAATACATAAACATCCCCAATATATGTTTTTCCATAACAAGTAAAGATGATTCGAGAGAAGAATCGTTTAGCATACAACGTAAAATATATGGCTTTGACGATTCCGAAACATGGAGTCTTACAGATACTTTATGTAACTTCATCTTACCCAGATTAAAACGATTCAGGGAAATTAATAACGGTTTCCCGTATGGTCTTACATTCTCGTCCTGGTGTGATATAATTGATAAAATTATTCTTTCCCTTGAGCTAATATCAAGAGACAGCGGTTCTCAAGTGTGGAACAAAGAAGAACAATCACAGATCACAGAAGGTCTTGATTTGTTTCGTGAATACTTCTTGTCTTTGTGGTGGTGAAAAAGTAGTCGCTAATTGCAGCATGGGTGGTAAAAAAGTGGTCGGAGTGTGGGTAGTAAAAAACTGGTCGCTAAGGGGAGTTGGTAAAAAAGTAGTCGCTAAGGGGACACTGGTTAACATTATCGACCGGCACCGCCCCCGGGCGACTTCCGAAACCGCGACACCGGCACATCGAATTTCAAACTTAAACAACCAGTACAAAATAAAAGCGGATCATTCATCCAGGCACCTGGACACACAATAAAGCGACACACAGAAGACGCAACTCAATCAACAACGCAAAGGGGAAATCATTGTAATTAATCCATTCCCCGGATAGGAGAAAGCCCCACAACGTCACCGCAGACCTTACAATCAACGATCGTACTAAAGTGACACAAATACCCACTTCGTACGTTAAAGTCGTCATACAGCCCCACAGTGCCCCCAGAATGGCGATATGTTTGACAGCATAAACACGTAAAATAGTTATTGAATTGTTTGCACGTGTGAAAACTTGTTTGTTAATTTGATTCATAATTTAAAAACTTATACAAATGAAATGTACTGCTTACGGTTGCAAACATGAAGCAACGAGAGAAATAAAAACATTATGGGGAAAAAAAGAGGTGATTGGATTCTGTGAAAAACACACCCCTAATTTTCTTACTGATCTTAAAATCGGTGAAATATCACAGCCGTCAACGGTGTGTGGAATTACGCAAAGTTGGTATCAAAGAGTTAAATAATCATTAAAATTTACTGATATGAAAAATTTAAGTAAACTATCAAAAAAAGCAACGGAGTTCTGCGAACTGTCAGGGTTCGACGTTGACGCCGTGAAGTCGCATATGAGATACGGTTGTTTTAATATTCAGAAATGCGAAACGAAAAAAGAGATGAAGGACGCCGGTGTTGATTTTTCTTATCCCTATGTAATCTGGAATCCTTACAGTTTATCTTTAACCGATTAAAATAAAACAAGATGGAAACTTTTGAATTTAATGGATTGTATTTTTATGAAGGAACGTCAGAAGGCGTAATGAAAGTTATCTGCAACAATTTACACGGGGATCGTCTCCGTATCTGGTTTGGTGACAAAGTTACCGGTAAAAGCTGGGACGAGGAGAACGATGTTTGCGGTTACATTGGAAGAACGACAGGAAATAAACCTATATCCATCCTGTTAAATAATCAACAGAGTTCCGGGGGAGGTGCGATTTTAACGAATTGTATTGTTAAGATTGTAAACACGAAGACGAAACGGGTTTTATATCAGCATCCCAACTTTTCACAGTCTTTGTTTACCGCCGTTGGTTGTTCTGTATTACAAGACGGAGACACATTTGCACCCAACTGTAAAAGCGAAGTTTCAGCTCAAAGATTAGCCGACTTTATGAACGGTAAAAGAATGTCAAAATAACACAAAACAAACAACAATTTAAACGAGCCGGGTAATACCGGCTTTTTTATTGCCAAAATATCAAATTGCAATCGTTTTATACTATTTTGGTTACATGTCGTTATCTCCGCTCGGGAGGCAAATATCAAATTGATACTTTTACCCCAGTATTTTGTTACATATTGGCAGTTGGGCATTGCGTTACTTTGATGGATTTGTTAGAGCGGATAAATGTATGTCTTCAGGGTGAAAGTGGCCGTAAAGGGCTGTGAATAGGCTTAAATCGGCTAATTTACGTTGTCTCTTTGGTGCTCAAAAAGGTGTTTATGGCTTTTGACCCCCTGGTTTTATGTCTGCAAACTGAATGAACAAACTTTGTTCATAACTGTTAGTTTGTTGTTAGTTCGTTTTCATTGTGAGTTGAATAATTATCTCATTGTGAACTATTAATTGAATTCTTTCCAATGTTTAGTTCATATATTAATCACTATCAAAAAGTTATCGGAGTAAACACGGTATGCAACCCTGTTTGAGTTCATCCGACGCCCCCACCCCCTATCCTATCTGGTCTGTTTATAGTTATAAAAGGGGATGTTTAGGGAAAAATACACACGGTGCACACTTCGCCACCTGGATAACCTCGTCAAACTTTCGAATATTTCAACAATTTTGTTTTGAGAAATGTAGCTACTATAAATATAGTAGTTCAGCATTAGATATTAAGTAAGTAAGTAATATAATAATATATTTAAAATATAATATAAATAAATATAATATATATATATAAACACTGTATTTATTTCTTTTCTTTATGTCACTTTCTTTTCTTTGCACATGTTTTATAACACAAAAAATAATCACCAAAATATTTGCACGTTAAAAAAATTATTCATTACTTTGATTCATAATTTTAAAAACTATACAAATGACACGATTTAGAATTGCAGAAAGTGATATCGTTAAAGCAACGGCGTCTGGTAATAGGAGGTTAATAGCCTCCTTGTATGATTCGGGTTTCACAACTATACAGGGCGTAATTTCGTCTCTTAATCGTAAAATTCCGTATTACGGAGGAAACCGGATAGAATATAACATTACCATTCCGGAAAAAATGAAGTCAATATATGTTACACGGAAGGTCAATTAATTTAAAATAATTACTAAAATTTACGATCATGGAAAGAACTAAAACACAAATAAAAGCCCGGAAATCTTTTGATTACCAATGTAACAAGGCTTCAAAGTGCAGACATGAAAGATTTAAAGAATCCTGTTTTATTTGCCCGTTTGAAAAAACGTGTGAAATCCAAAAAGCGATTGAAACGGCAAGGAGTAAAATGTATTAATTTTTAAAATTTGATATTATGAAAACCTTAAAACAAGTATTAAAAGAAAATTCTGATTACAGAGCATTAATTAATGCTGTAATATCCCGGATCGGGATAGAAAGCGTATCGGATGTAAACAATTTCGGTATTAATGGCGGTTTTTCTGGGTTTATTTACTACTCAGAAACCCATGAATTCGCGATGAAATACCGGAAATACATTATTCCCATGTTGGAAGAAATGGCGGATCAGTTGGGAGAAGATGTTATTGAAATGGTGTCCTGTTTTGGTGTATTTCGTAATTCACCAATAGACAAAGAAGATAAAAGGGACCTATACCGTTATCTGGGCGGGTCTAAATGTGATCAGTCGCAGATAACGAATGTTATGGCCTGGTTTGCCGCTGAAGAGGTTTGCAGAATGTTTGAAGAATAGGCTTAATCTGTCAAAGCGGTGTTTCCGGGGATCGCACCCGGAAAGCCACAAGGTTTAATTTTAAAAATTTACTACAATGAAAAATGAATTTAAGGAAATTGAGGGATATGTTTGTGCAACTTGCGGACAGGAATACAAACACATACCGAATATCTGTGATTGTGGGCAAATTTCCTGTTTAGGAAATTTTAAACCCGTTTATGTTGTTCCCTTAGATGATCGTGGGTGGGAGTGTATTAATATCAATCTATTTGATTATCCCGCATATGCCATCAAAAATGCAACAAGGGGAACATACAGTGAAGAATATGGAGATCCTAATCTTAAAAAAATATGGGTTTCATCCGATTTTAATGGTGTTATTTTGGTAAAACACAGAAATGATCTTAGCCAATGGATCAAAGTGTTTTAATCTTGTATAAAATAAAAGAATATAATATATACCCGTTATTTTACACCTGACAGCGTTTTTAAGACACTTTTACCCAAAGTGGGTAATTTATATCATTCACCGGTGAAAGTGTCCGTAGAACGCCCACAGGGGCAAAATTGAGGAGATGAATTGATAACTTTAAAAAATATAATCAATGAATAAATTTGTTAATTTCTTAATAGGACAAACTATCAATTTTATTGATGAGGAAAACAAGATGAACGAAGAGTTTAAGAAGAGGGCGGAATCATCCCGCGTAAAATATTGGGATGCTTGCAAATATCCCAGGAAGAAGAAAAAGCAAATAAGAAAGGAAGCATTATTAGATTATAGTTTTTATATGGCTATGTCTAAACCCGTATTGGGTAATTTTTAAATAATTTATACAATGAAAAAACCACTATTTATTTTAACATTCATCTTTGCAGGGGCGACCCTGTATGTAACTACGCTTTTCGTTCACATTACCACAGCCGAAGCATTAACGGCGGTAGTTGGGTACGCAATTCTGTGGGCGATGTTTTTTAAGATTGTGTCCTTTGTGGCACAGGAATACAAACCGGAAAGAAACGAACGTACATTCCCCAGACCGGGAGTGTGGAATAAAGAACTTGAATGACAGAAAGAATCCTGGCCAACCTCCTATTAGATAGGAAGGGGGCAAATTTGGCAGTTACCTGTAATTGCAGGATGATACAGAACTTCACACCGGGGGATTGCGTTGTGGTGTCCTCGCTGGTGTTCCCTTGCCTTACCCGTGTTGAACCCGCAAGGGTACTGAGTTGGGTACGTGAAAACTTACCACAGATAAAACCCGGTGGTTACTTCCTTATCAATAAAAACGTGTTTTATGCTGTAAAACATGTTTGAAAACTTGTATATCTGAAAGGGAATTATTTATTTTGTAAAAAAATATAATTATGAAAAGGTTGTTAAATTTTATCAAGTCCATATTCGGCAACGATGAGCCAAAAATACAAAAACAAGAACCGATCACAAAGAGTTTCACCCTGCCACAACGGGCTCACTTACCTGCTGTAAAACGTACTCACAACAATCTGAAGAGAACTACGGGGCGTAAAATCCAGGTGATACAGGTAGTGAAGAAACCCAGTCACTTTTTTGATATGCCACAATTTGACGGAGAAAAGTCCGTTCCGGTGTGGGTTTCTGCTAAATTTAAAACAAAAGTAATATTTCACTGATTTTAATAGTTGTAATTATGAAAACAAATAATTTCAAATTGTTTAGGGTTTTATTATTGGCTGGTTTATTAAAGGAAAATATTAGGCGTGCTGACCTGAGCGGTGCTAACCTGGGAGGTGCTAACCTGAGCGGTGCTGACCTGAGCGATGCTAACCTGAGCGGTGCTGACCTGAGCGATGCTAACCTGAGCGATGCTGACCTGGGCGGTGCTAACCTGAGCGATGCTAACCTGAGCGATGCTAACCTGAGCGGTGCTAACCTGAGCGGTGCTAACCTGGGAGGTGCTAACCTGAGCTATGCTAACCTGAGCGATGCTAACCTGGGCGGTGCTAACCTGAGCTATGCTAACCTGAGCGGTGCTAACCTGAGCGGTGCTGACCTGAGCGATGCTAACCTGAGCGATGCTGACCTGGGCGGTGCTAACCTGAGCGGTGCTAACCTGAGCGATGCTAACCTGAGCGGTGCTAACCTGAGCGGTGCTATTTATGACGAACATACGTATTGTGTTTGCATAAACTGTCCCGAAGAAGGTTCTTTCATTGCATACAAGAAAGCACATGAAAAAATTGTTAAGTTACTTATCCCGGAAAAAGCTAAACGTAGTTCTGCCACCTCCTTAAAGTGCAGGGCTAGCAAGGCTACGTGTTTGGAAATTGAAGGTGGATTAACAGAGGTTTCCTCTGATTACGATTCTAATTTTATTTATAGAGTAGGGGAAACGGTTGAGGTTACTGACTTTGATGAAAACCGTTGGAAAGAATGTTCCACTGGGATACATTTTTTTATGAACCGGGAACAAGCAAGACAATACTTATGATCAAAATTGATGAAAATTGGAATATTGAAACAGACTCTTACTGTTTCAAACTTATTCACACGTTTAAGTCCGGAAACATCCGTAAAAACGGTGAAGAGATAACTGGCAGGGATGAAACGTATCATCCAACACTTCGCAAGTGCCTTTTATGGTATTGTAACGAAGTAACGAAGGACTGCGACGACATTAAGGCGGTGATTAAAAAGATTGACGAACTCAACGCCAAAATCGAATCGTTATGATACAGAATCTAAGAAACGCACTCGACAGCGGATACAGCGTTGTGAGTGCAACTATTAAGGATCGGAAATGCCGTGTAGTTGTGGAGAAGGATAATCCAACAGGAAAGGTTACACGGGTTTTCGTGGTGAGCTTGAATTATGCAGACAGACTAAAATTGATATGATGAAAAAAGTAACATTCAAAACATTTCAGAAATTTATGAAAGAACACGACGCGTGGAATAAATACGTTGCAAATTTTGAACGTAGTCGTGGCAAACTTCCGGAATGTCATTTCATAAGAAGGGCCGGTAAGGATTCGTGGATTGATGGTGCATTTATTTGGGAGGGCACACCTGAAGAAAAGGAATATTGGAAACAAATAAATAGATTATGGCAGGATACGCTACAGTCTGTAAACGAATAGACGACAGCGCAAAACAGGGTGGCCGGTGGGTGTGTTTCTTCTGTGATCAACCACTTGGGAAACATGCTAGCCACCACCATCTAAAAGGCAGAGACGGAGACCTATTAACAGACGAAAAATACATCGTGCTTTCACATCATAGATGCCACGTTGAACTGTGGCATGGTACACCACATTCCATACTTGAAAGTTACTGGTGGTGGGATGGTTTTCAACAACGACTAAAAAAGTTACTAAATGAGGACACTAAAGGAATCACAGGACGTGGTGTTTGAAACCATAACGGAGATCAACAGACGGATTTTCAAATGCAACAACAGGGAGTTGAAAAATAAAATTATCCGTGATGTTTGCGAACGGAATGGTATCAGCGAGAAACACATTCGGGAAGTAATGCAGATTGAATTATGAAACATTTTGTATTCGCTGTAATTCTGGTTATATTCTGGTCGTTTGGCTGGATTGACGCATTCTGTTTGTTGTTTTTTCCCTGTGTGTGGGGGTTTGGTACTTTTATTCACCATGTTTTTAAAAGCAAATGAGAACATACTATCTATTCCACAACGAATTGAAACGCCAGCAAAAGGAGCTTATCGAATCCATGCTTTATAATGCAATTTGGATTTACTTACTATTGTTTTTTCTTATTGTTTGCTTTATGTTTGTTGTGGTTGTGCTTTCGTTTTCAGAGTGGATGTGGGTTAAACCGGAGTGGTGATTATTAAACATATTTTTTATAACATAAAATTTTAAAACATGACAATTATTAACATTGGAACGAGCAAAAAAGATATCGTGAATGTAAAATTAGACAAAGAGTATAACGATATTTGTTTTAAGGATATTATTGATGTCGTTAAAAAAGAACTGGGAGATATACGGGGTATCAAAATATTTGGATGGGGTGAGGTAAAAAACGATAGCGAATAATGAATACATTCCTTTCAGACGAACAATATCAGTTGATCCTGGACATGCGACAGTTACGCACGGGCCAGGGTGGCAAATACAAGTGGCTACTCGGTGTCAATGTTTGCACCATTTTAGAATCAGAAGTGAAAGCAGATACAAACGGGAAACCATACATCGCTGTACGCTTTGTTAGAAAGCCACAGGAGGTACTTGGTCGTCGGATATACTTTTCCCCACATGAGGAGTATTTCTTCACCTACGACGATCTGAGACGCCTCTGTGTGGCTTGTGGACATGAACTAAAACCACGACCGGAAGGATACCAGGTGCTGGATTACTTTAAGGCGGTTAGCCGTCGGATGAAAACATTTACTGCTGAGTTAAACGTGGTAATGGGCGTGGTTAGGAAGATTAAACGGGACGAGTATGGGAAACCGGTGATTAATTTTACCTACGGATACAATCTGGAAGTGTACGATTACCGGATTTTAAACTACACGGGTGAAGTTAATTGGAAGGAAATTTACACAAAATTGAATTATTAAAAACTTAAAAGTATAAAAATGAAAACATTATCTTTTGAATTAACAATGCCAAATGTAGGTAGTTGGAATGGGAAATGGACAGGCGAAGAACGCAAATATTTTGTTATTAGGAAATTTGAAAATAAAACTGCTGCTAAAATTATGCAAGATGCTAAATCGTATCCTATTTACGAGGGTGTTTTTACTCGCACTTTAGTAGGGACAAGCGCACCAAGGAAAGGCCATTATTATAATTTTGGTGATGGTTGGGGCGCACATATTGAAATAGAACAGGTTTATGCTAAAGAAGCAAATAAACGTAGAAAAAAATCTGCTGGATTTTGTGGTTATGAATGGATGATTGATTCTATTATTCGATTTGACGAAATATTAAACTCAAATCAGATTAAGGAAAGAAATTTACGTTAAATCAGATTATTAAAATTTATAAAAATGGAAAACTTAAAAGAGCAACTACAAGAAGAAAAAAACAGGCTAAAAGCACTGTGTACATTTGTGAAAAATGACATTCTGGAATGGACTGAAAAAGACAAAGAAGGTGAAGACACTGTAAAACGTGGTGTGTTTGGTTACTATTACGTTTCAGACGATCTTTCAACTGCTGTAAGGATCAATCTTCCAGTTTCACACCAGTTGGCTTTCACTTCTTCATACGCATACATCAGAAATCCTGATTTGTCACGTTTTAAGGTTGTCCAGAATCCTATAAACAAATATACCATATCAAGGATAAATGATATGATTGAAATGAAGGAGTGGGAAATAAATAAGAAAACGGGGTTATTAAGAAACCAACTTAAAAAACTTCATTTTATTAAAAACAAATATCAATCAAATTGTGTGCATAATTGGTCTAGGGTTGGAGGTCTGTTTGCTGATCCAGTGGAAGTAAAAACTGATTGTCTGGGACAAGAGTGGAAATATTACAAGTGGGAATGTAAATTTTGTGGAAAAGTAATTCAAAGCACTTAAATTATTAAAAATGGCAAGCATTGACAAAACATACATTGACGGCAAGGAATATCCAATATATAGACAGTGGTGGATAGATAACTATGACAAAATGGTTAAGGAATTAGGGGAGGCTATTTGGTTATATACCTTTTCTATATTTGAATTTGATTATAAAGGTAGATATGTAGAGGAAGAAGTAGTAGTTACTCCGGAGTTTCTTAAAAATAACACAAAAGACATTGATCATTACGTTAAATTTTATGATTTTGCTATTTGGAACACTTCGGAAAAGGAAGACAGATGGCTTGTTAAAAACTGCCCCATTGAATCATTTCGGATTAAAATGATTGAGGTGTATCCACGTGGTTGGAGTGGGTTCAAGGGACAATCGTGGGTTCCTAAGAAAAACAATAAACCAAAATGTATAAAATGAGAAAAAAGATAAAAAAGTTCATTTTAAGTTGCACAAATGATATATTTAATGTACCTTTGTGCAGCGTTAAGGGAATGACTACCAACGATGGTAAACCGTATGTGATAAAATTAAAAATTAGGTAAAATGTACAGAGAATTTAAAGCATTTTTAATTAAGCACGGGGTGTTACGGAGATACACCACAAATCTAATAAAATTTAGGACACCAGGATATCATGTATCAGACGATGAAAGGATTTATGGTGCATTTCTTTGGGATTATACCACGGAAGGAGATGGTTTTTGGTCTGAAATTAGTGATGCTTGGGATGTGGAATACAAAAAGTTATCCAGTGGACAAGTTCATTGAAAACCACAGCGACCTGAACGACGTAATTTACAAACTTAAAGAGATGAAATTTCCGTATTTTCTAAGCACATACACCGGGAAACCCACTGAAGAAACAGAACTTCAAAAGTGGAATCGGCTTAATTCTTTCTTCCATCAGGGAGTCGTGAGAACATATTCGGATTGCTCAGGGTTATTACCTGACGATGCCAAACAAGACCTGCAAATGCGTTTCGCTTTGGTTTCCGATGTTGAAGACTGTGCATTTGTGGAGTCCATCAGCGGGATGAGTGTAAGGCGATTAACGGATTTCATCGAGGTGTGCCAGGTGTTTCTATTACGGGAATTTGGTGTACGTGCAAACGAGTTGCTTGAAACCAATAGGATGAGATTTTTAAAACTTAAAACAATAAAGAAATGATCAAAACAGTAAAAGGAATTGAAAAGAAAGCCGCTAAGAACGGCAGGACATTTGCTAAAATATCGTTTGACGATTGTTCGGCGAATGTGTTTGATACAAAAATTATCGAGGCTTCCGAAACTAACATCGGCAAACAGGTGGAAGTTGAATTCAAAGAAGAAAACGGTTACAAAAACATTACTTCGTTGGTTCCCATTGGGGAAAGTGTGCCACAACTTCAAAACCGGTTACCTGTTGCTCCGGCATCCATTGATTATCCTGATTCCGTAAAGTTGAATCTGGATTGTCTGGATAAGGCAATTCAGATAACGACGGTGTGTTTGACTGTGGACAACGACGGCAACCCGGTGAAATTAAACCGGAAGACATTGTATCAGTTGGCAGAAGACATTAGGAAATGGGCGAAAGGAGAAACGGTATGAAAACGGAATTAATTGAATGTAAAGGAAAACATATACACGCGAGTGAAACAAAAATTGGAGATTTAATGATTCTATATTACGGAAGCGATCATGTAGGAGAAATCTTGTTACGTGTTTATGAGGGATTGGTTTCTTTGTCTAATCCACGTAATACGTGGGTTGGTGTACCATATGAACTTTTGGTCACTTTATTAGAACCCGGAGACAAAGTGACTCTAACACAGGAATAATGATAGCAATTACTCAAATTTTAGACATATCGTGCAGGCTCTTCGGTGTAACCACAGAAGACGTGAAGGGTAAGAGCCGGGAGGGTACACCCCTGATGGTTCGTCATTTGGTGAGGGCGTTGGCATCCGAAAAAGGATACAAACCAACAGAGATAGCTGATGAAATTGGTGGATCGAGATATGCTGTGTATAACTCCGTGAAACTGATTTTAAAGTTCTGTCAGTTCCATGAACAATGCAACACGCTCCGTGATGCCATTGATGCGTTCGTTCCGGAAGTTCCTATTAAGCCAGTTGAGAAACCTGTTGAAATCATACAAACCCGTGACGACAGCGGTATTATCCGGGTAACACAGGAGGCGTATGATGAGAGGTTTTATGGTCACAACGAGAAGATAAACCCACGTACCGGGAATAAGTGGTTCCCTGCCTTTCACTACCTGTGGAGTGCAGGTGCCCCGATGAGTCCGTTTCTGGTGAGTTGGTACAAAGAATACGGACACGAGGCCGACCGAATTATGAAACATAAGGAACAGATCGGATCGTTTGTGCACGACCGGATTGAGCAAATGGGAAAACACCATATCCCCACGACCATTGAAAACATTGAAAACTTCTGCCGGGATGAAGGTGACGTTTTATTCATTAAACGCTGTCTGGACGGGTTCTTGAACTTTATGAAAGACCATGATTCCGTGATTGTGTCTTCTGAAAAGATGATACTTGGCGAAGACTGGGGAGGCACAATGGACTTGGAACTCAGAATCAGTGACGATAAATGGAGCAAGGTCTGGTGTGTGGATTTGAAAACATCGAAGTCGGTATTCGAGGAACATCTGATTCAGGTTGAAACATACCGCCGGGTGTGCGGTGCTGATCGTGGCGGGGTGTTGATACTGGGGAACTCAACAAAGAAACGCTACACCTTTACGGAGATTCCAGTCAAGAAACAGGACTATCTTTATTCAAAGTTCCTTGCTGTTAAGGAAACAGCCTATGTGACGATGCTTGAAAGGGGAACCATAGCACCGACAGAAGAAACATTCCCCAGTGAATTTAATCTTAATCCAGAGAATTATGAAATTGGGAATAGACTTACCACTTAGTTGTAAGTATTGGAAAACGATTGAGGTCAAGGTAATACCGGAACTTGGTGGTAAACATCTTGACTATTACAACTTGGGACTTCCAACATTTTTGGATGAAGAAGAATCCGATGGTGTAGTTATTGATATTCGCCCTATAAAGGATAATGGTGTTACATTAATGTGGTGTACTGTCGTTGATATAAGAACAGGTGAAGCTACGACGAGGAAAGTTGATTCAATTAAATTCGATATAAATGAAATCAGATTACGCCTCAAACGAGGAATGGTTGTTTAGTCTATGGTTGGAATCCGTTGCGGACTACATTGACCACGCGATTTACCAACCAGGATCGTATATATTATTCGCTGGTGATGGTGTGTTTAGGGAACACGTTTATACCGCCGACTGGGAGATTTTATGGCGTCCCAGTGCCGAAGGGGTACTTTATACCACCCCGGGGGAGAAAGTGGCTGTAAAACGACGTAGGGAGGTCACAGTGCCATTTGTAGCCAATCCATCTGTCATTGATGTAAAGGGCGAGTTCGTGGGAAAGAACAATTCATCTGGCATAACATTCCCGGTGAACCAAAAGTGGGTAATGGACAAGTACGGGGTGTATGTTCACAAGGTCGTAATCAGCTTTGCAAAGAAAGGGCTGTTTTACCGAACATTTGTGCCGGAATCTGTAAAGGAAAATTCAAATTACGTACGAAGTGGACTGACGAAGTTCAAATACGAAACACGAAGTTTTGATGAATACTTAAAATTGGTAAAATGAAAGCGCATGAATTTATAGAAAAAAACATTGGCAATAGGGTATATGTTACTGGTGATAGAGACCTTGCGTTTAATGGAGGATTGCGTGAAATTATTTTCAAAAAAACAGAATTAACTGTTGTTAAGCTAACAAGAGGAGGTTTGGCTTATTTAATGGATGATAAAAATCGTTTTTATGCAGTACCACCAAGAAATGTTCGTGAAGTAGATTCATAGGTGTTTTGTATTTATTTAATTAATCTTTAAAATTAATAATATGGAAGTGAAATTCACAAAAGAGCAAACAGACTTTCTTAATAAAATAAGTACAATCGTGCACATGACGAGTGGTAGTACTTATAGGCACATACCTTTTTGGTTTAAAGAAACAGAAGAAGAAGGTGTGTACGAGCTGTTAACATTTGAACATCTTCCTGATGAACTGACCGAAGCACTTAAAAACATGAGAGAGTAGTATTTTTAATAATCTTTAAAATTGATATGATGAACGAAAATGAACTTAGGATTGGAAATTTGGTACACCATTTAGATAATTGGTCTCATAGACAACCAGAACAGGATTTTAAGGAATTTGATTTTAAATGGGAAGATAGGGATTGGTATGCCATAGGTGAATGCACGATGGATTTAAAGGACATTTTACCTATTCCACTAACCGAAGAGTGGTTGGTAAAATTTGGATTTATAAATTACATAATTAATTACTATTTACCAATCCCAGAAATAAAAGCTGAAATACATTTTGAAATGTTCAGAAAGGAGTATGTCTGTATTTTATATTGTAGTACTGGCTCATTTATTCCAAATGACATTAAATACGTTCACCAACTTCAGAACTTGTATTTCTGTTTAACAGGAGAAGAACTTGTTTATGATACCGACCAACCTGCGTAAAGCAGATTCCTTTTTTGACTTCATCAATGTAAATTTGTACGAGGGTGACGGGTATGAAGTTAAAATCGGTATGAAGTATTGGTATTGGAACGGTGAAACACTTTGGGAAAGAACAGTAACAGAACATTTATTTTATCGTGATATTGAAAAATACGTAAAAGAGGGAATGATTTATGTGGAAAAATAATACAAAAATAAAGTTCCTAGAGCAAACAAAACATGATATTATGGCATATTTTAATATGTCTCGTGTTGATGAGATAATACTAATATCTGAACATTTGAATGGGAAAGTGTCTTATAATGATAGTGAGATCGCTTTTGGTATGGCCCTGCTTGCAGAACAAAATAAACTTATAAATTAGGATTATGTGGATAAATAATAACACGGAACCGATTAGCTCCGAACAGGTGAAGGAAGTTCATAAATGGTTGAACGAATGGGAATCATTAAGACTTACTGCCATACCATTACGTTTCTTAGAAGAGTTTGGTAATATGAAACGTGGTGTTAATGTAAAAATAGACGACACAACAGCATTTGGATGTTCTCATCACAACCATAACAGACATCGTGTTTATATAGATGGTTTGTCTTATGACGAAGCATTAATTTTACAAAAGATAATTTCAAAAATAATTTCATGATCATGTGGAAAAACGAACAAGAACAATTAATATTTGACTATGTCTTCGCTGAGCAAATCCTAAAGAGGGATGCCGCAGGTGAAGCAACAGAGGAATTTCAGGACAAGTTGGTTAGTCTGGGTAACCAACTGAATGTTCACAACCCGGCCATTGTGAGAAAGTGTATTGCCGTATCGAAGGGGATTGTGAACCGTAGGAACAGCATGTATAAAACGCTTGTGGAGAAAGCAATTTCACCGGAAGATGCTGCTTTCATCGAGCACTACGTTTATATGTGCATACAGAACGACATTGAACCGGAACCGGATAGAATTTTACAAGTAAAACTACTAATATGAAAAATCACAATAAAACCACTGATGTAAAAAAGTACAGTAATTATTTGGATTTGTTTACTGATGCGATGGAGGCCTTAAATAGAGCAGAAGGACATATATTGGATCGATATGATATTGGTATCATAATGTCATTAATAGTACAGGCAAATTGGTTGGGAATCGTGTCTGGTTATAAGAAAATTTTGGATATGCAAAAGAATCCACCGAACCCTGGTTCAAGTATTACGGGTGAATTGACCATCCCGGACAGCGTGGAGAAAATGACCGATGAGTATTTACCGGAACAAAACATGCAGGACTGATGGTACGATTCCAGGGTAAAATGAATTGGTTCTCTTGTGATCAGATCATTAAGATTGAACCGGGTTTGGGGTCTTTATTAAAAGACTTCAAAGACGAATACATTAAGGACATTTCATTGATCCTTATTGCCCACCTGCAAAAACAGGGGTTCGTATTCTTTGACAGCGAATACCACTTTAATAAAGAGGATGAGTTCCTGGAAGACGGCATTCACTATTGCAGGTACAGTGATCCTTCCACGGAAGTCCGGTATAGGAACGTGAAGGGTGTAAAACGTGTTATTGAAATCGGTATTAACTTCAGACACATCGTATGAAAGAGTTTATAATATGTGCAGCAATCAGAATTGATGACTCTGGAAAAGTTTATTATGGTCATAGACATAATCATTGCTTGGAAGCATTATGTGGAGAACTTTCATGGTTCATGAACAGGCAAGAGGTTTCAGGGATAAAAAAAACACAAGGATTTATAACCAGTCAAAATCGTTTTGTTGATAGAAAAGAAGGTTTAGTTATAGCACTTGCAAATGATCAAGTTCTTGGCAAAAAAGAAATCAGAGGTGATGAGCTTTACAGCGAAGACTTATATTAAATGTATATACCATGAACTTATTTACTAAACTATTCGGTAAAAAGTGTTTCATCATTGATGCCAAGTTTGCACACATGGAATGTTCTAGTTTTCGTGTGTATGCCAAAACAGAAGATGCTGCTGTTGCGAAGTTTCTGAATGAACCGTTCGTAAGTGGGCAGCGTCTTCTAAGTATCAAGGTGTATGAAGTTGAGTGAAATGTCAATGGGTGAACAAGTGGACGTATTGGTTATGCGATTATCAAAGATCGGAATAACAATAAAACTCCGTGCAAACTATCCGTGGATTTATTTAACACGCGTAAACGGGAATCGTGTAACAGAGATTAGTCACGGTGAACATGGGTACACTATTGGGTTTGCTCCTATAAGGAAGGATCATGTGTTTAGTTTTATAGATATTCCCGATATGTTCCGTATAATCAGAAAGTACGTTCGGTTAAAACAAACACCCAGAACAAATAATGCTATGAATTAAGTGAAGGATTAGTCCTTATTAATAACCTTTTTATCAACCTCCTTTTTGGAGGTTTTCTTTTTAAATACACTTTTCACAAAAACTACTATTTCGTCCCTGTTCTTCCAGATGAGATCAAGTGCCATTGTTAATAGCACACTTACCCACTTATTCCCTGTCTTCTCTTTTGTTTTCATACAAAATATTTAATGTATTTCTGTGGTATTTGTTTAATCAATGCTTGTCTTATTTCAGACTTTTCAATATCGGTATCTTTATTTATATCGAATAATGGATTTTGTTTCGCCACAATGTCATTGGGTATCCTGAACGAATCCGGTTTACCAACCGCAGCAGGCCAAAATATCATACAATAAAGATCAACAAAATCCTTGTATTTGTTTCTATGTGGGGAAAGATATTTTTTAACATATTCAAGTTGTTCTACGTTTGTCATTGCTTTAAGTTTGTCCGTAGTAGTTCCTAATACGATTGCTGTTTTTGGCATGAATTGGATGAGACCAGTTGCACCTATTTTATTTTGTATTGTGTGATCGAGTGTATGTGATGTTTCAAACCACATTAAAAAAAGTAAGTGATTGGGGTCTACTCCTAAATATGAAGAAATCTGAACAACTTTATCCAGAAACTCTTTTTTATTCTCTTTTATCAATTCTTCAAATATCATTTTTTATTTCAAAGGTAGGTTTTATTTCCGTAACGGGTTTAAAATGGTGCAATGTGGAAATATTTGATGTTATAAAACATAAACGCTTGCAGATGTCAAAAATTGTTTATACCTTTGTACTGTTCTTTGAATGTCATGGTTACACGCACCATATGTGTTGGTACAGGACTGAAATAATAGGTCTTCGGAACCGAAATCCGAATGGTGCACAAAATACTTTCACAATGGACAAAATTGACAACGCAATAAAGGCGTTAATAAACAAACAACTCGAAAAGTACAACGTGGACTTCGACTACGTTATGGATCACCAGCAAATTGATGGTAAACTTTGGTGTTATTATTTCACTTTAACGAAGGATGAAGATGAAGCATTCCGGAAGTGGGCTATTGAATATCTGCGTAAAACATTCCACTGGCAGAAACAATATGCAGAGAAGGAGTTCTCTTGGTATTACCTAATGTACGGGCTTAATGTGTCACCAGACGTTACTACAGCCCCGTAGGGACACTTTCGCCATGGAGACGATAAATTACACCAACAGCAAAGAAAATCGCCTTAAAGCGTTTAAGGTGGCAAAAGTAAGCATCAGCGTTAAAATCAAACTTGATAAAATATGGAGACTGTCAAAGAAGTTCGCTACTATATTCCGAAGAAGGGGTTCAACTGCTTAACGGGGTGGTACGAGAAAAAAGACCCAAAGGGCAAGGACGATGCGATCCGGGTGGCGAAAATAGTAAGAATTAACGGTAAACAAACAATTCAATTATGAAAGAACAACTCATTGATTTAGCGAAAAAGAATGGTTTTGCAACCAAAGTGATAAATTCCATGCCTTACTCAAAGAGTGCCCCGTGGTTTCATTTAGAAGTTACACGGTATTTCCTATGGATGTGTGAAATTCAGAAATGGTTGATAGAAAAACACAACATTGTTGTCTGTGTCGAATTTGAAACCATTGACGATTCTGAAACCGCCTATACGTGGAATATTACAGAACACATAACAGAGGGTAGGGGAATGGCAAAGGATACATGGGACTTTTATAAAAGAACCGATTCTTTTTCACAACATTTTATGTGGTGGAAAACATACGAAGAATCATTGGAAGATGGATTAATCAAAGCATTAAAACTTATAAAATGAAATTATTTAACAAGAAACTTAATTTATCCAGTGACGATGTGTTGGCGTGTGAGGACTACGCACAACTCAAATACTGGTATTCCTGTGTGGAAATTGACATACTGGAAATGGAATTACGCCTAAAGGGTGAAGACAACGACCGGGTGTACCAAGCTATGTCCTTGCAGAAGTCGCTTTCAAAACTCATCCAACTTCAAATATCGAAAGTTGGTAAACCGGTTAGGTTTGAAAAGTACGTCATTGATGTTTGCAAGGAGTTGTTTGTTGACAAGTGGGATGTGATTATTGAACGTGCCCGTGCTAAGAAGGAATTGGAGGAACTGTAATGGATCATTTCGATAATGTTTTGATAAAGTTGCAACGGCAGTATAGTAGAGACGAAACCGTTGCGGCTTTAACGAAGAAACTTAAAGAAACTGAAACCAGAGTTGGACAACTGGAATCGGAGGTCGATTATCTAAATTCAGAATATGAGGTTGAAAAAGAAAAGAGAGAGATAATCAGGATGTCTAAAATAGAGGCACGTAAAGAAGAACTTTATAGAAGACAAAATGATAAGATTAAACAGTATCGTTCCGCAATTAAGAAGTTAAAACAACAGCGGAATGATTTAATTGCAAAATGTATTTCATTTGAAAAAAAATAAATAATTATGGGAAAAAAACAACTACCAGATTGGCTTGAAACATTATACAACGTGAACCCGTGTTTAGCTGAACGGGCAGAAAAACATCTGAATAAACTGTATTCGGAGGACGATCTTATTAGTTTTGCCGCGTGGTGTATCATAAATAAATACAATAATGCCCAATATGGTCATATACCAACAGATTACGAACTTATTGAAATGTGGAAGAAATCAAAAAAAATATGAAAAAACAATCTAAAACATACAGCATTAGCAGTGGCCTGTTTGCACCAGTTGTTCGTTTTTTCGGATTAAAAGGTTCGTGGAAGTGGGCTGTAAAAGAAATGAAAAATGGTAAATTGCTTGTAAGAACGTGCGTGACAGGTGCGATAAAATACAGATTAAGCACAGACGGACAAAATAGACTCGAATGTGATTTTCACAGAAAAGAAAGCGAAGCGAAGTGGGAAAACGCTAATTTTTTCATTTCTGACATGGAAGCTACTGATTGGGGTATTTATAATTGGGGATAACTGTATATATATGTAATTGTATTTGCTCACACATTATAGGTGTGACTTTTCATTATAAATAATATAATTAAAAATATTATGAGACCATACGGAAGAGAAAAGAAACTACAAGGAACAGGCGTTTGGAAAAGAGACGTACACCCTCCGAAAGGATATGTAAATTGGTGGGAAAATATGTGTAATTTTCTTTCCAGAAGTAGAATGAAACAAAACTGGAAAAAAGATGTAAAATGTGAGCTATCCGATAATTACCTTTAAGTATTATATGTAATTCAAGTTATTATGAAAAAACTACTATTGATAACACTATTTTCGCTGATAACCATATTGGGTTATTCACAGAATTGGTACAAGGGATACGATCCGTGGATAGCAAAGGATAAGGGGTTACACGTGGGGATTGAGTTCTTTCTACAATTTTCTGGTACTCAGATAATATTAGGAGATGGAGGAGAAAGGAAATATGCTGAACCTGCTGTTCTTGTAGCTACTTGCCTGGCGGGAATAGGAAAAGAGTTTTGTGTTGATTCACAACCCAGTTATAAGGATTTAACAGCAGATGCTGTAGGAATTGTTGCAGGATTTTTATTAAGTAGACAAGTTGAAAGATGGCACAAGAATAAAGCATACAGGGTACATAAAAGAATGGAAAGGAAACGGAAATGAGTATAACACAAAATTCACAATTGAATATACCTGTTAACGTGGGTTTTTGTTTGGAGTGTAATCACTCCTTTAAAACTGATAGAAATGAATGTCTCGACATGTGTGATGATTGTCTTGATGATTTTAAAAGACGAATTGAAAAAATGAAAGATGCTAATTACATGATGAATGTTATGAGGTCTGCTGTTAGATTTGCTAATGATACCGGTAAGAGAGATGTTGCAGATCGTGCTTTTTTTGCTTGTCTTTTTCCTGAATTAAAAAATAGTCAAGTTGCTAAAATATTAGCATCTCAAAAAAAAGTTGCCTATGTACGTTCTTAATGTTATTATCAATTATTTATAAAATGAAACAAAAATGAGTGGTGGATTTTTTGACTATTACCAGTATCACATTGATACAATAGCCGACAGTATTGAAGGTGTATTGGACAATCAGGGTAAAGAAAAACCAAGTGATGAATGGGATGGGGGCTATTTAAAGGAATATCCCGTGAAGCTCTACCCGACTTATCCCGAAGTTGTTCAGGATAAAATGAGAGAAGCCGTAAAACAACTTCGAATAGCAAGGGTTTATGCTCAAAGAATTGATTACTTTCTATCAGGTGACGATGGTGAAGAAACATTTGTTAAACGATTGGAGAAGGAATTAAAAGATATTGAAAATGAGAAAAGTATTATTTAAAAAGTGGATAACTGAAATACCACAAGGATTAAAATATCCAGATAGAATAGCAATAGAAGGAACTAATTGTTGGGAACCTGATTTTATACATAAGGGATTATTTCATCAATGGGCAGCTGCCTATGAAGAATCAACTGCTGGATTTGGAAACTATACAGTTGGTTTAATTGAGTTGCCAGATGGTACAATGGCAGAAGTACTTCCATCAAACATAAAATTTATTGAACCAGTTTAAAACGAAATAAAATGACAAATAACGAAATTAAAAATGCTTCAAAATTGAATATGTCGGGAGACCACGCTTATGAAATGGGTTTTATTGCAGGTGCTAACTTTGTCAATGAAAGACAACCATACACTGCTGAAGACATGGTGAACGCTTTTGAATGGTTGGAAAGTAGTGGATTCAGACAAATTTTTATCAGTACATGGAGAAGTGTATACTATGAGCCAGTTTTTTCTACGAATAAACTTTTAAAACTTTGGGAGGAACAGGAATGAAAACAAGTGATGTAAAATGTGGAAGAGAATACGAATATAAAGGGGAGAAGGTCACTGTTCTGCAAAGGATATATGGTAAAGAAACAAATAAACCAAATATGCAAAGTGGTGAGCTTTTTACTGGATTTAAGAGAAAAACAAAGAAATTTCTTCTTTCAAATGGAGAAATTGTATATTCTAAATGGTTAAGTATTTGGGAGGAAAACGAAAATGGATAAGCATATACCACGAATATCAGTTGAACCTGATCCATTTATTTATACTGCTGAAGATATAAATAATTTCCTTGTTTGGGCCTTCAGACATTGGGAATACAATGATATTCTTAAGAAGTGGATGTGGTGTATGCCAAAAGAGGCAACTTCTAAACAAGTCACAACAATTGAACTTTTAAGAATTTGGGAGGAAAGTAAAAATGAATGAAGTAGTACAATATTTACTTGACAAAAAAGCTAATAATGATAATCAAATTGATCTAAATGCTTATGCACTTGGACTTATTGATATGTGTGTTTATATGCAGGAGTTTGCGGAGTGGACTTGTAAAACTAAATGGGCATTTTTAGATAGTACTTGGGTTAATGCCAAGGGTGAGGAAAAAACATCAACAGAACTTTTAAGTGATTGGAAGGATGAACAGAAATGAGTAATGAAGAGTTAATTGAATATTCCATCCTTTGGTTTGAAGAAATTGTAGAAAAATGTGACAGAATGACTACGGGTAATTTTTCACATGATAATAGACAACTTAAAGGATTTGCTCAAAGATGCGCTGATTTTATTAAAATACATCATAAAGTGAAGGAGGAATAAAATATGAATCAGAAATCTGCTGATAAACAGAAAAGATTTGATAAACTAATGTGGTTTATTATTGCTTTAGTTTACGCCATTGTCTTCGCTGTAATAATTATTTTTTGTGCAAGTATAAATTAAAACACACGGAAATGATTTCAAGAAAAGAGTATTTAAGTGCAAAATTAACAGTTGAACGGTATGAACTTCAACAGGAGAAACTAAGATTGTCAATGGATGAATGTAAGGTTAAATTTCCTATTGGATGTTTTGTCATATCGAAACTGAATACAGCAGTAAGAGGTACTGTATATGATTATACCGATTGGGATGGAACCACTCAGTTGTTATGCCATAAGGAAGATTGTGGTAAAACCAGAATACTTGTGACAAATGCAGTTGTTACATTTCCTGTTAGATTTGCTTGTGAAGTAAAATAAGAATTACGTTATTGTATTTTAATTGTTAAAAGTAAAATAAAAGATTGAACCACAAATCGAATAAAACAGTTATCTTTGTATTGAATTTAAAAACAAATGACATGTCAGAAGATCGTAGGGGGTTTTTGACCCCGGAGCAAGAACAGAAACTTGACGATTTGATCGTCTTAAAAGGTATCCCGGAAGTTATTGATGGAATCGCTATCAGAATGGCCGACAACACGGGATTAGAGAAGCTGAAAGCCAAATTGCTGGCTGAAAAACCGGAACTGCTACCGTTCATCTATGAAGTGATTGACGAGATTTTTGCAGCATTGCCGTAACCCGGTTTTATCAAATGAAAAGAGTGACCTTAAAAAAGCCACTCTTTTTTGTTTTAAGACACTTTGCGACTACAATATACAAATACCCCACTTAACGTAGATAATTGATTGTAGAGCCTCTCACACGCATCTACGGGGCTTTGGGGTCTTTACTTATGAGTAGCAATAACGCCGCAATAACAGAACCCACATAGAGGATAATATCACCGGTGTCAATACCGAAGAAATCCTCCGGTTTGATACCACACAGCCGCAACACAATTACGAATATCATTGCGATACCCATTCCGGTAGTCAGTTTACTGCCACCGATGTTCCCAAGTGTTGACCTGTCCAGTTTCATAATCCCGATGAATACCAAGTCCCAACACCACCAACCATACGATACACCAAGCGATACGCACCATAGTATCCATTTGTATCGAGTAAATTGTACACATCGAAGTTCTGTGTAGCCACATCTGGATCACCGGGATCGTCAAGGGTTATCACCACCCGCATATATGTCGGATAGAAATAATGACGTGAAGCTATTAAATTCACATAGTCATACGTCGGACACAAGTCCAATACTTCCTCGTGCATACCGCCACCGTAGTTGGCGTACCTACCCTTATACGACACGTATGCGGTTATGCTGTCCTGAGTGAGAACAGTACGTGTCCACGAACCATCAGATAATGACCACGCACCAACCTTAAATGTTCCATTGAAATCGGTAAGATTATAGAATGCTGTCGTATTGGGAACATCTAATGTTGACGGAGCCGTACCACAGGTATTAGCTATGGAATCGGTGTATCCGTCTACGGTCTTCTGTAACAGGATTTGTATGGTGTAATTCGGATCGTCGTAGGACACATTTGTTGTGTCGTAATGCGTGTACATCTTCGGATACGTCACCGTTGTTCCGTCACCACAAAGTGCATTTGAAGACGCCGAGAACATCAACAGTTTGTAGTGGTTTACATTCTCCGGGTCACTGGAATACGATGTCATTTTCGTACTTGCCAATACAGTAAGCATCGAGTTCTTAAACAGATTGTAGTCGGTAAGGTTACGAGCCACCAGTTTAACCGTATCACTTGACTTGATATAAGAGATGGAATCGGTGAATGTCCGGCAACTATATCCCGAAGACGGAGTTTCCAACCACGCACAGTTTACATTCCTATTAAGGGATATTTTGAAGTCATTACCCCAACGGTTAGATGTGGGAACGTAAGTCATGTTTGTTGCCCACCCGGATGTTTCAAAGATGTAATGCTGTACGTCATTCTGGATGTGTGCTGACTTATTTGAATAGGTTAAATCATAAGTCCCTGCTGAACCGTTCCACACCATCGTTATTGCTGCCGTGGTGTCAATAGTCTGGTAGTCCTTTTCAAATGGTGTACACAGGTCGAAGTCCAGAGTGTCCAAGCATTTCCATGACAACCTCCAGTTGGTATTCGTGGAATACGGATCAATCTTGAACTTGATCTTATCCCCTGTGGCAACTGTTGGGAGTGTCGTTATCTTATTGAAGTACGATGAATATATATTGTGAAGTGGGAAGTTATAAGCACCATAAGCCGTACCCACCTGCCATGTCTCCAATAGGGTTTCAGTGGCTCCGTGGACAAAATAAACCCTTAAAGTGTCTATAACGTTCTCACCATAGAAGAACCACGGCACATAAGAAGTCGTCGCATCCAAGTCCATCGAAATCTCCCTGGTGGGGAGTTCGTCGGTATTCAACTCATAAGAATACGACACCGAATGTTCGTAGGCAATAGCTCCTTCCGTGTATCCACTTCCGTTATCACAGATATAAGCTGCTGACACCACATCCGAGAGACAGGTGGCAAGATCTGGACTGTATGTACCCTGTTGTGTATAGGCAGAGACGTATTTCTCACCATTTACATACACCCATCTGATCACAGGGGTATAGGTTCCGCTAACTACAGGCATAGCACTCGTAAACGGCTGTAACACGTAATTGGTTATCCCTGCACCACTGGTGGCCGTGGTGAACTTAAATACGCCCCCCACATACCAGTCAATAACATAGTCACCCACCGTGGCTGTGGTGGAAGACAAGTCACCGATGTCAAGGTGTCCCACAGTCGGAACTATATCAGCGAGGTACAAGTTGGCAAAGTCACACATCTGAGCGGTAACAGTAACAGTGTCGCAAGGTGCAATAATGTCACAGATGTTCTTCCATCCAAAGTCACAGTCTGCATTGCTCAATTTGACAAGCACCTGACCTGCTAAACCACCCGGGGGAACGGGACAGCCATTGAGGGAGACGATAACACTGTCTGAACCTATCTTAATGTCTATTAAACTATCACCCTCCTCAACGTATAGCACGTGGTTATTGAACACTGTATCAATGTCGCCATCATTCGCCACTATCCAATACACGGAATCCAGATCAGCAGTTCCACTTGACGTATTGATGTGTACCTTCCGGTGTCCTCCTGCACTCACATCGTACACGGGAACCCAATCAAGAGTGTCGTAAGTTGAAGTGGTTAGTTCAGGAATGTCCATGTTCACAATCACGTTCCCGCTGGAGCTAAAGTAACCACCACCACCAAGTCCAATCCCTGCTGTCACACTTAGTTTAGTGGGATCAAAAGCAAGTACAATGGTGTGATCGGTGTTGTTCAGACTTATCGCCATGAAAGCCGAATCCACATCAATTCCCCGGAAGTAGAATACATTGTCTGTGGTATTGTTCCACACCCCTATTCCTTCGTGGTTGCCATTCTGAGCATCGTAGAACCCTGCTGAATCAAACACCTGTGTAATCGGTATCCAATATGCCTTACCGTTTATGTTTTGCAGTATATCCCCGGAGACACCGTCTGTGGCATTTAGTTTCGTTATCCTCAGTGAATCCCCGTCAAGAAAATAAAAGTTATTTGTGTTTATGGAATCCTCCACTTCCAGTGAGTTCATCACATGAACATCATACACGTTTGTATTGTATATTCCACCGTGAGTGTCCCTTTTCCACAGGGGATCGAGTAAGTCGAGAATCTTCAATACTTTCCAATTATACTTTACGTTATTGGACACTCTAATGTAGTTGTCACCTGTAACCCATAGCTTGTGCCAGTTAATTGAATCGGAACTGAACTGATGGTAGGTAACATCGAGAACCGGAATTATGGTATCCCGGTATGCAAAGTAACTTTGTGAGAACAGTGTGTCCCGTGCCATAAGGTTTCTATCATAGTCCCCTACGGTCAATGTGGATGGTGACACCACTGCCTGACCAAATCCAATCACGGGTATAAATAACAACAAAAACAAAAGTCTTTTCATAATTCTATTTTGTACAAAGATAACACAAAAAGAAATGCCCCTGTGGGCTCCTGAGAGACCCGTAGAGGCATTATCTTCTGAAGTTGATAATTTGTTCACCTGTACCCAAAAACACCCGTACAGGCGTTGTGGCGTGTCGTATAACCGCTGACTAACCATGCGGCATAGATCAATATAAGTGAACCCAGGATCATCATTGCTCTTTTACTTTTACTTCTGGTGCTGACAGAATCCTTGTTACAAAGCCCACATCGGCACGACTGAATCCACTAAACACGTCAATGGCTTTCTTCACTTTCTGGTAATCCACTTCTTCAAGGAGTACGGAATCATCAGATGATTCGATCTTCTTTGCAAGTTCATCCTGAGTGATAACATCCCTCCCGGAGAGTTTCAGTTCAGGGTTGAACAATAGGTTGACAACTGACGTCTTTACGTCATACGGTCTTTCGTCAACCTGATACGGTGTTAAATCAATCTTTCTCAATCTGGAATGTCTTTTTTAATAATTACGGGTTCCTCTTTTTCTTTTTTCTTATCTGTTTTCATATTGAAAATGTTTTAATTGCACAAAGTTACGGAATTGTTTTATTAAAACCGTAATTTTGCACAATATTTTATCAATAATCTGCATACACGGGAATGAACCCAGGGGTACCATTCATGTCAATCTGAATCTTAGCGATAGTTGCAGCCGCAGGACTACCGGTATCAGCGGTCAAACATCCGGCTTGTGCATTGAAATCAATCAGGTTCGTTACATTGGCAGTACCATTGATCTGAATAGCCGCATTCACCGTTGAACCAACGTCAATGTGTAACATGGACTGCACAACTGAATTAGGTACACCCACTTCACTGACAATGGAAACACCGTGGCACATTTGCGTTACGGTAGCACCGGCAGCACCATCAATGATAAACAATCCAGCGTTTACCCATCCCTTAGCTACGGTCTTATTTCCGGTTAAAAATGCCTTACCTGATATAGCGGTTAAGTGTGCGTTATCACCGGTTGTGCTTACATCGTCCGCAATAGTTAAATGTGATTGTAATGCGTAAGCATCCCAGATGTTCTTACCTACACTGGCACGTGCCATTAAGGTTGCCAACTGGTGATTAGGCTGGTGTGCGGTTGTATTTGCTGTTTTAAAGTAGGCAGCACCGATGGTCTGGTCTCCACTTGTGCCCGCATCCGCAACGGAAACAATGTTCACCTGAACCGGGACAATACTGGCGGTTGGTGTTAACGACTTCGCTGTGTTAATGTCACCGTACCCCAGAATGAAACTCCCCACACCCTGTACCATCGTGGAACTTGAAAAGTCAATACCCTTTGTTAGAGTACCGGCAAAGTTGATACCGGTTCCGATGGTATTGGCAAACCCGATTCCCGTGGTTAAAGTTCCTGCTGAGTTCTCAATGCTTATGCCTTTTGTGGCTGTGCCATGAGTAACATCCACCAGGATAACCTCACTAACTGTTGAACCCGTACCATTCTGTAAGGCCACAAAGACGTTATCAACAGTTCCAGCCGCATTGGTATTGTTGTTCACCGCAACGAGTACCGAACAATCATTTGCGCCCGCCTTGGTGATCTGTCCTGAACCCTCAATGGAGAAATAACCACCAAGTAAACTACCTGTGCCAACGGTAACAGCCGCAGATACGTTCACAGAGGCGTTTAAGATAGCCGAAGATGCAACAGCATGTGCAAGGTTCTGTCTTAACTGAAGACACCCCACAGCGGCAAGCGCATTAGTGGCACCGGTGTCAACCCTCAACCGGGCAGCAGCAACATCAAATGCTACGTTCCCACTGTTCTTAATGTTGACCTGAATAGGAACCCAGTGATCACCTGCCAGCGTAACGGCCATTGGTGCATCCCAACTACCGATGTTGATGAACGGCGTGTTTCTTGCTCCTGTACCTGCCGTGGTATAAGCAACAACAGATGGAGTAAGGGACTTGAAATTAGTGGCAGCGATAGACGCAGGAATGGCACTCGTGGTGACAAACACATTGGTTCCGGTTGGTGAACTTGCTGAACTAATAGCCGAAAACTGGTTGGCTGTTAAGTTGTAAGTAGCCACTGTACCCGCTGTCCTATATGTGGGTTTTTCAGTACTGGCCTCCACATATGCTGAACCCGTACCTGCTGAAATGCTTAATGTCAACACCCAACTACCGGCTTCCAAATACGAATAATCGTATGGAAATTCGTAACGTGTGTTTGCTGAAGTTAGTGTCACCGTGCCCAGTGTGGTTGCATCTTTCTTTATTGTCGCCACTGCCCCCGCTGAGGAAGACGACACAGACACCATTTTAACACAGTACCCCTCTGGTATTCTCCAAGTGGTAGATGTGGTAAAGGAATCTATTACCCTGTTTATACTCCTGTCTCTTGTTGTTTTCATTATGTGTTTTTTACAAAGTTAATTCATTTTAAAAATAATAATTGTATAATGATGTTTTTTCAGCAGAAGATAATTCCCTATTAAAAACATATACTTGATCTATTTTAGAATCAGATTTATAATTTAAAAGTCCACCTACTGAAAATATAGCATTAAGAGAATTGAAACTAAGAGTAGCAGCAAGCGTCGCAACACTTTCGACTCCATCATCCATTTTGAATTTCATTTGATTACTCGCCGCATCCTTGTCATAACTTGCGCAGAAGAAATGCCAATTTGATGTATCCGAAAGGGTTATGTCTATATGGTTTGAAGATGCCCCCACCGTTGACCAATGACCACAAAAAAACCTTATTTTACCCCCCTCGTAGATAATACCATAACCATCATTCCATAAAGCCTGATTTGTACAGCAAACAAAAGGATCATCATTTGACAATGAATCTGCTTTCATCCAAAATGAGATAGTAAATTTACTCAGGTAGAACGGTGAAGCATCATTAACATAATAGCCAATTAAATAAGCATCATTATTGAAATCATATGCTTTATCGCTAATATCATTTCTATCTGATGTTAAATTAGCACCAACATTTTCTTTAAAATGGTACCCATTACCAGATGTATCATTAATATTACCAGTAAAATCATATCTTGCGAGTAATCCAGATGGCATTATAAAACCACCAAATCTATATGGATTTAAAATATATCCCATTTTGTATTTTTCATGTACGTTAAACAACGGATTGATTGACCTCTCCATATCAGACACCCGTTTTTTCCCATCCCTCGTCTATATTCGGTTCCAACCCTGATGTTATCTCTGCTACCTTTGTCTTTAATGCCACATCGTTCTTCCATATCTTCACAGCCAACGCCAGTATCTTATTCTTTATCTCCTGTTCACTCGTGGTAAGTTTCATTCCGGATACCTCACGAAAGATCGTTGCAATCCCAAGTGTTATCAATTTTAACTGTTCGGTGAATGGAAAAACCTGGTTATTCGCATCATTCTCTGCGTTGATTACCGACGTCTGTATGTCTGCTGCTGGTCTCTTGGGTGTATTAAAAGTAATTTGATACTGATTCAACCAATTATATTCAGGGTGTGGAATAGATGTAATAGCCTCCACCCTGTTAAGAATGAATATTCTTGAATCATAGTCCGGCTCTGCACAAGGTTGTGTCTTAATTAACCACTCCAAATCTGGATCAAGACCCGAAATCGGTTGCATATCTTCACGTGGATAATCTGCGTGTTTAAGAATCTCGCCTGTACTCTTTCTAATCAAAACTGCTGGTGTTCCCATAATGTTATTTATTTTTAATTTACCTGTATCCTTCTAAAAACACTTTTAATCCTGCACCCGCAATGGTGCTACCAATCTGATCAACGTCAAACGTCAACAGATCATTTTTGTGTAACTGATAACTACTTGCTGCACCTGTGAAAGTTGATGTCTCCGCATATGTACCAGATGCCGCAATAGTCAACACTGCATTTAATATTGTTGTTCCACCGTCTTCAATGTCAACCTGCAAGTCAGAGTCCGTAGGAGCCGTCTTACAGGTCGCATACGCCCTCGTAACCTTAAAGTCGAATGGAACATTAACCGATAGCTTTTCGCCCGTTGTAAGGGCTGTGGTCTCGTCTGACAGGCAATAACCGGTGACCTCAAGCGCTGTCTTACTTGACCTCAATGAAAGCGATGTCATGTACTTCGCATCGTCTGTTCCGGTATCTACATCGGTGTATGCCGCCTTTGTTAGTGCCGCCTGTTTGTTGTTAAACGTATTCCAATCCGTTGAAGATAAATACCCGTCTACACTCGTTGATGCCGCCTGCGTTGCTACGGTCTTCTGTGCGTCTGTAAAGTGTTGATAATTTCCACCTGCCGCATTTAACCCCGCAAGGTTATCGTGTAATGTTATAAGCGGTGTTGAAAAGTGGGTGCTGTGGGTTGTTCCATTGTAAGCAACGGTAACACTCGTGGTGTTGTTGCTCGTAATGAAACCCATTTGACCGAACTTGTCCGTTACGGCAATGGCAAAAGCACCCTGAACACTTGTCTGATCGTATTGGAGATAATTAGTTCCAGTTGATGTTATAGTAGGTGACGTTGAACCAAATAATTTGTTCCACACATTGAACGTAACAGCATTCTCATTGGAATATCCCGTTGGAACAATTATAGTCGCTGTATTTACATCTGATATTGCTGATATTTGATATATCCCAGAAGGGGTTTGCAGATAGGAAGCCACCGTGTTCGTGGCATTAGCCGCAAAGTAAGTTCCTGCAAACTGACTGGAAGTTATTGTTGCTGTCCTTGTATTTGCACCTACTCCGGAAGTTGTCACACTCCCAGAAGCCACAGGAACAACCTGATAAATCTGTCTTGTCACTGTGGTTACCCTACCACCTACAACAGAGTTCACAGCAGCAAAGGTGGTGAAATCCCATGTTCCTGCATCTATGGTTGTCCTCCCTAATGCGGTATCATACAGCCACGCCACATAAGCACGTGTATCACTTGCCGCCTGTCCTACGATTGTTTGTTCTGCGGTAACCACAGGTGTCTTTGAAAGCGAAGCAACCTGTATTCCATTACCTGCCGTACCGTCCTGTTTTAGTCCAGTAGGAGTTGTAATTGAATTTATAACTGGTGTACTATTGTAAAACTCAATACCTGCACTTGCTGAACTCGTCACGGGGGCACCGTTTACCCATTCTGTTCCATTAAACCTCAACACCTGATCCGCAACGGCAGAACTAACAACAACGTCACTTATGTCATTTAGGGTTTGCATTGGCCGTATATTAACATACACCCTACCCACTGATGGGTCTTTGATCATTACCCTACCGACACGGACTTCGTATCTACCAGCACTTATAGAAGTAGCAAGTGTACCGGCGGTGTCACCAAGATAAAGTGAATCCCCTACGTTAAATGAGTTTGTGTTTAGTCCATTTACGTGCCCCCTGATTGTCACATGACCATACACCGAATCTGCTATGGATGCCGTTGTAACAACACCCAAAACAAATGCCTTTGACACATCTGAATTATCCGCAAGTGCAATGGTGGGATACCCCCCGGATGCCCCGCTGATATAAACAACATTACCGGCTACCAAAGGAGAACCGGTATTATTTAGGCAATACGCTTGTGTTTCCTGCCCAACCTGTATGGTAACATCGGTATCAACTTCAATACCCATTGTCCTCCATAGTGCATCAAAGAATACCTTTCCCTCTGCAAATGTTCCCACCGTTGGTGATGTATCCAATAAAAACCCTTCTCCAAATGTGGGTCTTCCGTTTATCACTGTTTGCGGTGTGGTTTGATCCAACAGAAGCGTTGATGCACTCGATATGGGTGTAATCATAACGGGGTCAAGACCAGAATCAAATCCCAATACTTTCCCGTTCTCCGCTAATACCGACTTTTCATCAAAAGTTCCACCGGAGTTCTCTTTTACTAATTTATATGTTCCGTCTGCCATAATCTATATTTTTACCACGAGGATAACGGGGTTCTTTTCCAAACACTGTCTTGTACACATACATAAAAATAATTAATATCGTATGCCATTTGTCCAGCCATACCCGGTGATGTCTTTGTTGCTGGTGCTGCCACCCACAGGGTAGGTGAAGTTGGGTCTTGTTCTACTACGTTACCACTTGCGTCAACTGCTAAGAACTTTGTGGTTATTCCAGAGAATGTACCCGATCCATATTGGTCAAGTCTCATACTTCCATCACCTCTTATTGAGAAAAATGGAACAGTACCAAGATAATTGTAAACAGATAAGGCATCCTGCAAACTTGTGTCACCTGCCAATATTTTAACACCATTACAGGTTGCAATGTTATTAGCAAAATATCCAGTATATCCACTATCGCAATCATTTACAAAGTACCCCGCATATCCTATGCTATCTGATCCAACCATTCCCTGTACTCCCATATACGATCCACTTGACGTTGACCCTATACCCTGTCTTCCCTTCTTGGCGGCAAAATAACCACCATACGCATTAAATAAATTAGAACTTGTGGCGTTTATGGCATAAGTAGCATCTGTTTCAACATACAATCCATTTTTTGACGTATTACTTAATATAGACACCTTGTATAAGGTATCAGCAGGAGTGCCAATACCAACATTGTGATCGGTTGGACTTAAGTCAACACTGTTTCCATAATGTATCCACCCATATGTGGTCAATGAATCATGTACCTGTTCTGGTGTTGCAAAATTCATGGTGCTATCCGATACTGCCGTTATCCTACCTTTTTTATCAACAGTCAAATGGACACTCTTTAATTTGCTACCAAATGATCCCACATTTGCATTTACACTATCGAGGGTTGTGATAATCGGAGTCCCTGTTACACCCGTTCCAGTTACGTCACCATCCAGTTCAATATCTGAGTTGGTCACAGGTTGTATTATACCCCCCTGAAGTTTTATATAGTCCATGTAAAAACCGATATGAGTTGATGGTGATAACCCCGTCTTTGACCACCGGTATGCAATTCCATTGAATGTATTTGAACTAAAGTTCACCGCTGTTAATGGTAGACTTATGTTCTGCCACGTGTTTGTGAGTGCCTTGTTTATAGGCAGTACATACGGCATTGACACCGCATGACCATTATAAGTAAATGTTACGTTTATATTCTGTCCGGAATACATCGTAGCCCTTAACTTAAAGTAGCTAATCAAAGTTGTGTAGTCCGAAGATGTTAAATCACCCGTGTGCGCAAACTTAATTGAATCATTACTCCCTACATTACTTATTTTAATATCCTTAACGCCACTAAAAACACCCGTTCCATTGTTGAAATCCGATGTTACGCCAACTGTTGTTCCTGTCCACTCCACGTTTTCATCGTACACCATTTCATCCGATGTGATAACGGTGTCCATATCGGTAACACCAGCAGGAACCAATACCACCGTTAACTCAATTTGATATGACGGGTCTATTGTGGGTTTCTGTGGGTTTGCGGCAGGAACACCGGTCACGAAGTCAACTGTACCCGTGGTGTCCACAACGATAATATCCAATCGGGGTAAGGTTACATCTGCCGAATCCAATGTCACACTGTCTGTGGGTGACGTATATAGTTGTCCTTCGATATAATAAGCAGCAGGACTAATGTCAAACTTAAACCCTGTTCTCCACGATACATTGCCCCCGCTTATTAACCCATTAGGTTTTATGAGTGTGGTTACATCATAGTCAACGCTGTCCTTTGTGTATCTTAAATACTCAATAGGAAACAACGAATCTCTAACTGCAAACACATCGGTTACAGAAGCCGAATCCTGTGCAAAGTCATATATGCTTTTGTCGAACTCAAAATACAAACTATCACTATTCCACACGGGAAACTGACCATCTGTGGGTGAACCATACACATCCGATAAAAAGGTTAGTTTCTGGAATATGGCACGGGACACAAATATCTCACCATTTCCAACTCCCTTAACCTGACACACACCCACACCTACGCTATTCAACGGAGGTTCCGGTCTTGTATTTGTTAATGTTCCCATTGCAGACACAAACACCGGCAATCCCTCTGTAAGGCCACTGGTATTTATCTGGTGAACCACCCCAAGAACCGTGACAAGTCCATAATCGTTTTTTACAATGTCTTGGGTTGTCACACCAATAAAGGTCATGGACAATGTGTCACTCGATATATCCGTCTTGACAACGTCAACATGAGACCCACTTGCACTCACAAGACTAACCGGTGTACCATCTGGTATGGTAGTACCAGTCTTATTCCTTACCCTCACTAATGTTTCTTGACCTAACTGAAGAATGACACCATCCGGTAGTCCCAAGTCAACGGTTTCCTCTGTGTTGTTCCACGAAAACCTTCCAATATCTTTGGAACTCGTTGTCGTTGTGTCAATTTGCACATACGAAGTCGTAATACCATTTGTGTATATCCCATTTGTGGTGACACTGTCGTTATCGGTTACAAACTGTAAGTCTAAAGTATCTGTGTTGAACTCGGTAACATCAATAGTATGTGGACTAACATTTCTCCACGTGGAATCAATGGTGGTAAACCTCAGTAATTGTCCCTCCGATGCACTATCTGTTACAACATCGAGAAAGTCAGATAAGTTAACAGTAGAAAAGTCTATCGTTAATCCCAGTGAATCATTAGGCATAATCGCCAGATAATGTATCCACGTGCTATCCATTGTTCCCAACGCTGTAAACCCTGCTGTGTCCTTTAAGGAGTAGTTTAGGTTTTGTCTTGCACCATTAGGATACGTGGCATACAATCCTGCCACCACGTATGTCGAATCCGGTAATGGTGTGCTGAATGTTATCCTGTTGTCCCCAGGCGGCATCCACACGCGCCCTGTACGGTAAAAGTCGTTTATTCCATACACGTTGCTACCACCACCCACACTATCGGGGAATAGAATTGATATTTCTCCGTTTCCCCTGTCAACGAGGTGATCGTCTGCAACCCTTATTTTATTTACGCTGGTCACATAAGGATAACCGTCTTCCTCCATAACAGTTAATGGCGACCCACTGCCACCATTACCCGCTATCCACTGATTTGTTATGGAATCCCATGTTAACACCTGTCCATCCGTGGGAAATGCGTTAACATCGAGGGCATCGTTTATGTTTATCTGTAATAAATGCGAATGAGAAGCCGCAGACACCACGTTCATACTCGTTCCCGTTATGGTATCAGGAGTACCCAAATCAATGAAAAGTGTGTCATTAAGATATGTCGGTGTCAGTCCATCCCGTGCTATTATCACAGTGGAATCACCCGCCCCGGTGCCATACAGGTCGTCCCCGGCTATCCACTTCTGCACTCCTGCACTCCACTTCAATACCTGACCATCTGTCGGGTGTGCATCCACATCCTTAATATCATTCAGATAAAGGAATACAACATGAGTGTGTATAAGTGAATCCTGATAATTTGTGGTGGTTCCCGTCAGTGTATCCGGCATGGGTATTTTGATACTCTGCACATCATACAGGGTGTCTATCTGACTGCCGTAGTCAATCACTAAAGTATCTATCCTGCCACTTCCCTGTGTGGTATCTATTTTACCATTACACGTGCAAAAGTTAAATACCCACCACGAGGCATCCGGGTGATAATCCGGTGCATCCGAAGTGGAGTTGTCAATGTAATTATTAAACCTGATATAGCAGTCCCCGGCATGGTAATCCTTGCTCCACGTGATACTATCAGCACTGAACTCGTGATATGTAATATCCAACACCGGAACATAAATGTGCCTATAAATGAAACTATTTTCTGTTTCAGTTATGTCGGTGCTTAAAATGTGGCGTTCCACTATCCCCTGTGAGAAGGCAATAGTGGAAAGCAGTAAAAAGAATATCGTTAATATTTTTCTCATTATACACGTATTACAGCGAAATATGAAAGTCTACCAGCACGGATAACATCACCCACGGTGAACCCATTTGCTGTTCTGGAAGTCACAATCAAGTTATGTTGTAACATTCCGTTTGTGGCTATTACAGTGGCATCAAGTTCGTAATCCGCAGTTGCTAAAGGCGTGGTGAATGTAACATTGTTCACGCCAACCACACAGTCCACTGTCTGTGCCCTGTAATGGTCTGCACTGGAAGGAACAACCACAGGTGTAGGCACAACAAACGGAGGCACAGGTGTCGGGTTGGGATCGGTGTCGTCTGGAGCATAGTACTTGCTTAAATCCACGTCTTCAAACATACCGTGATAATGTTCAATCTTACCAAGTATCTCTATTAAGTTAGCCTCACTATACACGGCATTGCCACACATCAAACTTCCACCTACGATGTCACAGTTATCCACAATACCCATTAGGTAGTGTATCCTGTGGCACTCCTGAAACCACTTTTGAAACCCTCCGTTAAATGAAAAAATGGCATCCAATACACCATTCCCCCACTCAATAGTAGTCCTGGCACAGTCGGCCTTTATAACATTAAGTGTTGCTTCATTCATAATTCAGCATTTCTTTTATCAACCCGTGCCTCATATCGAAGTCTTCCTGTTTCTGATAGGCAACGTCTATGGTTTCTATGAGGTTCATTTCACTCAGCATCACATGGCACACGTGCAGGTTCTCATCCACCAAGTATTTATGCGCATACACGTTCACCAACCCCTGTTTGCTGTAAACCTTTTTAGTGGCCTCCAGGGTGATCCCAACACCGGGATGGTCACTTACCTGTCCGTTTCCTGAACTGAAATGTACCGTGTACCACCCATCTAATACGGCATACGTGGCACCCAAAAGGTCAACAGTTAAAACATCTGTCCTGCCATTTGTAATCAATTCTGTGGGTTCTGAACCTGCCAGAGTGTAGGTATTTACCAATGTACCACCACTGTAAACCGCAGCCACAATCGGTGCTGTAATGGTCTGTGTGTCTTCCTTCTTTATGGTTACGACATCCTGTGCCCTGTTCTTCTGAAGTTTTATCTGGAAACTCATATTCTACTTTTTTACAAAGATAAGTCAGTCTATGTTTTTACTTTTTTAACCTGCCACGCATTTCACGTATGTCTTTAAGATCATACTGGGACATTTCAAATACCTCGGCTTTAGCAGCAAGTTTGGCAACCCTGTCAAGTGATTTTATCTCCTTAGCGTATTCTTCACCCTCGATACCCATTATTTTCATCTCATCAATTCCCTTATAGTACTTTTCACTTGTCCTTGCTCCGTTAACCAGATAGTAACCACGTCTCTCAACAAAGTAATCCCACAGTTCCGATTCCTTTTCATCGTTCACATCAATATGAACTTTAACCTCTTTCCCATCAACACTCATTGGAAGTGCAGTATTGTTTAAATCCAACCTTGCAAGTGGTGGTGCATTCTTTAAGTGATACGATAATAAATCCTCATTTTCCTCCGTCACGGATGCAAACTCTTTAAGGAAACGGGCACGACGTTCTGGTCTCCCCAACACATCACGATAAATGATACCCTCTATTTTGGTATTAAGAACAGACACCGGATTCCGTGCTATCAACTTCTCCCATTCCGTTTCCGGAACTTCCAACTGTTTATTGGTTATGTATTCCCAAATATTGGTAATGTCACGATACAATCCCGGACTATAAAACCCTTTTATAGAAGATTGCACAGGTTGAAATAACGCCTTAACCAATCCACCTGCTTCACTTACATATTTATCCCATTCCTTTTTATCAACATCGCTTTCCTCTCCGTCACTTCCGTCTTCGTTGTATTTAGTTTTTGTTTTTACAAATTCAAACACCTTACCGAACATATCGTTCATGGACTTTATGGCGGTCATATCAGCAAGGAATGACGGACTATTCATGTACCCAGTTGCCAATAAAGCACCAGCAGGTCTATCTTTTGATGCAGGAACATATTTCTTCTGATCACGTGCCCAACCCATCGGAGCAAATGCAAGTATCAACGGTGTATAGCGATAGGTAATCCAAAACCTTTTACCATTGGGAAGATTAAACCCAAGTGAATACGGTCTCCAATCACCAGATGCCTCCAAGTCTTTATTCTTTTGCCAATCACCTGTTCCATTTGCGGTAATCCTGATAGGCGGATCATCGTCGTCTCCCGGTGCTGACAACGCCCAGAAAGCAGCAGCACTCAGTAATCCAACAATCTGTCTGCGTACTAATACCTCCCTTTCGTATTTGTTCAATTCAACGTAATACTGTGTGTTCTGACCACGACCACCGGGACTGGGTTTGAAAGCACCGCCATACGATTTAGCCAACACCGGTATCATACCAGCAAAAGGCACATAATCCAAAGATAACATACCAACATTACTGACAATCTTCGTAAAGGCAGCAGTCATTTTAAACGGGTGTACATACCTCAACGAACCATCGCTTTTGTATCCAATAGGAATGGGTAACATCTTTCTCAACAACTGGGACAACTTATCGGTAATATATCCCAAGTGACCATATACACGTGTGTTACCTGTTGAACGAACAGCGAACTTCACCGCCTGATCAACGAGTTCCACGGGTCTCAGGGCATCAATGGCTTCCATTAAAGCAAGTTTCTTATCCATTTCGTTGTATCCAAGTTCAACGGCATCCTTTTCAACCTCTTCCCTTATTTTATCCACCTGTTCCTTGCTGACACCTAAATATTCATCAACGGCTTTGTTCACCTGTTCCCTGTATGCTTTATCAAATGCGTATTTTACATTCCTAACCTGTAATGCCTGATTTGCCAATACCTCAGACCAGATTTCTTTTGCACCGGTCACGTTGAACATATCAGGTGTTGCCATTATCCGACTTACATATTTTAGATTGTTCCATATTGGAGCATATAATTGTGCAAACGCTTTTTGTCTTCTCTCTTTCTTTGTGGTGGTCGGCATTAAGGACGGTTCAATACGCACCCTTTCAACCAACCGGGGAACTTCAATCCTCCCCTCATAAGACGAATATCCATACTTCCAAACATCTTTAGCTTTCTGTAAGGCAAATCCAGTTCCTCTTATGGCACCACGCATCACAGACGGTAACAGGAATGGATTTGTAGCCAAGTGAGAAAGTACGTTTATCCATACACCGGCACCACCACCTGCCACGTTCCTGACTTGTGTGCTGACACCACTCAACACAAACGAGAACCATACCGATTCAGCAACCTCTTGAGCATCTATACCACCAATGGTGGTGAAGAAACCCATAAGGTCTTCAATCATTTTCAATTTGCGAATTGGTGATTTCTGCTTTTGGATTTCATCGGCCTGTCGTTTTATGGCCGCACGATCTTCTTCACTTATTTCTGGTATTCCCCTTGCTGTGGCATACGCCTGTCTAAAGTCAGCATCTTCAAATGCACCGATATGTATAAGCTCCAATAATCTTGCTTCTGCACCACGTCTTCCGGTACTTCTCACGGGTGAAGGGATTAACGACTTCACATATCGCTTAACCAGTTTCTTACCGGCCTCAGCCATTAAATTATCATACCGGTTTTGAATGGCAAGGGAAAGTTCTTTTGCTGATTCCGGTGACAAATCAGAGTCAATCAACAACGCCTCAGTAAGTGATCCCCTGTTCCGTGTCTGAACATCAAAATGTTCCTTTACAATGTCGGATATGGTCATTCCCAAGTCCTTCATCTTTTCACGTATAGACCTGTCTACCTGTTTCTCTGAAAAAGTAAACGAAGTTGCACGGTCGTAGGCATCCTGAATGGCTTGCTTCGCTAACTTCTTTTGTGCTTCTGTTAGTTTCTTACTCTTTTTGATTTTCTTATCCGCAGCAGTCTTCGCTTCTTCCCAAACTTTTGCATAGGTTTCTTTTTCACGGATCGCCTCTGCTATCTTTTCAATCATGGGGATCTTCGTTCTTTCCGGTGTCTTTATGTTGCGTTCCTGAAACTTAGCCATTAAGGTCGTAAGCATCATTCCCACCGGATCGTCTTTCTCTGCTTTGTCAATCACTGAACCGAATATCCTATTGGCAAGTCTCTTTGATGCCTTTTTTCTTTCCTTTTCTTCAATATAGTCGTCAAGTGAAACTACATTTTCACCTACTCGTATTTTGGTTGGTATAAGTTGTTCTGCCTGTTTTTTGCTTAACTTAATTCCAATACTCCCAAAGTCATTAATTAAATTCTGTGTGAGTTTCTCCATTTGGTAAACACCGGCTTTGATGTACACGTTGGCAATAGATATACCGTAGGCAACTTCGGTAATGCTCATCCCTTCGATATTCGGTATTGACGCCTCATACAAAGTAGCAGGATTCTGTCTGGCACTTGCAAGTTTGCTCTTTAACTCATCAAGTAACCTGTTCTTTTCGGTCATGGCGTTCTTAAAAGACACACTAAGTTTCATGTCCCTGATTCTCTTTGATGTGTCCCCCAGTACGTCTTCAATGGCATCAACGTGTGCTTTCTTTGCTGCACGAACAAACCTGTTCTCTTTCTTTTTGTTATGTTCAGCGTTCATCGCCCCGTCACGGGTTTCCGTAACCAACTGATCGTATTTTCTCAACCAATGTTCTGTTGGAAACAAATTCTGAATACGTGTGGAGTTATACGCCTGTAATGTTTGTCCAGCCTTAATTCCACCCCTCATAAACTTTAAAGCAAATGACAGATATTCCTTCTTCCAGTATTCCACATCGTCAGTTCTGCCCTCTTTCTCTGCACTGGCTATTTCTCTGTCTAACCCTTCTTTTATGTTGGCACCAATGAACATTCTAATTTCTGGATCAATCTCTACATTGTCATAAATATGAATAGATGCCACCAGTCCATTTGTACGATAAATTTCATCAGCACTCTTTTCGGCTACATCATTTGGTAGCGTTTCATATTCTGTGAGATTCCCAGCCATGAACTCATCTTTCAACCACGTAGGCATTAACGACTGTTCTGACACCAACCGGATACCTGTTTTACTTGTTTTGAACTTTCCACTGCGAGGCAACTCGGTTTTGACGTGTGCAGTCATTTCGGGTATCGGTTCTTCGCCCCGTGTAGGCACCTCAGACAGCCGTATGGACACTATCGCCTCACGGATGATATCCTCATGCTCCTTGCCAAAATAAATGTTCCTTTGCGTTAAAAAATCGCGTATTTGTGATTCCGCTTCTTTTGCTGTTTTCGCATCCTTCACCACACTCGACAACATCTTTGGTGCACGTTCACGATTCGATTCTGGTTGCTGAAATAATGTCTTTTCAACGGGTGCCTGTAACAACGTCACACCGTTTTCATCCTTCTGCAACGATGCAAAAAAGTCGTCTGCGGATTGTTCGGTAACACCGGGAACCTCCACTTCCGCAGTTGGCACGTATTCACTTCCTAACATGGCAGAATAAATAGTCTTCATGGCATCGTTTAACTCAATGTCAATCTCCGATCCCTTAATGCCTTTGTAAATATCACCCAGCCACTTTTTAAACTTTGCAAATATCTTCTCCAAACCAGACGGTGCTTTGCCGTCTGCCAAAAACCGCTCCATACCACGGGCTAAACTCTCACTGGTTTTAACCGTCCATACCCTTGCACCTGTCCAATTTAAAACCACCTCTCTTTCACGGGCTGTAAGTGTCTTTTCAAATACATGAACCACCTCATGTATAGGAGTACTAACATTAGGATCAGTCATAGACGTAATTACTGCCGTACCATCCTCCAGAAACGTAACAGCCCCTTGTGCCCTTCCGAGTACCTGTTGTGGAATACCAGTTTTCCTTGCGGTTTCACCACCCTTTTCCCATTTTATAGTTGAATAAACTTCTCCTTTTGTTTTACCAAGTCGTTTAGCAGCTTCTTTTACCAATAAGTCTATCACCACGGCATCGGCCAGTGTCTTTTCCTCATCCAAACCAAAAACAGATGTCAGCGTGTCAAACATCTTCCCCACCGTCCCGGCATCTGTTCCGGTTTGTTTAGCAACTTTAGCAATACGAGTGTTTAGTTTTTTTATACCCGGTTCTACTTCTTCGTGCCTTTCGGCTTGCACTTCTTGTTTTTCACTCTTAACAGGTTTTAATGGTTCTACTTTTTCTTCTTCGACTTTCCCGCCTGGCTCATTGCGATGGCCACGATCTGATCCCTCGACCTCGGATTTCCCCCCTGTCCCCTTTCCTTCCCCGACTTCTGGTTGTCCCGGTACAACTCCCGGATGTTCTCCGAGATCACTTTCTGACTTTTTCCCTTTTTCAACGGCATTTTCTGTTCCTCCTTGCTTTTTGTAGTTTTTTATTTCATTATCTTCCACGTCATTAAACAATACATCTGCCCTCTTAATAACAATCCAACTATCTCCATCCCTCCTAACCTCTCCTGGTAAAATAGTAACAACATTTTTTATATTTTTAACCTTATTGGGATTATTCTTAAACCGTGCTATTTTATCAAACATATCCGGATTAACCGTTTTCCCAATAAATGAAAATTCCGCAATATCTCCATTTACATTAAAAACAACAAATTCGGCATCTTTCTTATCTGATGCCGTGTGTAAATTATCTCCAACTTTTTCTTTTAAATAAATACCACCAGTTATTCCTTCTCCTGTAATAATCTCGGGTGGAATTTCCTCACCCCCTCTTTCTGTAACTGGCTGCTCAGTTCCTTGAACCGCTGCCCGCTTCCTAATCTCTCCTTCATCCTCTTTCGCTTTTAATTGTTCTTCTGTTTTTACTTCATCAACTGGTTTTTCAACCACCTTTTCCTCCGGTGGGACAATTTGTTCACCTTCGGGAGAAAGTGGCTCTACGGGCGTCTCAGGTGCCTCCACGGGGACCTCAGCCACCGGTTTTACTTCCGTTTCTTTTGCCTTTTCAACATCGTACATCTTCCCCAATGTTTCCATATCGGTTCCATCAGGTACCACGACACCCCTAGACTTTAAATAATCAAGTTTCGCCTGTTGTTCTTCCACGGGTTCAACCTTACCCACCGTTGGCGTTGGTAATTCTTCACCGGATTTTGTGTTTTCCTCTGCTATCTTACCGGCTTCCGTGTTTACATTCTGCGTCATTCGCAACACGGCATACTTAGCCGCATTGACCAACATCTCCTTTTTGTTTTCCACACTGGAAATTCCAATAACATCAGTCAATAACTGACCAACTTCCTGTGGTGATAATTCCTTATTGGAAACAATGTCATCAACAGCACCACGAATATCAGTAGGTAACACATCCCCTGCCATTTTTACCTTGGCCTCATAACTGGCTTTCGTGTAAGCACGTGCCCCCTCTTGAAGTCCACCCATCACACCTGTTATAAGCGACGTAACAGCAAGTGTACGTAGGTTCTCCTTGCCATTTACAAACTGAGTTGCAAATTCCTTAAATGTCTGTTCTCCCTGTGAAATATCTTTTACACCATGTCCAATGTCACCAAACTTCTCTTCCAAATATTCCTCACCCATCGCCTTTGCAATACCTTTCACCCCTTTTGCATTCGCCACGGCACTACCAACCTTTCGTGCCAACTGTGTAACAATATTGGTGGCTTCACCTTTATCAGGGATTGCACCCATCCACATTCTTTCTGAACCAACCTCCACAAACTGGTCGTAAAAAGCATTTCCTGTTGCTTCCGTTGCACTTTGCCCATTTGAAACATTCTCTGCTATGTTTTTATAGAAAGTTGGCATACCTACGGTTTGAACACCGGCCTGTGCCACACGAAGACCAACACCGGTTGCAAACTTGGCCGCCTTACCACTTACAGCCATCTTTGCCGCTGTTTTCAATATGGGAGTTTTAATAGCCTCAGCACCACCACCTGTCAATCCAAATTCAAGCATAAACGCCATTGAGTTTCCAACGGCATTTCCTATCCACATGGATTCCGGTAGTTCATCGTCAATGGTCTTGGCATACTTACCAACGACCATCATTGCCTTTAACAATGAAGATTCACCCGGAGTGAGTTCTTCCCCGGTTTCGTAATTTTCAATACGTTCTAATTTTTCATTTAGTGCCGTAACCTGCCTGTTCCCTTGTAACGTCTTACCCAAATCTGCGTATTCCTTAAAGTAATCCACAAACCCGGTTCCCACACCCTTCCCTAAGTTCTTAATGATTCCACTTTTCTTTGCTTCCTCAACTTTATCCACGGTCTTCCCCAAATTTGAAAGCAATATCATGGCGGTCTGTGAATTGTCGTCTACCTGAATACGTGATTCATATGGATCATATTTTGTAACACCCAGTGATTTTGCTTGCTCAATTTTCTCCCTGATACCAACAAGTTTATCTGCATCTGTACCAGTCTTTGAAATTTCACCGGGATACATTTTATTGAATAAATCAACCTGTCCCTTTAAATAATTTTGATTGACAAAGGGGATTGATTCATCAACATCTTCCTTTGCTGACTTTAAAGAAACAGGTTTATTTACGGTTTCTGGTAATTTATAGGTGCTGGGAGTTGGTTCAATACGTGCATCCGGTTTCACACTCACACCGAAAACATCCTCTTTTGCCTTTGCTATTTCTTCTTCACTTGGAACGCCACCAGAAACTTCTGTTTTTTTTTGTGTTGGTTCAACAATATTATCCCCCGTATCACTAACGGGTTCTACCATTGATATAAACGTCTGCTGATCCCCTATCTCATCTTCTTTAAATAAATCATCCTTACGGAGATTAGAATACAGCTTCTCCGCATTTGACTTGTCTTTTAACAGGGAATCAAAAGTAGCAAAATCACCAATGTCTTCTTTGGTGATTCTTCCTGAGTTCAGTAAATTATCGTATAGTTTTTTATTGTCAGCCATTATTGAAACATTGACGGTTTATTACTTTTTGTTTTGGGAGGTGTACCACCTGGTTTCGGTCTATATGGATTGGGTGCTGGTCTGTTTAAAATATCAGACCACGTTTCGTTGCCTATTTTATGTTTTAATAATTCAGCACCCAACACATTTGCCCCAAAAGTCCTAAGCGGTAAACTATAATATGTTACTTCTTCCCCACTTGTGGGTTGAACGAGTTCTGTTTCGGTAGGTGGCAATAATTCCTTTTCTTTTTTGCTTTTAGGGAATATACCCAATGTTTTTTCACCGGTACTCACATTTTTTTCAACGCCCCAATATCCCTGAACCGCCAACTTACCATCTTTCCTAACAACTTCCGAATGATCAAATACAGCACCTTCAGGTAAATCTACCGGTTTGTTTAACTTCGCTATTTTATCACCTTCTACGCCTTTTAACTCCTCAATGGTTTTAGCCTCTGCCATGTTCGCCTTTTCATCAACACCAACCTTACCTTTTGCCAAAAAAACATCATTACCACCTTTTTTCATCAAACCACCGGTTCTCTGTACGAATATTTCGTCTGTATCTGGTGACATACTCACAACCCTCACCCCTTCTTTACTTGTAACACGTTCATCTTTGCCGGTATTAAGATTTAACATTTTATCCGGTAAAATGAAATCGGATGCCTGTGATCCACTAAAGTCAACTACATTTACAGTCCTACCATCTGGTAAGGTTATTGGTCTTGGGTGACTTTCTGGTATGCGGGTAAGATTAACACCACCACCACCACTACCACCAGGTGTTGAAACCGGTTTCACTCCTTCCGTTGTCTTTTGTATATTCGGAACAATCTCATCAACCTTTGCCTTTATTTCTTCCGGACTTTTGTTTTTATACTCCGGCATATTCAGAACATCGTTACGAACCATGTCACTTATGGCATCATAAGACTGTTGTGTCTTTGTGACAATATAAACCCTCCCTGTCTTTTCATCCCTTTTATACTCAGCATCAGCATACTCATCCACCTGTTTTAAGGTTAAAGGATTACGCATTAATATAACCTCTGTTTCACTTGGCGGAATAACACTTTTAGCAAGAATAACATTTGGTCTCTCTACGTTTTTTTCACCATTTAATACCCGTTTGTAGTTCTCACTAATCTGAGTAAATGTATCACGTGGAAATAACGTGTATGAATTTTTATTATACGCCACTTTTTGTGCATCAGAATATTCCCTTAATTCCAACGCAGACGCTTTCATATTTGCAGTTAACCGATTGTACTCCTTTTCAATATTCATACGGTCTTCAAAGGTCAGTTCCCCGTTTGTCTTCTTAAACCGATCAACTATCTTACCACGCAATCCCTGTATCTCCGTATTATATACATTACGAAGTTTATCGTCTAATTCAGGAATGGCGTTCATACTCATAAACTGAGCCACCGCCTTACCACTTTCGGTTAATCGTGCCTTGCGTGCATTTATCTCCTCCAATTTCGTTTGAAGTGCAGATTTCATAAAGGAATTAGCCGCACCACTAAAATCAATGGGCGTCGTCGCTACTCCTGTTGGATATTGTGTATATGCCATATTATCCCCCGATTATATTTTGATATGGATTTGAACTGTTAAAATCAGAATAGTTATAACCTACCTGATTGTTCGGCGAAGAAACACCCGGCATATAAACACCAGTTGATGGTGCGGTTAATCCAACTCCCCCTTGTCCACTCGTCCCTCCAACTCCATAATAATTCTGCGTTATTCCCAGTTGTTTGTTCGCCGCCTGTCCCTGCATGTATGTACTTGCCGCATTCGACAACGTCCCCATACCTGCGTTTATCTGCGATGCCCCACGGTTGCCATAATCAGTTGCCTGTCCCAACATCAATGCGTATGGGTTTTTAACATTTTCCTCCCACTTCTTATCCTCCAACTGAGCCATGTTCCCCAACACACCGCTCAAAAACTGCTGACGTTGCCGGTAATCCTGTGCTGCCGCAAGTCCTATTCCTTTCTGTTGTGTCATTTGAGTTCCATACACCTGTGACAGCATTCCCAGAACATCACTCCCCGTCATGGCTGCATTTTTCGCCTCCTCAACGCCCTGTGCCGTAGTACTGCCAATGTTCTCCTCCATGATGTCCTGTCCGGGTAAACGTAATCCTGCCGCACTACGTTCTGCTAACTGTAATTGTTCTTTTGCAGATTCAGGAATCTCATACTTGTTTTTCTCCCAAAAAGACTGTGCCTCTTTCTGTTTCTTCGCTGCCTTTATTTTGTCTGCGATTCCAATGCCCACCTGTGCGAGACCGGAAACCCCACCGGTTATTGCCCCTATTAATGCTGCCATATTATTATCGTACTGGTAAAAATTCTATTTCTAATAACCTATATTCTAATCCACCGGGAACAAACGTAAACGTAATATTGAACGCATGTCCTTTCATTTTTAATCCATTATGTAACAAAGATAAATCATCTCCGCTTACCGTCTTGATATTATTAAACACCGGGCTTACATACCTGCCCTCCCTTGCTCTGAATGTCCCCGGATACAACGCTGTCTTTTGCTTTATGTTCAACGTGGGTGATTCATCCGATTCAATAACCACACTCGGGGCCACCGTGCTATCAAGAGAAATATTGGTTATGTTCTTTTCTAAACTTGCGGTTTCATTAAACACCTGTTCGATAACCGCATTGTACACGACACCATAAAATGAATTTAGTGTTGCATTGGTTTCATGTTCCCACAATTCCCCTGACATGCAACTATACAACACATTTCCAATGTTACCCCAACAATCTGCCGGTAACTGAAAATGTACATTATTATAGTTTACCCATCCTTTCCAATAATCCACAAATGTTACCCACTCGTTCATACCCTCTTTGAACAACACGGTTTCGGACACCCCGTCTACATAAAACGTAATCCCATATATGTCATTTTTCCTATCATAATGTGCAATCACATCAACATCTGTTCCTGCATCCAACTCTAATTTCTTCCCATAGAAATAAGATTTCATCTTATAACCTGAAATTTGAAACTGTCCATTCGGGGATGACCTGATAATTTCACCACGATCACCATCCCAATAATATAAATCCCTGTTATTACTTACTGCACTTCTTTGATATTTTGTCCCATATTCCAGCTCGCTGGGATTAACCTGACCTATGAATGTACCCGTCATTACAGTAACCAAGTTTCCATTAGCGTCTGTTATTGTTGATTTGCCAATGTACATAGCTGTTTCCTTGTTTTCCTGCAACACCTTTAACACATCACCAACCAGAAACATTCTCGATATTACACCATCTGCCTCATTAAGCTGAATACGATCCAATGGTTCAAAGAACGATAAGTTGTTTATGTTTGTATTGTCGAAATATTTTCCACCCCAGCAAATATCCTGTATTTCAACTTCACCA